>MDTE01098268.1_pt1 | contig 10623 bp, 6 predicted proteins | sample 811231 | NCBI WGS metagenome assembly MDTE01 (sample SAMN05326651, study PRJNA326480) | marine metagenome | isolation source: seawater | place: Indian Ocean: Red Sea | collected 2010 | reverse complement strand
TATGGGAACCGCTGAAGTAGGGTTCAATGAGCCAAATTTTCATAAATTAGACGCCTTTTGTTAAAGCTTTGTAGATTTAAGAAGGGGACTTGTCTAGAAAAACTTAAAAAAGGGGTAGACAGGTGCGCAATTGCACCAGTTTGAAATAATGTAAGGGGGAATTTTGTGTTATGGGTTACTAATTCTTACATAATACGAGAAAGCTTGACGGGTAACGATACAAAGGCCTAAATGTTGTTGTTGATTTTTGAGGGAGGATATCAAATGAAACATCAACTACTTTCTTTTCTTTTGTCCATTTTCTTTACTGGAGCGGCCTTTTCTAACTCCTGTTTTGTTAACCTTAAATGCGAAGAAGGTGAGATTTGCTCTAATTACGAAATGTTGAGTGATGATGAAATGAATTACCGATTAGGGATTCTTAACAAAGAATACAAAAGACCTTGGGCCTTGAGCTATAAAGTTAGGTCTCTTAGTTCGAGGGTTAGTGATTCTTTTTTTGGTCTGCTTTCACGTTACAGGGAAGATACAAATGAAAGGGGAATTAAAAAAAGTGAAATTGTTCTGTCCTCAAAAAGACGAGGTAACCTAGAGCAAGCGAAGTTTTATCTTTACGAGAAAAGAGATGATGGGAAAAAGAAGAAACCACTTCTTATCGTTATTCCTCCGATTTATGATATTTCCCCTTTTGATATCTGGCAGGCCAGAGCATACGTTGGTAGAGGATATAAAGTTGCCATTTTGGATTTGGGAGGAATCTCTTTTGTGAGTCCATATAGGCCTATAAAGGCCATGGGTGAGTCCCTTCTTAAAACAATTGGGGATGTTCATCGCCTTATTCAATACACAACTAGACATGAAAATATCGACAAGAAAAGAATCGGTATTTTTGGGTTTAGTTTAGGTGGGGCCATTGCGAGTACTGTTTTTACAGTGAATAAAGATATTAAGGCCCTTTCTACCGTTTTGGCGGGTGGAAAATTTGCAGAACTTATGACTAATTCTAGTCAGGCGATGGCCGCCCTTTATAGAACTGTTAGAAAGAGGAGAGAAGGGCTTTCTACGAGTGCTTATCTCAATAAATTAAAAGAAACTATCCTTTTTGATCCAGTCTATTTTGCTCATTTAAAAAACCCTGATAATGTTTATCTCGTTGTTTCTAATGGGGACAGCGCTGTACCATCCAAGAATCAGATAGAGTTAGAAACAGCTTTTTGTGCTTCAGAAGATCGCGGGAATTCTCGCTGGGAAAGTGGAGAACATTTTCCGGTCATTGTTAAGGACCTTTTTAAAAGGGCCAGCGTGGATGAATTTTTCGACAGGAAACTTTTAAAATAATTATAAAAATTGGGTATCTTTTTTCAAATACGCTAAAAGATACCCAATTGTTTAAGTCTTCTTAATTTCAAAAAATTCTATATTTCTTTTGTCAATGCCCGTTTAATGATAGGTCCAAAGAATAGGCGACGCCATAGATCCGTTTATAATTGTTAAAGTGTCGCTCTATAAGTCCGAAGTGGAGCTTGTGACTGAATAGTATGGAGCTTTTGATGAAAATTTTATTGGTGGAAGATTCGCAGGACTTTAGACACAAGATGAAAGAACTTTTAGAGGATCTTGATTATAAAATCCTGGAGGCAAGTGATGGAATTGAGGGTCTAGATTTAATTAAAACACATAAAGATTTAAACTTAATTATATCTGATCTCCATATGCCTAATTTAGACGGCCTATCAATGTGTAAAAAATTAAAAGAAGAGAATGTAGAAACTGCTCCTATTATGATGGTAACGACTGAGGCCAACCCTCAACTGAGAAAAGATGGAATGGAAGCAGGTGTTTCTATTTGGATGATTAAGCCGGTTTCGGATAAGAAGTTTCTTACAATGGTAGAAAAAATTTTAAACCGCCAGTAGGTTTTGGAAAAAAGCATGAATAAGCCTCAAAAAGAGAATACTTCAATTGCTAAAAAAGTTATTCTCTATGTTGTTATTTCAGGTCTTCTTGTGGCAATCGCTGGGACTTTTCTGTCTTTAAGAAGAGACTATACAAAATTTAAAAAAAATCTAGAGTCAAGTTTTAAAAATGTTGAAAAGACTTATTTAGAAACCCTCGCAACGTCACTTTACTCGGAAGATAATGAGCAAGTTGGTAATATATTAAAGGGAATTCTAGGGACACCAGACTTTATTTATGTTCAAATTTCTGGAGTTGAAGAGGAAGAAAAGGAAATAAAGTTTAAGGTGGGAGAAATTAAAGGAGAGGCAAATCTCTCTCATTCTGCTGATATCCTGTTGCCGAAGGAAGAACGAGATGAGGATGAAGAAGAAATAGAAGTTATTGGCCGTTTGAAGATGGTTGCTAGCCTAAAAGGCATCACTGAAAAAATGAGAGAGCAAGTCCTTGTTTTTGCGATCATTCAAGGGACCCAGTTTTTCCTTATTACATTATGTATCTATTATGTTTTTAGAAAATTTGTTTCAAGGCACCTTCAAAAAATGGCATCCTACGCAAGCAGTTTTAATTTAAGTGAACTTGATAGGGATGACCTTGCTTTAGACCGGGAAGAGCAAAAGAGAAGTGATGAATTGGAAAAGGTTGTCGATTCATTTAATACAATGAAGAAAAATTTGAAAATTTCTCATGAACAATTAAAAGATTATGCAGAGAATTTAGAGGAAAAAGTTAGAGAAGCAACCAGAGAAATTGAAGAGGAAAAAAATAAAGTCTCAAACCTTTTGAATAACATGCAGCAGGCGATTTTCTGTGTTAACGCTGATTGGTCCGTTATACCGCCTGTTTCTAGTTATTCCAGTATTTGTTTTGAAAAAGATATTATGGGCCAAGATATTTTTAAGACACTTTATAAGGATATTGATAGGGATAGCGAAGAATACGCCAATATAAACAGTGCTTTTTCTGTCATCTTCGGTAGTGATGATTTACAGTATGAAATGATTGAAGATCACCTTATTTCAAAGCTAAATTTTAAAGTAGATATAGGTGATAATAAACCTAAAGACAAGATTTTTAATATTTCCTATACGCCTCTTTGGGATGAGTCGGGTCTTTTAGATAAGATTATGTTTAACGTTGAAGATGTGACTGAAAAAGAGAAGTTAGAGTTAAAAATAAAAGAAGAGAAAAAATCGAATCAAAAAAATATTTCCATAATTACCGAAATGGCGAATGCTGAGTTAGATGATGTCGAATTATTCCTTTCTAATTCGAGAAAGTTGATAGATGAAACGATGGACTTGGCAAAAAATGATGAAAAAAGAAATACAGGTATGCAAAATATTTTCCGATTTCTTCATACTTTAAAAGGGAATGCCCGGGCCTTTAATTTTGATTCCATTTCTTCATTAACACATGTTACTGAAAGTCAGGTGAAAGATATTACAGAAAGTAATGGAGAATCTTTAGAAAGGCATGATGTAGAGCCTCTTATTGATAACCTCTATTTTTTAAGACAAGAATTAAATGATTATGGAAAATTGGCCAAAAAAGTTTTTAAGATAGAAAACGCTTATGAGAAAAAGTTACTGAAAGAAACTCAAAATTATATTACTGACTTGGATAATTTAATTTGCGAAAAAATAACAAGTCATGAAATAGATATGATTTCAAGCGAAACTCAGAAATCAAGGAAGTTGATATTTTCTGAGATCATTTCTCGTGGGATTGAAGATGATGTTATTTTAAAATTAAAAAGAACTTGTCATAGTTTGAGAGGTTGTTTAAGGTCCGTTTCTTCCCTAAACTCAATAAGTGATGATGTTAAAACATTTGAAAACTCTTTTTCTTTACTAGATAACTTGGAAATATCAAAATTAAATGAATTTTCAGAAAAATTTATAGATCCTTTTATTAGTGTAAAGGATAAAGTTAAAAACATTTTTATGCAATCTGATTTGAGTAAGCCGCTAAGCTATGACAAAGAAGAGTGGTCGGAGTTTTTTGTCAGTGTTTATAAATTAAGCTTAGAGGTCATGAGTTTGAGGGATGCTTATAAGGGGTCAAAAGAAAAGGTAGATATACGTGCTTTTCTTTATAACATGGCGGTGGTTTTAGAAAATACGAAGAAAATGGAACTAATTTTTATTTCGAAAACTTTGTCGGATTTCTCTGATAAGGTTCAGTCATATGGGGAAGATATAAATTGGGATGAAGAGCTTTTTATCTTTAACGAGGTCTTTCGTTATATATCATTGATAAGTTATTTGGATTTCTCAAAAATAAAAAACCCTCAAGCTCGAAACGAACTTTATAAGGAAGTAGAAGAATTAATTAAGTACTCTAAAGAAAATGAAGAAGATAAGGTTAAAAGTAGAATATTTGATTTAAATCACGAATTAATAATTCACATTGTTTTAGAAAAATTAGTAAAAGAAAAAATTAACTTGTTTAAATTCTTTAAAGATGTTGAGGGGTGGATAGGTGGAGAAAGTCCATATAGTGAAGGTAAAGGTCTCGTTGACTTTTTTCTTTATCCGGATGGGAAAACTACTAACTTGAGTGCAATAAGAGTTGAATTAAAAACCGCAAGAATAACCAACAACCTTCCTGAAAGAATTGTAAGCTTATCTAAGGATGGCGACCCTACCGCCATGGTTCTGACGGGCTTCTTTTTAGGAAAAAAATATTACTACTATATTAAGCTTATTGATTTTTATCTCTTATTAAATGGATTTTTTGTTGAAAAGCAAGGCGACCATAAGGTTAAAAAGATTGAAACATGGCCAGTAGTCATGAGGAATATAAAGAAATTAGAAAAAATTATTGAAGGTGGGGATATTCAAGAGATTAGAAGAGCGGTGCTGCGCTTAAAAGATATTCCTATCTTACCGCAGATATCAAAGTTTCGTACAATGGTCTATGATATAGCTCTTAAATTAAGTAAAAATGTTGATTTTGAGTTAGATGGAGAAGAGGTTTCTTTAAATAAAGAGGCCTACAATATTTTACAAGATGCCCTTGTTCATATTTTAAGAAATTGTTTAGACCATGGGATTGAAAGGCCTGGAGAGAGGCAAAATCTTGGGAAAAAGCCTAAGGGTCTCATTAAATTAACCTGCCATGAAAAACCTGAAAATGATACTATCGAACTCATTATCCAAGATGATGGTAAAGGTATTGATCCTGAAAGAATCGGAAAAAAGGCCATCGAAAAAGGGCTTATTGGGCAAGATGAACTCAAGGGGCTTTCAAAAGAAAGCATTCTCGAATTAATTTTTCTGCCTAACTTTAGTCAAAAAGATGGAGTTGATGAGTTGTCAGGGCGTGGTATTGGTATGGATATTGTAAAGGAAAATGTGACCAAACTGGGTGGAAATGTCAAAATAGAGAGTGAATTAGGAAAAGGAACAAAGCTAACAATAAACATTAAAGGAACTGGTTAAAATAGAAATGGTGTCATCATCTAAAATAATTTTTTTTGAAAAAGGACGTGAAAAAAGTTCTCTTCTCAAAGGGGCGATTAAGGCCAACTTAAAAGATGATTTTTACCAAAATGAAAAAATAAAAATAGTTTCTGCTTTTGATATTTCTGAAGTCAAACCCCATTTAAGCAGAGTTGAAAAAAGAAGAAAAATTGTTTTCATTAACCTTGAATCTTATAAACTTAGTCAAATTAAAAAAAATCTTAAAATGCTAAAAGAGCTTACTTCTGATGTGGAAATAATTTTACTTAGAGATAACAAAAACGAAAAAAGTAAAAAGCTTGATGGCCTAATATTTGAATTCCCCAAAGATCTGGGTAAGGCCCAAACATATATTAAAAAAGTAATTATTCAAGATTATAAGAGTATCTCTAAGGAACGTATTTCATCTCTTTTTGCGAAAAAAAAGAATAGACCCAATGTTTTTGAATCATTGCCTGCTTTTATAAAAAAAGAGCTTAAGGCATCTAGCATAGGATTCTTTGAGCATATTAATTTAGACAATGACCTTGAATTAAAACCGCTATATATTTTGGGAAGGAAAATCGTCGCACCAAAAAGGTATGTTAGTGACATTTCTAAGAAAAGCTTTTCTCTTTTTGATGTCTTTCGCTACGGTAATGTAATTAGTTTACCAATACCGCAAAATATATCCTTTCTTTTGTCAAGAAAGGAAGGGTTGAACTCTTTAGAAAGAGTTTTTTTATCATTATTACTAAGAAAACTCTGTAAATATTGTAATCTGAAGAAAACGTTACAAGCTGAAAAAGTTAAAAAAAATCACGAGGAAAAACCTTTTGAAAGTGTACTTTATGACTTGAGGGATACTATTAATACCATTAAGTCCGTAGGGTATCTTTTTAATGGAAATTCAGAAGATTTAAATACCTTTTCAAATTTGAAAAGTATCATTTATAACTCTTGTGATGATTTTCTTTTTTTAATAACAGATATAATACATGATAAAAATAATGTGGAATTGAAATACCGAACATCTAACGTTAGTAGCATTTTTACTTATATTAAGGATAAATTCGATGGACTTCTCGAATTTTACAATATTACCTTTGAGCTTTCGTTTAATAATGGAGAAAAAGAAATAGATTGTGACGGTATGAAACTAAAAAGGGCCATCGGTTATCTTATAAATAGTTCCCGAAAAATTCTACTCTACGAAGGCATTGAAAATCCAAAGATCACTGTTAATTTTGTTGAAAAAAATAAGACATACCTTTTTAAAGTTTATAATAATGGACCGAAGTTTTCGAAAAATGAAAGTCACGAATTTTTTGAATCTATGAGCTTCGATGAAGATCAAGAGCATGTCGGTCTTGGTTATATATTGGCAAAAAAGATTGTTGAAAATCATGGTGGTACGCTCGAAATTAAAGCAGAGGAAGAAGGCGAGGAAGGGACACAATTTAATTTAGAAATTCCAAAAGACCTTCTGGCGGCCTAAAAAAAGGCCTTCTAGAAGAAGGCCTTTTTTTGATCTATTTACAACCAGGAACTTTACCTGGGTTTTGTTTTGTGTAAACGTTACAGGCATAACCACCGGCCTTATCAAGAGCAAGCATTTTTGCATATTCTCCAGAATCTCTAAGTGCTTTTAGGCCTTTGTTAAATTTGGCAACAACCCCAGCACTGTAAGAGTTTTTCTTAGGCATAATGAGGTAAGAAGGGTTCTCTTGAAGAGGGACTTCAAAGTGAGTTACTTTCGAAGCATTTTTCTTAAGCTCATTGTTAAGTTCGTAATAACCAACGTTAATTTCTTGTGGGTAGATATCAATTTTTCCCTTAAGGAGCTTTTTAAAGTTTAAAATACTTTTTCTTTCTCTTTTGAAAGATTTAATTATGGCCTTAGAAGTATCGTCTGTGTCCCCTACTTTTCCAACGGCCTTGTCGAAGGAGTCAGAGTAGCTAAATTTAAAAATCCCGCCAACTTTTATTTTCCTACTTGCAATTTCTTTCATACAGGCATCTCCAAGAAGCTTTCCTGAAGAACTGCATTTAAATGGTTTATTTTTTAAATGGAAGAAAACGTTTGTTTCGGCCATAACCTTGTTACTGTACTCAAATATTTCTTCTCTTTCTGGTTTTTTTAGCCAAAGAATGGCACCATCAACTTTTTTTCCTCTCTTGGCCTCTGTCATACCTTTTGCCCAGGGAAGGAATTTAAATTTTACTTTTACTCCCACCTTTTCAAAGGACTTTGTTACAATGTGTGCTCCAACTCCCATATGGGCCAGACCTTTTTTCTTTAAAAAGGGAGGCCAGTCACCAGCTGCAATTTTGACTGAATTTTTTGACATTGATTGAAATGAAAAAAGAAGGGCCAAAAGGACCATGGAAATCTTCATTTAAATTCTCCTTATTTTATTGAACATCAACACTGTTTTTATAATAAACCAAAAGGAGAAAAAGTGGGGAAATTTAGAGACCAGAAATTTATTTCGGTCAAATATTTTCTTTTAGGAAAGAAAATATATTTTGTTCAGGTATTTCTTGTTGCTCACCGTTTTCCATATTTTTTATTTTGAAAGTGCTTTTTTCAAGCTCTTGCGTACCCCTCATTAAAGTAAATTTTGTTACCCTTGAGTGAGCATACTTCATTTGCTTTTTAAGTTTGGCCTCAGAAGGGTAAATTTCTGCCCTGAAGTTTTTTTGTCGAAGCTCTTTAAGGGTCTGGAGGTTTGAGGGAAGTGTTTCTTCACCAAAATGAAGAATCAGCAGGTCAAGCCCAGAATCAATATGGGGAGGAAAAAGGTTCCTTTCATTAAGAAGGTCATAAATTCTGTCAGCACCAAAAGAGAGGCCGACCCCACTAATATTTTTGAGCCCAAAGATTCCTGTTAGGTCATCATACCGGCCACCTCCGCCTAGGCTACCTGAGGTGCTGTCTTTTAATTTAACTTCAAAAATGGCACCCGTATAATAATCAAGGCCTCTTGCCAGAGTAATATCAAATTCAATAGACTCTATTCCAAGGTTTTTTGTTGATTCAAGAGTGTACTCTAACTCTTTAAGTCCAAGAATTCCCTGTTCTGACCTCCCAAGTAGCTCTTTTGCTTGAGACAACTTTTCTGTATCATTGCCTTTAAGAGTTAATATCTGAACAAGCTTTTCTGTTGAGCTTTGTGAGATCCCTTTTGCTTTTAATTCTTCACAAACTTTTTCCATGCCAATTTTGTCAAGCTTATCTATTGCAATAGTGATATCTGTAAATTTATCTTCTTCTCCAATAATTTCTGCCATTGCAGCTAAAATCTTTCTATTATTGAGCTTTATTGAAAAGTCGGTGATTCCCAATTTTTTAAATGCTTCATCATAAAGTGCTAATAGATCAACCTCACAAAGGAGAGATTCATCTCCAATGATATCGGCATCACATTGAAAAAACTCACGGTACCTTCCTTTTTGAGGCCTTTCTGCTCTCCAGACTGGCTGGATTTGGTATCTCCTAAAAGGAAAAGTTATGTCATTTTGGTTTTGGGAAACATAACGGGCAAAAGGGATTGTTAGGTCATATCTTAAGGCCTTCTCCGAAATTGTACTTGTTAACTTTCTGGAATTTTTTTCTTCGAGAATTTCAGGCCTTGCCTTTTTAAGGTAATCACCAGAGTTGAGAATTTTAAAAATAAGACGATCGCCCTCCTCACCATATTTACCTGTTAAAACGGAAAGGTTTTCCATTGAGGGCGTTTCGAGGGGTTGGAAACCGTAGTTTTTGAAAGCTTCTTCAAGTGTATTAAAAATAAATTTTCTTTTGGCCATTTCTTTTGGTCCAAAGTCTCTAGTTCCTTTGGGGGTTGAAACTTTCATCTCCATCTCCTAAAAATAAAATTGGATTCGTTATACACCGATTCATTTGAAATTTCATGGGTTGGAGGTGTGTTTTTTGAGTGCTCAGTGCGTTATCTGCTCATTTTTTTCCAGCAATGACCTTCAAATTTTTTTTGACCGCTCTTACAGACTTTTGTGATGGGCCTTTCGCAGGCGAATTTTCCTAAAACCTTCGTTTTTATAAGGCTTGTTCCCATTGGGCAGTTTGGTTTGATATCAAACTCACAGAGGCCTTTCCTGCTATTGAGTTTAACTCCCTGGGGGCAACTCACTTTGCTACTTTTGTAACAAGACCTTAGGCCTTTTACCCATCCACTTCCTAGAGCTTTGCAATTTTGCTCGTAGCTCATTGTTAGACGACAGTGTTCAGATCCTCTTTCGACCATTTCACTAGGGCCGCACTTCCACGGTGTCTCTTTATAGCAGCTGGAACCACTTTTATACCAACCTGTCCCTAAGTGAGAACAAAAATTCTTTTTAAGGGAGCAAAGACCTGTCAATTTATTGAGAGTATGCCCACTGGGGCAGCGAATCGAATGATCTTTCACACAGCTTAATAAACTCTTTGATAGATTTTTTTTCCAACCAGTGCCGAGTTTTTTGCAGCTTTCATCAAAAGACATGAGGCTACGGCATTTGCCGTTTTTAATGACATCGCCAGGAAGACAGTTCCAATTAGACTCTCGGACACAGCCCCGAGGACCATTTTTCCAGTCAGGGCCAAGAACACTACAATTAAGAGGTTTCTCCATAATACACTGGCGATAGCTTGATACTTTGAACCCTTTAGGGCATTGGCCACTACTCAATTTAAAAAGTTTTTGGGAGCAACTTTTATTCCATTTACTGTAGGAAAGTTGTCCTAGGGGAGATAGCTTTTTACAGGCCTCATTAAAATTTTTTGTTTGAATACATTTGCCACTCTTGGGGATCCCTCCAGTTAAACAGGCCATTTCCTGGTCCTTGTAACATTGGGTTTTTCCACTAACGAGACCTTTTTTGTAGCCTCTTTGACTACAGAGTCCCTTTGTTTCTCTGCAAGCACCTAACCTATAATAACGACCTGATGGACAGGCCGTTTTGGTTTGGTAACAAAAGGAAAGTCCTTTTTTAAAGCTGGGACCGCAAAGACTCCCTGAGTCCTGACATTTTTTGTTTTTTCTCAATATTTTTTGTCCCGAATTACAGGCGCTTTCTCCTTCTTTATAACAGGCCTTCAAGAGGCGGTGCTTAAGGTCACCTTTTTGAAATCCTCCAGCAGAGCAAAAGTTTTTGTATTCATAGCATTTACCTTTACTGTAGCTTTGATTGGAGAAACATGCAGGGGTTGTTTTAAAGC
>MDTE01019880.1_pt1 | contig 10623 bp, 7 predicted proteins | sample 811231 | NCBI WGS metagenome assembly MDTE01 (sample SAMN05326651, study PRJNA326480) | marine metagenome | isolation source: seawater | place: Indian Ocean: Red Sea | collected 2010 | reverse complement strand
TACCGTATGCATTGGGCAGGCCGCTAGTATGGGGGCTGTTATTCTTGCTGGAGGCACGCCCAAGAAACGTTTTGCGCTGCCTCACTCAAGAATTATGATCCATCAACCATGGGGTGGTTTTCAAGGGCAAGCAACCGATATCGATATCCATGCGCGCGAAATTCTAGAGATGAGGGAGCGATTGAATAAGATCCTCTCCACGCATACAGGTCGAGACATGACTATTATAGGTGGCGATACTGAGCGGGATAACTTTATGGGTGGTGAAGAAGCTGTCGAGTATGGAATTATTGATAAGGTGATAGAGAGTCGCCAAGATTAAGATAACAGGCTTAGAATTTTGAACTCATTTCAGAGCCATACGTTTTATTAATCCCTTATTTTTTCGCCCAGCGTAGATGGCTTTCCATTGGGAGTTTATTCAGCAAATATCCGATGACTGGCCTTGGGCTGTAGTTTTTGGTAATGTACGCGCGGAACTTGTAATGCGGTAAGCTCAGTCACATTTTTTGTTGTTAATACTTTTCGAGGTAGCTAATGTCGGAGAACGATAACAAAACTAAGAATGATAAACTTTTATATTGCTCTTTCTGCGGTAAAAGTCAACACGAGGTTCGCAAGCTAATTGCAGGTCCATCCGTTTTTGTTTGCGATGAGTGTGTGGAATTATGTAACGAAATTATTCGAGAAGAGTCGGAGGAGTTAGAGCGAGATGGAAGTGAATCATCGCGCTATCCTACGCCGCAGGAAATTTGTGAGCGTTTGGATGACTATGTAATTGGGCAAGAAGCTGCAAAGAAGGTGTTGTCAGTTGCGGTTTACAACCATTATAAGCGGATTGAGAATGAAGAGGCTGTTGGCGACGTAGACATTTCGAAAAGCAACATTTTAATGATCGGGCCTACTGGCTCAGGCAAAACACTGCTAGCCGAGACTCTTGCTCGAGAGCTAAATGTTCCTTTTACAATAGCCGACGCAACTACCCTCACTGAGGCAGGTTATGTTGGTGAAGATGTTGAGAATATTGTTCAGAAGTTATTACAAAAATGTGATTATGATGTCGAAAGAGCTCAGGTAGGAATCGTCTATATCGACGAGATAGATAAAATATCTAGAAAGTCTGATAATCCTTCAATAACTCGGGATGTATCAGGGGAAGGTGTCCAGCAAGCGTTGCTAAAGCTTATTGAGGGCACTGTTGCTTCGGTACCACCACAAGGTGGTCGCAAACATCCGCAGCAAGAGTTTCTTCAGGTTGATACTCGTAATGTTTTGTTCATATGCGGCGGAGCGTTTTCCGGATTGGAGAAGGTCATCCTTGAGAGATCAGAGAAGTCGGGAATAGGATTTGGTGCTGATATAAAGAGCAAGACAAGTGAAGTCAAAGTTGGTGAGCGGTTGCGAGATTTGGAGCCCGAAGATCTAATAAAGTATGGATTAATTCCAGAGTTTGTTGGACGTCTACCAATTATTGCGACACTAGGAGAGTTGGATGAAAATGCTCTAATTACAATTCTTACTGAGCCTAAGAACGCTTTAGTAAAGCAATATCGAAAGCTTTTCGATCTGGAAGGTGTAGAGCTTGAGTTTCGAGAGGAAACTCTTAGTGCGGTAGCAAAACGCGCGATGGATAGGAAAACAGGTGCTCGTGGTTTACGTTCTATTCTTGAAAAAGCTCTTCTCGAGACTATGTTTGAGCTTCCATCCTTGGAGAATATTAGTAAAGTAACAGTTGATGCTAGTGTGATTGAAGACAATGCTCGGCCATTATATGTTTATGAGGACTCGAATAGAGCTACTCATCAGTCCTAAATAAGGCCAAACCCCAAATAATCGCTTGAAATATGACCTGTTAACCCGTATATGTTTGGTTGAAGGTGTCTTGGTAAGTTACGCCTAGTTTAAACAAACAACGAATGGCCAGCCGATGCAAGGCTGATTTGGCAGAAAAACATGACAGATAAAGTGGAAATAGATTCTGACCTAGAGGTCCAAACTCGATATTCTATGCTGCCGCTTCGGGATGTCGTAATTTTCCCGCATATGGTGATTCCACTATTTGTCGGTCGCGCTAAGTCAATAAAGGCATTAGAGCAAGCTATGGCTAGCGGTAAGCAGGTGTTCCTGGCAGCCCAGCATGATGCGTCTGACGACGACCCATTGCCTGAAAAAATTTATAGTGTTGGTACAGTTGCAAATATTTTGCAGTTACTAAAATTGCCAGACGGCACAGTTAAAGTATTAGTAGAAGGCGTCTCGAGAGCGTCGATAATTAGCTACGTTGAAACTGATGAAATGTTTACTGTTGATGCCAGGGCTATCGTTAGTGATGAAATTGAGCCTCAAGAAGCAGAAGTGCTTATTCGTACGGTTACAGAACAGTTTGGGCGATATATTAAGTTAAGCTCAAAAATACCAGCGGAAGTTTTGACATCTCTGGAAGGAATCAATGATGCTTCGCGACTAGCTGATTCTGTGGCTAGCCATCTAAGTTTACGGAATGAAGAGAAACAGAAAATTCTTGAGATAGGTGACGATCGGGAACGCTTAGAGAATCTGCTTGGAATAATTGAATCTGAAGTTGACCTCCTCCAAGTTGAGAAACGTATTCGGGGCCGAGTTAAGAAACAGATGGAGAAGAGTCAGCGTGAGTATTACCTGAATGAGCAGATGAAGGCGATACAGAATGAGCTTGGTGAGATGGACGAAGCTCCAAATGAGATGGAAGAGTTACAGCAAAGAGTCGAAGAAGCTGGCATGCCAAAAGATGCACTCGAAAAGGCTGAATCAGAATTAAAGAAACTGAGAATGATGTCTCCGATGTCTGCAGAGGCGACGGTTGTCCGAAATTATATTGATTGGTTGCTGCAGGTGCCTTGGAAGAAGAGAAGTCGTATTTCAAAGGATCTCATCAAGGCCGAAAAGATACTTGAAAATGATCACTATGGTTTAGACAAAGTGAAGGAGCGTATTCTTGAATATCTGGCTGTACAACAGCGGATAGCCAAAGCTAAAGGACCAATATTGTGTCTAGTAGGTCCTCCGGGGGTCGGCAAGACCTCGCTGGGAGAATCAGTAGCAAGAGCAACGAACCGTAAGTTTGTTAGAATGTCTCTAGGCGGAGTCCGTGATGAGGCAGAGATAAGAGGGCATCGTCGCACGTACATTGGCTCTTTACCAGGCAAGATAGTCCAGAACCTAGCTAAGACAAAGACGCGTAATCCTTTATTTATGCTAGATGAGGTTGACAAGATGTCTATGGATTTTCGTGGCGATCCATCTTCTGCTCTTTTGGAAGTCTTGGACACAGAACAAAACCATAGCTTCGGCGATCATTATCTTGAAGTCGATTATGATTTGTCAGAAGTCATGTTTGTTGCAACGGCGAACACATTAAATATCCCGGCTCCGTTACTTGATCGGATGGAGATAATTCGGATTTCGGGTTATACCGAAGAAGAAAAAATAAATATTGCCACTCGTTATCTGGTTCCTAAGCAAGTGCAGAATAATGGTTTAGCTACTCCTGAGATCTCGATCGCGAAGAGCGCTTTGACTGATATAGTCCGGTATTACACGCGCGAAGCAGGCGTCCGTGGGTTGGAGCGTGAGATCGCCAAGATATGTCGAAAAGTAACTAAGGAATTACTCTTGTCGTCCGAAAAGACTAGCGTTTCCGTTGGAAGTCGTGGTCTCGATAAATATCTGGGTGTGCGTCGTCATCGGTACGGTAGAGCTGAAGAACAAAACAGGATTGGCCAGGTAACAGGATTGGCCTGGACAGAGGTTGGAGGTGAGTTGTTGACAATTGAGGCAGCAGTTATGCCTGGCAAGGGCAAGCATATTTATACTGGCAAATTAGGCGAAGTAATGCAGGAATCTATCCAGGCAGCTATGAGTGTTGTACGAACTCGCGGCGAGCAATATGGCATCGATGTAGACTTCTTTCAAAAACAGGATTTGCATATCCATGTGCCTGAAGGAGCGACCCCTAAAGATGGCCCAAGTGCAGGAGTAGGGATGTGCACAGCGATGTTTTCTGCAATTACCAGTGTTCCTGTGAACGCTTCAGTTGCTATGACCGGGGAGATAACGCTGCGAGGTGAAGTACTACCTATCGGTGGACTAAAGGAGAAGTTGCTGGCTGCGCAACGCGGCGGTCTTAAAACGGTTTTAATTCCGAAAGAAAATGAAAAAGAGCTGGTAGAGGTTCCAAAAAATATAAAACGTGGTTTAGATATTAGGCCAGTGCAATGGATTGACGAGATCTTTGCGGTAGCGCTCGAAAGCGTTCCAATTATTGACCAAATTGCTAGCGAAGAAACGGTATCCGCTGATGCGCCATCCAAGCCTAAGACACCAGATGATCGCCCGAGGCCACACTAAAAAGTGCTAATTTAAAGCGCTTCTCCAGTGTATTTTAAATAGAAATGAGGCATTCTTCGGTCACAACAGCAGGTATTTATAGCTTATAGATCAATAATTTGCACGAAGAAATGACTAAATATTATGAACTAATGATGTGACGAGCACTCTGACTAAAGAGATGTTTTTCGAGGTTGCGTTAGAGTTTTTGGCGGGTTATAACGCTTTTTGTGGGGTGGTATAAGGATGTCGAGAAGGCCTGTCCCGCATTTGTAAGTAGTATCAAGAATTATTGGTGAACATTAAACTACCAAAAAACAGGAGCACAATGTGAACAAAGCTGAATTAATAGATGCTGTTGCAGCCGATAGTGGGCTTAGCAAGGCTGATGCTAGCGGTGCAGTTGAAAGCGTTTTCAATACTATTGGTAATGAACTGCGTCAAGGAAACTCAGTTTCAGTTGTCGGGTTTGGCCAGTTTTCCGTCAGTAACCGGGCAGCACGAACTGGGCGCAATCCAAGAACTGGAGAGGAAATCGCAATCGCTGCTTCGAGAGCGCCAAAGTTTAAAGCTGGGAAACAGCTTAAGGATGCCGTAAACTCTTAGCGGGTCCAGCGGGTGCTTAGCTCAGTTGGGAGAGCGTCGCCCTTACAAGGCGAAGGTCACTGGTTCAAGCCCAGTAGCACCCACCAAAAAGGGGCTACCTCCAAATTGATGCCAGGCTGACTGTCGCCAGAATAGGCTAAAAACTAGTAGTTCAGATTGATTTACTTCCCAAAAAGCAATGGGTGCAAGTTCCTAGCACCCTTTGGAACATGATAAGCCCTGCCTTAGCAGGGCTTTTTGTGCAAGTGTGATTTGGATAATCTCGGCGTTCTCGGGATGTTCTTGCGACCTTGATTCTCTTCAACGACGTTTAGCTTGAACTACTAAACGCAATCAAATCTAGTTCCTTAGCTTAACGGCTGGATTAGTAGAGAACCATCAAGATCAAGTCATTATAAGGGCCAGCCACATTGCTTTACATAGATTGGTTTCGATGTTTTCATAGCCCTAAACATGTCTACCTTATTTCTTATTTCTAGTGGCTAGCGTGGATCTATAAAGTCTCGTAAGAGAGATTTAGCGATTCTAAGATCAAAAAAGCTAAGTCAAGGTTTTTGTTATTTGAGATTTTGCTCTGCATTTTTGCTCACCATAGTATAGAATTGGCGCTAAGAAACATCTAAGTAGCTGTTTTAATTAACGTGTTTAGTTGGGATAGCGAATAAGAAAATTGGTTTTTAGGGGGCGAAGGTCGCAGGTTTGAATGTTGCAGCACTCAAGTTCGGTATCGAATCGACTGATGGGATGGGTGCCCGAATTCTTATCTCATGCCGGAGCGGTAGTTCAGTTGGTTAGAATACCGGCCTGTCACGCCGGGGGTCGCGGGTTCGAGTCCCGTCCGCTCCGCCACTAAAGTAATGTTAATAAGACTCAGTAGTTGTTGGGTAAGTCGGACCGCCCTAGGTATTCCCGGACTTCCGAAGAAAGTGATATTGCCATGCTGACCACAATTAAAGATAAAGCCACTGGTTGGATCGCCTGGGCGATCGTGATTCTCATATCAATTCCATTTGCTTTATGGGGAATTAATTCCTATTTTGAGGGCGCTTCGAAGGTTGTTGTTGCCAGTGTGGGGGATGTTGAAATTGAGAGAGAAGCATATCAACAAGCACTGGCACAGCAACAGAGAACATTGGTGCAAATGATGGGTGGTGAGGTGGATCCAGAATTTTTTGGCGGCTATCTTTTTAAGGAGCGCGTAATTAATCAATTAATCGACGATGTTCTGTTTAATGAGTATATAGATTCTCGGGGTTATCGCATAAGTGATCGCGAACTAAATACGCAGATTCGGTCTATTGAAGCGTTTCATTCAGACTATGGCTTTAGCAGTGATCGGTATCAGCAGTTACTCCAAAGGGCAGGTCTGTCTGTCGAGGGATTTGAAGTCCAGCAAAGGAGAGAAGCTGTTTTTGATCAGGTGGAGAATGGTCTTATAAAGAGCGCATTTGCGCTTGATTCGAGTGTTAGGGCGCTTCTAACTCTTCTGCATCAGAAACGAGAAGCAAAATTTGTCTTATTTAATCTTGAAGACTATATCGACTCTAGCCTAGTTGGTGATGCTGAGATAGAAGCTGAATATGTAGAGAATGCTGAGAAATATTTTTCGCCCGAAAGCGTTCAAGTTGATTATGTTATTTTGTCGGTAGATGATTTGGCTAAAGATATAACGATAGATGAGGCAGAAATTGAATTGATCTATGAGCGCGATAGAGAGCGATTTGTTCAACCAGAAGCTCGTTCAATTAGACATATACTCATTGCTGTCAGCCAAGATGCTACCGAAGATGAAATAGAAGAAAAGCGCATTGTGGCATTAGATCTTCTCGCTAAACTAGCCGATGGAGTGGATTTCTCAGAAGTGGCAAAAGATAATTCTGATGATATTGGATCTGCGAGAGTGGGTGGAGATCTTGGTGTAATGCAATTGGGCACAATGCCGCAGGCCTTTGAGACGACGGCTCTAGATCTATTAGTTGGGGAGGTCAGTGAGCCAATAAGAACTGAATACGGTTTCCATATCGTCGAAGTTACGGAATTAATACCCGAGACATATAAGTCGTACTCGGATGTTCGTGATCAGCTTGCGGAAGAGGTGCGAGTGAGTCAAGCGGAAATGAGATTTGTTGAGACCGCAGAGGAATTACGAAATATTAGCTATGAACAACCTGATACATTGCAGCCAGTTTTAGACAGGCTCGGATTAACCCTTATGCGCAGTCCTTGGTTTTCGAGAGGCTTCGGTGATGGTGTGGCGACTAGTCAAGCCTTTCGCGATGCTGCTTTCTCGGATGACGTTATACTTGATGGCCTAAATAGTGAAGTCATAGAGATCGATGTAAACACTCTTGCTGTTATGCGTAAGTCTGACTATCAAGAGAGAACGTTGCGATCGCTTGATGATGTCAAAAATCAAATTCGCGACAAGCTTGGCGTCCAAAACGCATTCCAAGAGCTCGAAATGACAGGGATGCGTTTTGTCAAAGACTTGAATAATAATGACATTCAGTGGAGTGATTGGATTGCTGCGAACGCCTTTGCAGAAGAAAGTTTTTCCGATTCAGCTTCTGGAGGAGCGGATGCGGTGAACAGTTCAATTAATTCGATCATATACGATGCATTGCCATCGCCTGACGAATCGTCGGTTTTTGGAAGCAAATGGGTTAATGATAAGATTCTAATTGTTTATCAATTGAGGGCTGTAGATGACGGTGATCCTAGCTCGGTTAGTGCCGAAGATAGGGAGGAAGCCAAGCAACTACTTGTAAGACGGAACGGTGCTGAATTAGTTAGCGACTTCAAGCGGAACCTTCGGGTAAATGCAGATGTCAGTATCTACGAAGACGAGCTATAGCCAAATTAATTCTCATTTGAATAGTACGGACTGATACCAACGGAGTGGAAGCCGGCGTCAACGTACATAATCTCTCCAGTAATGCCGGATGCGAGATCTGAGCAAAGAAAAGATGCAGCATTACCAACCTCCTCAATTGTTACGCCACGGCCAAGTGGTGTGGAGTTTTCATAAAAGCTCATCATTTTTTTGAAACCACGAATCCCCGAAGCAGCTAATGTTTTTATTGGCCCGGCTGAAATTCCGTTGACGCGAATACCGTCAGAACCAAATGATTGCGCTAAGTATCGAACATTCGCTTCAAGGCTCGCTTTAGCAAGGCCCATCACATTATATCCCGGCATTGACCTTATAGATCCGATGTAAGTTAAAGTCAGCATCGACCCGTGTGGTTTACATATCATGTCACGAAATTCCTTAGCTAAAGCAGCGAAGCTATAAGAGCTTATTTCATGGGCTGTTAGAAATCCCTCTCGTGTAACTGCATCCAGATATAGTCCATTTAGTTCATTACGTGGTGCGTAAGCTATCGCATGAATAATAATATCAACGTTACTCCAATGACTTAACAGACTGTTCTTGAGTTCTAGAATTTCTCTGTCATTTGATACATCACATGGAAGTGTGATTGTCGTATCAAGTTGCCCTGCAAGCTTCTCGACTCGTGATCGGAGTTTATCATTCTGGTAAGTCAAGGCGATCTCAGCCCCCTCCCGTTTCATAGCTTGCGCAACGCCCCAGGCAATTGATCGTTCGCTTGCCAGGCCTGTGATTAGAACTCGTTTGTCCTTCAGAAATCCCATGATTGTCGATTTTAGTCCTATCAGATATCTAGTGAGCTACTATATCATTGAAATTCGCTTAGCGCTTAAGTGGGGCTGAGCATTTGACATGGAATTAAATCATGACTTCAATGATTTGTAACTGAGTACTGAATTATAGACAATGAAATAGATTGTTGATCAACTGCTGACAGGAGAAGGGGGTCGAGGTAATTGCCACATAAAGATTTTACTCACCAACCGCTGTTATGTGTCGAAGTCTTGACAGATGAGCCCACAGTATGCCGGGCTGCTGCAAGCCTTGCTTCGGAGCTTGGTTTAAAGCTTTTATCGGACTTAAGCCATGTTGACTGTCGCTTTATCTTAGGAGTAGATGGATCCGGCCTGTCGCTTAAAGACCTGACGCAACCAAACGTTAAACCATTGGTTTTTTCTTCATTGAAGACGAGGCCTCGACATCGTGGAATAGACCTCCTTGCGCGAGCTATAGGTTCGAAGAATCATAGCATCATTGATGCAACTGCAGGATTTGGTCATGATTCATTCCACATGCTCAGTTTAGGAAAGCATGTAGTATCAATAGAAAGATCACCAATAGTAGCGGCTATGCTAGCAGACAGCGCACGAAGACTAATTTCATCGCGTTTCGCCACATCAATGCAATTAGTTTGTGCAGATTCTAAGAAGTGGCTAACACAGAATTTATCCAGTGAAGTTATATATCTTGACCCTATGTTTCCAGATCGAGAAAGCCGTTCAGCTTTGGCGAGAAAGGAAGATCGAATGTTGAGGGCGCTGGTTGGTAATGACTCAGATGCTATCAGCTTGTTTAGCATAGCTCGTGCCGTTGCTTTACGGCGTGTTGTGGTAAAGCGGCCTGCGTGGGCCGAGCCATTAGAGGCCAATCCTAGTATGTCATATCAAGGAAGAACAGTGCGATATGATGTTTACGTGACAAGAACATGAGCAAGACGCCATGGCTATATATGCCTACTCTAGAAAATGAGAAGGAAATGCCGTTACCAGATTCGGAGTTGCGCCATTTGGTTTATGTGCACCGACGAAGAGTTGGAGATCAATTTGTACTATTTGATGGTAAGGGTAGAATTGTTACTGCTGAAATTAATGAGATAGTGCGAAAACCGCTACGAATGCAATATAGGGAACTGTCCAGAGAACAAATATCGCCAGGTAAGAAATACCTACATTTAGCCACTGCTTTACCCAAAGGGGACCGCCAGACATTGCTGCTGGATTTTGCAACGCAACTTGGTGTTACCAATTTTGTCCCCTTGCAATGCGAGCGAAGTGTTTCGCATGTTCGCGCCAATTCTTACGAGCGGTGGATGAAGATATTGATTGAATCCTGTAAGCAGTCTCATCGCCCTTGGTTGCCTAATTTGCAGGAGCCCGTCGCTCCACTCGAATATCTGCATGAATGTAAGGCGCGCGATGGCCTTGTGTTGCTAGCTGACCCTGATGGTGTATCTCCCAATGATCTGAAACCCAATACCCTCTCGTCAGTTAATATTTCCCTATTTGTAGGTCCAGAAGGGGGATTTACCGCTGCTGAATATAATGGTTTAGTTTCAAGTGGCGTGCTGCCAGTGTCCCTTGGTAGATCAACTCTAAGAGTAGAAACGGCAGCTGTTGCTTTCGCAGCTATTATACGGAATTTATTCGATCTATAGCTGGCATCTAGATATCGGATTTTAGTGTTTTAATTCGAGATTTTTGTTGCTTTAGTTCGACTATCGATTTTCGAGAATCGCTAATACGATCTTTTTCCTTCTCAACAATGTGTGATGGCGCTTTAGATAAAAATTGAGAATTTGCTAGTTTACTTTCGGCTTGTTTTAATGTTTTTTCTAGACTGACAATTTCCCGATTTAGCCGGGCCAGCTCAGCTTCGTAATCAATTGCCGATCCAAGGGGTATAAGGATCTTGAGGGAATTAACCAGGATCGTAGCGCTTTCTGGTGGGTGATCATCATCGGGAATGATTTCAAGCGATTC
>MDTE01160053.1_pt1 | contig 10624 bp, 10 predicted proteins | sample 811231 | NCBI WGS metagenome assembly MDTE01 (sample SAMN05326651, study PRJNA326480) | marine metagenome | isolation source: seawater | place: Indian Ocean: Red Sea | collected 2010 | reverse complement strand
TTTTTTCTGGTTGTCAGACATCTGACTCATCTCAGTACGACATATTTCAAGAACCTTCTGCAGGCAACTCGTCTGTAGAAAGCATGAAAAAAGATGAAACAAGAATATTCTTCACGAAAGATCTTAAAGGTTTCATAGATATTTGTGGATGCTCAGAAGATATGGCTGGAGGTTTGCCAAGAATAGCTTCTGTCAAGAGCGAATATCAAAATTCAATATGGGTTGATCTTGGAAACTGGGCTCATGATGAAGACCATAAAGATCCGGTTCCAGAAGTTACAGAAGAAATCATGCGTAGTTTTTTTGAGGAACATATGAAATATGACATTATTGCAGAAGGTCCTTGGGATTTTGCAACTGGTTTTTGGCCCGAGGACAAAAAATTGCAAAGTACGGTTATTAGTTTTGAAAATGATCAAAAGCAGGCAAGATTTACTTATATACCTAAAGAAAACAATCTTTGTTTAGATTTTAAAAATTTTAAAGACTCAAAAGATCATTTTGCAGCCTCTGAAAATATACATATTTTAATTAGTGATTGTTCTATTGAGTCAAATCAAATGCTTGCAGAATATATAAGTCAAATCAATAATTCAAACATGTATTTAATCGGAGATTCTGATGAGGATAGAGGTATTTTTTCTCACATCTGGTCTCCTCCAATATTACCTTTTGGCCAAGAGATTGGATCATTAGTTTTACCATCTATGGATTTTGAGAGAATATATATGGGCTCTAAATGGAAAGACGATAATTTAGTTGTTGAAATGATAGCTTCAGTTCGTAAAGAAGGCTTTAAAGGCAAGATTCCTGTAGATAAGCAGGAAAGTCTAAATTCTGAATTTTGTATGAATTGTCATCAGGATTCTTATGATGTTTGGAAAAATTCAAAGCATGCCCATGCTTGGAGCACTCTTGTTGATAGAGACGTGACACTTCGCCCCGATTGTGTTGGTTGTCATGTTACTAACTGGGACTCAAAAGAACTTTCTTATTCCTATGTCAATGTGGGTTGTGTATCTTGTCATATTGGAGACCCTATTCAACATTCTATTAAGCCATCAAAGAACACTCTCGTTGCAAGTTTTGATGTTTGTTACTCTTGTCATAGGCCAGATCATTCAACACTCTTTAGTATTAAGGGTTATTGGCCTCAAATAGAACATCCTTAATTCTTGGGTTAGAATAGGAGTTTGTGATGGTTGAAAAAGATACTAACGAAAAGGTTATTTCAAGAAGAGAATTGTTGGAATCGGGTGTTCATTTTGGACATCCAAAATCTATGTGGAATCCAAAAATGAAACCTTATGTATTTCAAGTTAGAAAAGGTGTTCATATACTTGATTTAAGTAAAACTATATCAAAGCTTGAGGAGGCATACTATCTTGTGATGGATATTGTCAAAGAAGGTGGAAAAGTTTTATTTGTTGGAACAAAAAAACAAGCTCAAGAATCAATTCAAAAAATAGCCGAAGACTGTAATATGCCTCATTTAACACGAAGATGGCCAGGTGGTTTTTTAACAAATTGGGATCAAATTAGCTCGACATTGGAAAATCTTAGAAAATTTGAAGCAGGGCTCTTGGATGAAAAAATGTCAAAAATGACAAAGAGAGAAAGAGGTATATATAAGACAAAAATTGATAGAAACAAAAGGGTTTTTGGAGGTGCTTTGAATTTGCAAAGTCCTCCTCAATGTATTTTTGTTTCTGATGTAAATCATGACAGGATTGCTGTTTTGGAAGCTAAGAAAAGCGGTGTTCCTGTAATTGCAATTCTTGATTCAAATAGCAATCCTGAACACATAACAATTGGAATTCCCGGTAATGACGATGCTGTCGGAAGCATTTCTTTATTGGCAGGAAAAATTTCGGAAGCAGTTAAGAACGGTCATTCTTCAAAGAAAAGCATGTTAGAGGAATCTGATGATGTTTCTTCTGATCTTGATAAAGAGGTTTAATTTATGGACAAATCAGTAATAATGGAAGTAAGAAAAAGAACCGGAGCAGGTTTGTCCATGTGTAAAAAAGCAGCTATTGAAAATGATGGAGATATTGAAAAAGCTGTAAGATGGATCGGAGCTCAAGGAGCTGCTATAGCTAGTTCTAAAGGCGAAAGATCAACTGGAGAAGGGCGAATTGGATCATATGTTCATTCTTTAAATCCGAAACTTTGTGGAATCGTGGATTTGGCTTGTGAAACTGATTTTGTTGCAAGAACTGATGCTTTTATATGTTTTGCTGACGATTTAGCAAAACATATTGTTGCATACAAGCCTATTTACCTAGATGAACAATCTATACCAGATGGTGAAAAGAAAGATTTAATGGAGGGTTTTTTAAAAAAGGCAGAAGAAGAAGGAAAACCTGAAAAAGTTAGAGAAATGATTGCTGATGGAAGGTTTAAAAAATGGAAAGCAGAAAATTGTTTCATGGATCAGATATGGATTAAAGATCCAGAAGAAAAAATGACTGTTAAACAGGCTGTTGAAGCCCAGGTTGCAGTTATAAAAGAAAACATTAAAGTAAGGGGTTTTGTTTTCATGGAAGCTGGAGGAAGTGTTACAGTCTCTCAAAAAATCTAGGGTTTTACTTAAACTCTCTGGGGCATTTTTTCAGGGCCATTCAGATTTTGGTTTTGATTTTCCTGAAATAAAAAAATTAGCTGAAAATATTGTTGATTCTTGTTCTGGGTCTGAATTGGCTCTTGTTATAGGTGGAGGAAATCTTTTCAGAGGTGCTCCAGCCACTAATTATGGTGTTGATCGTGCTTCTGCTGATAGTGCCGGAATGTTGGCTACCGTAATGAATGCCCTCGTTTTCCAATCATTTTTAGAAGATGCTGGAAGAGAAACTAGAGTCATGACGGCAGTTGAAATGAGGCAATTGGCAGAACCTTTTATAAGAAGAAGGGCTCTTAGACATCTTGAAAAAGGAAGGGTTGTTATATTAGCTTGTGGAACTGGCAATCCTTATTTCACAACTGATTCCGCAGCTGCATTGAGAGCAGCAGAACTTAAATGTGAGTTTTTGATGAAGGCAACCTCTGTAAATGGAGTCTATACAGAAGACCCAAAAAAGAATCCTGAGGCAGAACATATTAGTTCTTTAGGGTATAGAAAATTTTTGACTGAAGATTATGGGGTTATGGATTCTGCTGCTATATCCATCTGCAGGGACAACAAGATACCTGTAAGAGTTTTTAGTATTTTTGAAAAAAATGCTTTAAAAAGAGCAGTTACAGGAAAAGATATAGGAACTTTGATTAAATAATGGATTTAGAAGAGATTATTGAACTTTTTGAAATGTCTTGTGAAGAAGCAGTTGATTATCTTAAAAGTGAGTATGTGAAGCTTCATGCAGGGAGAGCTAATGTTGCTGCTTTTGAGAAATTGTCTGTAGAGGTTCCTTCTTGGGAAGGTTGTTTTAAACTTCAAGATCTAGGTATATTATCTGTCCAGGATGCTTTGACAGTGATGCTGAATCTTTTTGATTCTTCTGTTGGCGAAGAGGTTGAAAAAGAGATAACAAGAGAAAATTTGAACATTTCTGTTTCTCATAATGATGGAAGAATTTTTTTAAAACTTCCTCCATTGACACAAGAAACTAGATTAAATCTTGCTAAAAAAGTTAAAGAAATTTCTGAGGAAACTAAAGTGAAGATAAGAAACTTTAGGAGAGAAGCAAGGAGTTCGTTAAATTCTTTAAAAGATGAGATTGGTGAAGATGATATAAAAAGGAATGAGGATCAAATTGAGCAAGCAAGAATCAATTTTGAAAAAGAGGTAGAGAAGATTTACGAATCTAAAAACGAAAGTATCTTAAATAATTAATAGGATATATCTATGTTAAGTGTTCCCAATCATGTAGCCATTATTATGGATGGAAATGGAAGATGGGCTAAATTGAGGAATATGCCTAGGTTAAAAGGACATAAAAGAGGTGCAGCTACAGCCAGGTCAATAATAAAAAAATCTGGGGATTTAGGTGTCAAATGGTTAACACTTTATGCTTTCTCTTCTGAAAATTGGGCAAGGCCTGATAAGGAAAAAAAAGGACTTTTTAGCCTCATGGTTAAATCTCTTTCAGAAGAGTTGCCTTTGTTGTTAAAGGAAGGCATAAGATTCAGGATGATAGGTGATAAGAAAAATTTGCCTAAAAATTTAGTCAAAATAATCAAAAAAGCAGAAGAGATAACAAAGAATAATTCTGATTTGAATTTATCTGTTTGTGTTAATTATTCAGGAAAAAATGAAATTCTTGAATCTGTAAAAAATATACTCAAAAATTTTTCTCAGACTCAAGATTTCGAACTCGATGATTTGAGTTTCAAAAAAAATATGTATTCTGCAGAAATTCCAGAGGTAGATTTGTTGCTTAGAACAGGAGGAGAGAAGAGGGTGTCGAATTTTCTCTTATGGGATATAGCTTATTCAGAATTATTTTTCACTGAAACGCTGTGGCCTGAATTTTCAAAAGATGAATTTGCAGAAATAATCAACAATTTCAATTTAAGAGAGAGAAGGTATGGAAATGTTTAGTCAAGAGTTGAGACAAAGACTTTTTTACGGGTTTTCTTTAGGTATTTTGACAATATTGATACTGAACGAAGGTGGAATATTATTGTTGATTGCAACAATGTGGGTTGCAGCTAGCGGGTTAAGGGAATTTTACAGGTTGGTAAGAGCCGAGGGAGGAAGGACTTTTGACCTAGTTGGTTACCCTCTGTCTGCAATCATGATAATTATTGCTTTTTCTGTTGAAAGCAGTCGAGATTTTACATATGAAAGTATAGGTCTTTTGTCAACAGTTTATATACTTCTTGTCTCTATAGCAAACATTGTTAGAGCAATCCAAAAGAAACCTTTATATAAGATATCTGAAATATCCATAACCTTTTTTGGAATTTTTCTTACAGCTGGACTTCTTTCTTATGTTTTCAAACTCCATCCCTTAGGGTCTTTTCTGTTTGCGGAAAAAGGAAATTATTTAATCTTTGTTCCTATGATTGGTGCTTGGGCTTATGACAGTGCAGCATTTTTTTCTGGAAAATATTTTGGAAAAAATAATTATTTATCTTATGTTAGTAAAAAAACATGGGAAGGTACATTAGGGGGTCTTTTAGGTTCTTCTTTTGGAATGTGTCTTTTTGCTTATCTCTCTGGAATCGGACAAGGTCAAAATCTTATTTTTTGGTGGTTGATTGGCTTGATTCTTGGCTTTGTTGCTCAATTGGGAGATTTGGCCTTTTCAGTTTTAAAAAGAGAGAAGTTTATTAAAGATTACGGCAGCTCGATACCTGGACATGGCGGAATTTTAGACAGAATGGATAGCTTCTTATTTGTTCTTCCTGTAAGTTATTATCTAATTAAATTGTTTTTTAACGCTTGATTATGGATTATTTGAGTTTATTTCTTGGATTCCTTGGAGCCCTTTTCATATTCACGATTGTTGTTTTTATTCATGAGTTAGGGCATTATCTTGCAGCAAAAAAATTTGGAGTAGGGGTTGAAGAATTTGCTGTTGGTTTCGGTAAATGTTTGTTTAAATTTAATTCAAAGGAAACATTATGGAAAATCAATTTGATACCTCTTGGGGGATATGTTCTTATAAACGGAATGCTTGAAGAGGAAAATGTCAAAAAAGATAAAACTAAAAAAACAGGAAAATCTTTTAATGAAATATCTTTATTTAAAAAAGTTTTTATTTTGTTTGCAGGCCCTTTGGCAAACCTTCTTCTAGCATTTTTTGTTTTTGTTCTTATTTCTTTTTTGTACGGGCAGCCAAAAAGCCTTGTGACTGTCGAAGAAGTCGTAGACGACGAGTTTATAACAGGTATAGCTCCTAGAGGGTCTACTGTTAGAGCCATTGCTACTGAATCGAAATTAATCGAAGCAATCGAATGGCCTTCTGGCATTGATTTTCAATCAAAGGTTGATGAAGCAAGGTTTAACTCTGAGAGAATACGTATAGATCTCGATTGGATGGGACAAACCCTAGGTCCGATTTATTATGAGCCTCAGGTTGGAAAATCAGCTATAAGTTTTCATGTAGAGCCACAAATAGACAATATTTTTTTGGATGAAAAGTTAGGAAAGTTGAATGTCCGTCAGATCGGAGAGATAAATCTCGAGAAGGTTCCTTTGACTCAAAGCACTTTAGGTTTGCTTTTGAGCGAAAAGGCAAAAATTGTTATGAAAGATCGAACAATTTTAGAAATTCAGAGATCTGAGTTGGAAAAATACTTGAGTGATCCTCTTTTGATTCAAAATGTATTTTCTGTTGATGGAAAAACATCTTTCGAAGATGTGTCTACGATTTCTTCTTCAAAAATTCGCATATCTTATTTTGAATTAAAAACAGGCCGTGATTCGTGGAAAGAGTTTGAAAGATCTAATTTTTTGAATGATTTTTCATTTATGCCAAAAAGAACAAAAGTCAAGGGTCTTGATGTTTTATCAACAGCAATGTCGAATACAACTTTTGTTACAGGGCAGATTTTTATTTTTGTTGGCAGGCTTTTGAAGGGTGAAAAAGAAGCTCTTGATAATGTTGGAGGGCCTGTTGCGATTCTCGGGATTTCTTCCAAGGTTGTTAAACAGGGTTTGGAGAACTCAATGTTATTTTTGGCTCAGCTTTCGATTAATCTTGGACTCCTTAATTTGCTTTTGATTTTTATACCCAATCTTGATGGAGGGAGAATAATGATTGAGATTATGGAAAGTTTTGTACCTAAGCAAAAAAAGAGAATTTTCAGAGAAAAGATAACAAAATCTTTATTGACTGTTGGAGGATATGCTCTAGTTATTTTGTTTTTAGTAATCACAATAAGGGATTTCATAAGGCTCTAATGAAGGTTTCTGTAATTGTTCCTGCACACAATGAAGCACCTAGGATTTCATATGTATTAAAAGTTTTAACAAAAAGTAGAAAAGTAAATCAAGTTATAGTTGTTGATGATGGTTCTAGAGACGGTACGACTGCAGCAGCTAAAAGAGTCCCAGGTGTTCTTGTTATGTCTTTGCCCGATAATTTGGGAAAGACTTCAGCTATATACATGGGGCTTGCTTGTGTGAAGCATGAGTGTGTGTTGTTTGTAGATGCTGACCTTGTTGGACTTGAAACTTCTCATATAGACTCAATTGTCGAACCTGTGTTAAACATGGAATCCGATATGTCTGTTGGAATATTCAAGGGTGGAAAGGTCGGTACTGATCTTGCTCAGATGGTTGCTCCGGGGTTATCTGGACAAAGAGCAGTTCTCATGAAGAAGATTAAAAATTTTCCTTTTAACGAAGTGACTGGTTATGGGTTTGAAACTGCTTTGAATAATTTTGCAGAAGTCAAAAATTGGAAAATTAAAAAAATAGAACTTTTTGGATTAGGGCAGGTTACAAAAGAAAAAAAACATGGTTATGTGGTTGGAGTAATGAAGAGGTTGAAAATGTATTGGGAAGTTGTAAAAGGTTGGTTAAGTTGATAGAAAAAAATCAATTAATCGAGAGTATTACAGGAGAAGTAGACAATTTGGGATATACAATATGGGATATTTCTATTAAGGGCAGCGGTCCTAATTTAAAGTTTACTGTTTTTCTTGATGGCTCAGTAAGCATAAAAGACTGTGTTGATGTTTCTAGAAGTTTGATGAATTCTAGTATTAGAAATATTTTAGAAAAGGGACTTCTCGAAGTCTCTTCTCCCGGAGTTGAACCTGTTTTGAGAAAAACTAAACACTTTCAACGATGGTTTGGAAAAGAGATAGTTTTTAAAATGAAAAATGGTTCAAAAGCATTTTTCGGGGTTTTGAGAGATTTTAAAAATTGTTTAGTTGTTGAGATGAAAAATGGTATTTTTTATGTGCCATTTGAGTTAGTAAAAAATGTAACAGGTGTAAATAGGAGTTGATTTATGAGCGAGAAAACATATTTTATAGATTTGAAAGATGAAATCAGTAATATATTGAAAAATAGAGCTATAAGTGAAAATGAATTGAAAGAGTCTTTGAAAGGTGCCTTTGAGTCTGCTTATTCCAGTGAATTTAAACTGGAAAATGCTCCAGAAAACTTTAAAGTCGATGTTGATTTGATAAGAGGAACGATTAAGGCCTTTTTGTTAAAAAGGATAGTTACAACCGTTAGAGATGAAGAATTTGAAATATCTATTGAAGAAATAAGAAAAAAAGGTTTGGATTTACCGATTAGAGCTTTTTATCCAGATCCTTTAGATTTTCAAAAACTAAGCAGAATAGCTATTAGGAAATCTTTAACAATACTAGATGAAAAAATTTCTGAATACGAAAAACAAAACTTATACTCAAAAGCAGGAGAGATGGAAGGCAATAATGTTTATGGAGAGATATACAAGGCAATCAGGGATACTGCTTGGGTTGAGGTTGGAAAGATAGAAGGGATATTAAGGAAATCTGAAAGAATCTTTGGTGAATCTAGAAAGCAAAGATTAAAGAGCGGAATTCGTGCTTATGTTTATTCAGTTGCTAAAGACAGGTCTGGAAGGCCTCAGTTGCTTCTTTCAAGAACACATCCTGAATTCCTTAGGTTGCTTATGGAAGAAAATATTCCTGAAGTTTCAGAAGGAATAATAGAAATAAAGAGAGTTGTTAGGAAACCTGGACATAGAGCGAAAGTTGCAGTTCATTCTTATAGTGATTCAGTAGAACCATTAGGTGCATGTATAGGTCCTGGAGGAAGAAGAATTCAGTCTGTAATTAAGGAGCTTTCACAAGAAAAAATTGATGTTGTTAAATGGGATGAAAGACCAAGGCATTTTATTGCAAATTCGATGAGGCCAGTGAATGTCGATTTTAACAATGTCAGATTGTTAAGTTATTTGACTTTGGATTCAAAAGATGAAGAGAATGTGAAAAGAAAAGCAATTGTTATAGTTCCAATGGATGAAAAGAACAAAGCGATTGGGAGCGAGGGAGAGAATGTCAGCTTGGCTACAAGAATAACTGGGTGGTCGATAGATATATGGGATACAGCCTCTTATGATGATCTTCCCGAAAAAGAGTTAACAGACCCGGGATTTCAATTTCCTGAATGGTTAGTTGAAGCTCTTGAAAAGAATAAAGTTAAATTCGTTAAGGATTTGTTTGCTTTTGATGATATCGAATTAGCTAAAATGAAAGGGGTAGATCAATTAGGAAGTCAAATTCTAGTTACATTTTTACATGATCTAGGATTGATAGAAGATGGAGGAAATGAAGGAGTTTAATGAGGGTTTTTGAATTAGCAAAAAAGATTAATGTCGATTCTAAAGATTTAGTTTTAAAGGCTAAGGAGATTGGTATAAATGTTAATACAAGTATGTCAATCATTGAGGAAGATGATGTAAAAAAAGTTCTTTCTTACCTTGGAAAGAGTCCAAAAAAAGAAGAATCATTGCGAAAAAACAACGAAAAAACTCCAACTAAAAACTCACAAGAGCAATCTTCAAAAACACTACCTTTTGAAAAAAAACCTTCAAGTCCTAATACGAATGTTTCGAGAAAAAAAGATAGGAAAAAAGAAGCAAGGTTAGCCCAGCTAGGAAATAAAAAAACTCCAACAAAACTAGGTTCAAGAGTTTCAAAATCTTTTTCTGTAAGGCTTACCGAAACAACTAGTTCCGTTAATGAGATTTCAAAAGAGTTGACTTCTATCAGTTTAGGTTTAAAGTTAAAAGAAATTTCAAAAATTCTTGGAATTCCGCTAGCGAATATTTTTTCTTTTTTAAAGGACGAAGATGTTGATATAGATTACAAACCAAACAAGGATCAGTTGTTTTCTTTGCTTAAAAATTGGAATATAGAGCATATAGAAATAATCGATAAGAAGAAACATGAACCAACCATAGATGTTGATGAAAAGTCTTTAACTGAAAGACTGCCAATCGTTACTGTAATGGGGCATGTTGATCATGGAAAAACAACATTGCTAGATTACATCAGAAAAACATCTGTTGCTTCTGGTGAATTTGGTTCAATAACTCAAAAAATAGGTGCAACATTGGCTTCAACTAAAAATGGTAAAAAAATTACATTTATAGACACTCCTGGACATAGCTCTTTTACTTCCATGAGGTCAAGAGGTGCAAAAATTACAGATATCGCCATTCTTGTTGTTGCTGCTGACGAAGGGCCTAGAGAGCAGACTCTGGAAGCATATGAGCATATAAAGGCTGCCGGTGTTGAAATGATTGTTGCTTTAAACAAAATGGATAGCCCGAGAGCTAACCCAAATAAGGTTTTAGGGGAATTGCAAAAAGTTGGAATCAACCCTTCAGGACTAGGAGGAGATGTTCCGCTTTTTGCAATAAGTGCAAAGAATGGGGAAGGGATTGACGAACTCTTAGAAGGAATAATTGAATTGAGTGATATTTTAGAGCTTAAGGCTGATAGCGCTTCAAAAGTTCAAGGTGTGGTTATTGAATCTGAGATAAAACAAAATGGTAAAACATGTACAGCAATAATTACGCAGGGGACACTTAAGCCGAAAAAGGTTCTTCTTTTCAATGAAGATTTCAGTGTTGTTAGAGGTTTAAATTCTTATGACGGGAAAAAGATGAACGAAGTTCAACCCGGCATGCCTGTCGAAATAACAGGTTTGAAACACATCCCTTCTTCT
>MDTE01118977.1_pt1 | contig 10624 bp, 9 predicted proteins | sample 811231 | NCBI WGS metagenome assembly MDTE01 (sample SAMN05326651, study PRJNA326480) | marine metagenome | isolation source: seawater | place: Indian Ocean: Red Sea | collected 2010 | reverse complement strand
TTCTCTGGCCACAAAAATACCATCGAATATATCCTGAAGAACCTCATCAGGTAAATACTCATTTCCATACTTTGAACTATTTGTTAATCTTTTCATCACACGTGGATGAAGAATAAAGCTCAGTGCACTTAGTTGCATTCTAAGAACTCTGTCATGAACCTTAGGATCATCATCGGAATTCCCATATGAAGCCGCACGTTTTTCAGACTGTAGGAGTTTTAATATATCCGGATTAAATATAAAAGCATCGTTTGCAAACAGATGCTCATTTAATGCCATCATAGCTCTTTTTTGTTCTTTATAAGGGACTACTTCAAAAGGCGTCATTCCAGTCTCTTGACCGACAACAAGTCTATTTGAGTAAACGCCACCTATTTGAATAGCTATAGATTCAGCAAATCTTCCTTTGTCCCTCAGGAGACTATCAAAAGTTGCTTTAAGTTCAGTATAAGTGGATCCCGGTTCATTAAATATCTCAGGCAACTCATTAATTTTGTCATCGATTATTTGAAGTCTTTGAAGAGAATATGTTATTGGATCACTGGACATATCATATCGCTTATTTCTTGGATCTGTATTCCCTCCAGGAGATCCCATAGCATCATCATCTGTTCCGAAAATAAACTCAGGTTTTGTTGATTGAGATAAGAGATTTTCTCTATCCACTTCATCCATTTCTTGTTTATACCCAAAGGTGATAGCCCATATATCATATGGGCCAGGCACAGTCGGGAAGAAATTTCCTTGTTCAACTCCCTTGGGCGCAATATTTATTGGATCATAGTCCATTACTGATCCAATATGATTCTTTCCAGTGACATTTTTATCATGAATCTCAGACGCGTCATACAACCAACTGGCTTTAAAATTATGACGAAGTCCTAAAGTATGGCCTATTTCATGCAAGGTTAGTGAGATAATCCATTGCCTTAATGGATCATTATCTTCATCATAGCCCCATATTTTTCTAAGTCTATAACCATAACTAATGGAGTTAAATTCTTGCACAATGTCAGCGGCAATCATTTCTCCAGTTCTTGGGTTGGCAACACTAGGACCATATCCTGAGTATCTTGGTGAGGGCGTAGATGCCCACCTTATAACATTATATTGAACATCCCCTGCATCCCACTCAGCGTCATCAGGTTGAATTTTAGCAACAACCGCATTCTTAAAACCTGCTTTTTCAAAAGCTATATTCCAAAGCTCAATTGCCTCAACAACAAAAGGCTTAATCTCCTCAGGAGTTGAGTTTTCAACCCAGAAAACGATAGGATCTATTGGTTCTGATAGTTCTGCTAATGGATCCTTTTTAATAAGACGCCATCTATTAATTAAGTCCTTACCTTTAAAATAATCATATGTGCTCAGATCAGTGATCTTCGTTGAAAAATATCCTATTCTCTGATCAGCAACTCTTGGCTCATAATCACTATCAGGCATTTCGACAAACATATGTCTAGCAACAATACTGGAATATCTTGCATCTGGAACCGCATCAACTGAGCCTTTTGGACTAGGATTAAAGAAACCATAGGTAACTTCTATAGAGGTATTTTTTGGATAATTTTTTACTCTGCTGACGTAAGTTTTTTTGTCATCAATTCTACCGAGAATTAAGCTGTAATATTCTGCATATTCTTTGGGTGGAGTAAGGCCAACAAGCATTTCACCAAGAAATAACTTATCAATATTAATTAGATACTTTCCATCTTCTTCGATCTCAACTTCAAATCTTCCAACAAAAGACTCAAGAATATTTGTAAGAGTAGATTTCGATATATTATTGGATTCGTCATAGCTAAAAACTGTATTTTTCTTATAGAGAGCAATATCATCTTTAAACTTTCTAAACTCTAATATAGAACTGTCACCCATATCTCCCCCGCTGGCACCCCCAGCCTGAGCCCCACTTATGATGTAATAAAAATAGATAAATTCTTTAGAAAGGCTATTTTCATCAACAATTGTGTAATAAGTGTCTTCTTCTGTTTCATAATATATATCGATCATTCCCTCAAAGACTTCAAACTCACCGTCTTCAAGGAACTCACTAATAGTTGGCTCTTTATCTTCTTCAGCTTCCTCATCTGCCACTTCGTCAGCAACGTCTTCTGAAAGTTCATCAGACTCTTTAGGTGCTTCTTTAACTACTTCGTCCGCAAAAGAAACATAAGAAAAAGCTAATAATAAACTTAACAAATAACTGATATTTTTCATTTTCTACCTCGTAAACTAGGTGGTTATTCTAAAGGCGAAGCTATCAACATGCAATCTGATAGATGTTAATATATTCTCATGGATAAAATATATGACTTTGTAATTTTAGGGGCAGGTTCTGCAGGGTGCGTTCTAGCTAATAGACTGAGTGCTGATCCAAATACTAAAGTTTGTATTTTGGAGGCTGGAATAAAAGACAAAGATCCAAGGATTCATATACCAATAGGTTTTGCATTCTTTGGCCCCAATAATCCAGTTAGTTGGAATTATGAGACAGTCCCACAAAAAGAATTTGAAGAGGTAACAGTAGCTGAACCAGCAGCAGAAGTTGTTGATACAGCAGGTGGTGTGCATTCTTTCAAGCAAGAAGTTAAAGAGCATAGACGTGGCGCACAGCCAAGAGGAAAGACGCTTGGTGGATCAAGTTCAATAAATGCAATGCTATATGTTAGAGGCCACAGATGGGACTATGATCACTGGGCAAGTTTAGGAAATACAGGATGGTCATATGATGAGGTCTTAAAATATTTTAAAAAGGCAGAACATAATGAAACTTTTGATGATCAGTTTCATGGACAAGGAGGCCCGCTCAATGTTTCAAAGATAAGACATGAAAATCAACCAACAAAAGATTTTGTTGAGGCTGGATCAAAACTTTACAAACACAATGAAGACTTCAATGGAGAAGAACAAGAGGGTATAGGCTTTTACCAAACTACGCAAAAAGATGGTAAAAGATGTAGTACTGCTAGAGCATATTTAGTACCTGCTTTAGATAGACCAAATTTGACCGTGATCACCGAAGCAAATATAAACAAGATCCTTATTAATAATCAAAAGGCTTCTGGGGTTGAGTATATAGATGTAGAAGGGCAATCACATATCATATCAGCATCAAAAGAAGTGCTTCTGTGTTCAGGTGCTTTTGGTTCTCCTCAGATATTACTTAGATCAGGAGTAGGGCCAAAAGAAGAAATAGAAAAACATGGTATAGAGCACAAGGTAGATCTTCCTGGCGTAGGAAAGAATCTTCAAGATCACATTGACTATCTCACTGTGCACAAATATGACTCTATGCAGTTTATCGGTACCTCTATAAAAGCATTCCTAATAAAATATCCCATAGAGGTACTTAAATACATATTAAAGAAAACAGGATTATTTACTTCCACCATTGCTGAAGCAGGAGGATTTATAAAATCCAGTGACACAAAAGAAATTCCTGATATACAGCTTCACTTCGCACCTGCTATGGTTGTTGATCACGGAAGAACTCAAATTTGGGGACATGGATTTAGCTGTCACAGTTGTTTGTTGAGACCCAAGTCTAGGGGAACAGTCACATTAAAGTCTGCAGATCCATTAGATGATCCTTTGATAGATCCAAAGTTCTTATCTCATCCTGATGATATGAAAGATATGATCGAAGGATATAAAAAAATGATGGGTATATTAAATATGGAACCAGTAAATAAGTATATTAAGCAGCATTGCCAGAGACCAGTTGATATCAATGATGATGCAGATATTGAGAAGGCTATCCGGGAAAGCGCGGACACTGTCTATCATCCTGTAGGGACATGTAAAATGGGTAATGATGAAGAGGCTGTGGTCGATAAAAGGCTGAAGGTTCATAATGTTGAAGGGTTAAGAGTCGTTGATGCGTCAATTATGCCAACGCTAATTGGAGGTAACACCAATGCACCAACTATAATGATTGGTGAAAAAGCTTCTGACATGATCTTAGAAGACTGGGCAAGTGCTTAATGACAGAAAGTGAACGCTGTCAGAACCCAAATCTATTTGAAAATATTAAAACTGTCCTCAAATCATTTATGTAATTCATGAATGAAGCACTCAGAAATATTTTAGAAAGAAACTCGCACCGCAACCTAGTCGAGCCTATTCCATCAAAAGATGAAATGGAAACAGTCTTTCAAGCAGCTTTAAGAGCGCCAGATCACGCTTGGCTTAGACCCTCAAGCTTTATTCAGATTAGTGGAGATGGACTTCAAAAACTTTCAGATATATTTGTTGATTTTGCTAAAGAAAATTTTGACGATTTAACAGAGGAGAGGATAGAAAAATATCGAAATGCTCCTTTTAGAGCTCCATTAATTGTGGTGTTAGTCTCTACAAAAAAAGATCATCCGAAAGTACCAGAAATGGAGCAAATAATATCAACAGGAACAGCTGGACAAAATATTATGCTAGCATTAAGCGCTTTGGGTTATGGAGCAATTTGGAGAACAGGAAGCTTTGCATTTAATAATAAGATTTCAGAGAAATTTGGCTTAAATGAAAACCAAACAATTATTGGATATATTTACGTTGGCACCCCCGCAGGGAAAAAGAAATCGTTACCTGAAATGAATAGTGACGAATTTATTTCTATTTGGGAATGAAAACCATAATGAATAAAAAAGTTTTTTTTATACCTTTGTTTGCTTCCTTCCTTTTTTTTGTTGCCTACCTTTTATTGGCGCAAACAGGTAACTTCCTCTCTGTAGAACCTGGCTATAGCATTAATGATGTTTCACGATGGTGTGAAAGGATTAGCGGAAGCTACTTTCGTGAGCCAAGTAATGCCCTTTCTAATATAGGATTTATTACTACTGGCCTGATAATGTTTTGGGTTCTATCAAGAGAGCCAAAGGGGAAATCAAGATTTCATGGTGCCTCACCAACAGCCATAATATTTGCAACCGCCGCACTATTTCTAGGACCAGGATCACTGCTAATGCATGGAACTCACACATCATGGGGCCAATGGGCCGATTGGTTAAGCATGATAATGTTTATTTCTATTCCTTGGCTCGTAAATATTTTCGTTATTAAGGATTATTCAGAAAATGTTTTTGCAAAAACTTATGTCTCTTACATTACAATTTATGCATTAATAAGTTGGAATTTTGGAAATGACCTTGGTATAGGTTTAAATTTATGGTTTTTATCAATTGCCCTATGGGTAATTACTGAAACACTTCAGCATTTTTACTCACCACTTCTAAGATTACTATCGGGTTTCATAGGCTTCTTGGTTGCAGCAGTCTTTGGGGTTTTCCCTAATGAGATTTTTGCAAATTTTAATGAGTATTGGTGGACTATCTTATTTTGGATACCAGCGGTGTTTATTAATAAGCGATCACTCATGAGAAAGACTAGATTTAGATGGTTTTGGTTTGGAATGTTTACATACTTGACAGCATTTGTAATTTGGCTTCAGGGTTACCCTGATACAGACTTCTGTAATCCAGACTCCATATTTCAGGCACATGCCTTATGGCATATTCTTTCCTCAATAGCTACATTATTTTTCTTCTTCTATTTTAGGAGCCTAAGACTTACATGAAGTCTCTCAATGACAAGTTAATTTTTTCTTCTGGTTATCAAATGAAAAATAGATTTATGCTGGCACCACTTACTAACACCCAAAGTCACGAAGATGGAGTGCTTTCAGATGATGAATATCATTGGCTAACAAAGAGGGCAAAAGGTGGTTTTGGTATAACAATGTCCTGTGCATCTCATGTTCAAGACATAGGCAAAGGATTTCCTGGCCAACTGGGGATTTTTGATGATAAGCATATTAATGGTTTAACTGAACTAACAACCGAAATTAAAAAGCATAACAGTCTAGCAATTGCTCAGCTCCATCACGCTGGAATGCGTTCCCCAGAGGAGCTTATTAACACTCAGCCTGTTTGTCCATCGGATGACAGCAATACAGGAGCAAGAGGCTTATCCCTAGAGGAAGTTATACAACTTAAAGAGGATTTTATAGCAGCAGGGGTTAGGGCTAAAAAATCTGGCTATCAAGGAGTTGAAATACACGGAGCTCATGGTTATATACTTTCTCAATTTTTATCTTCCGAAACCAATAGACGGCAGGATGAATATGGTGGCTCTAACGAAAATAGATCAAGGATTATTTTTGAGATAGTTGAAGGTATACGAAATAACTGCGGCAAAGATTTTGTTCTAGGGGTTCGACTATCGCCAGAAGGATTTGGATTAAAGCTCGGAGAGATAAAAGAGGTATGTGAGGAACTTATATCCTTAAATAATATAGATTTCTTAGATATGTCACTTTGGGATTCCTTTAAAGATCCAAATGAAGAAGAACATAAGGGAAAAGATTTATTACAACATTTCACAGATATGGATTTTGGCAAAACAATGCTTACTGTAGCTGGCAACATAAGATCTGGCGAAAGTGTAATGAAAATATTAGAAAGAGGTGTTGATTTCGTAACGGTTGGAAGAGCTGCGATACTTCATCATGACTTCCCTAGAAGAGTAATAGCAGATAAAAGATTTGAACCAATAGAATTACCTGTTTCTAAAGAACACCTGACTCAAGAAGGCCTAAGTGAAACTTTTATAAAATATATGCAAAGATGGCAGGGTTTTGTCCAGGAATAAACCTCTTCTGCATCAACATAAAGTATATCGATGCAGAAAGGTTATAACTTTTAGCTATTTAGGCGCTGCCTCAGGTTGATAATCGTAATAACCCTCAACCGGTATCATTAAATGAACATAAGGGGTACCTTTCATCATCACATATGGCGCACCAGTAGTAAAATCAGTTGTTTGGCTTCCAAGAGAAGATGGATCTTTTGGCATTAACATTAAGTGTGCCCCAGAATATATCCAATCTTCGGGATCAGTATTTTCTTTGTCACCTTCAGAATATGGTCTAAAGTTATCAACACCCGTATCTCCATGTAGCATCCAAATCCAACCATCATTTTCTAATTCTGGCTTTGTTTGACTTAAATAAGCATTTGCCCAAGCCATTGCATTTTGATCTGCACATGCCGGAGCTGCCTCATTCTTAGTTTTGAATCCCATTTTTGGCATTGCAATAAATGGCAAACAAGTCCAGCCATTACTTCCCTCCCTTAAAACTTCTCCAGATGCACCAACTACAGTTGCATATTTTCCAATAAAGTCCGGAGCAGAAGTTGTATAAGCTTCAATCTCCCAATCAACTGAGTTACCTTCATACTTATGATCGTCAGCTAATAAAAATAGTGGAGCTATCAAAAAAGCAAAATAAATTTTCTTTAACATTCTATATTCCTCTTAAAATAAAAATATTAAGATATCACAAAAGACAGCAACAAAATGAGAGTTTTTTTATTATTTATAATTTTATTTTTTAAGCCTAATTTGAGCTCTTTTGATTTATATGATTTAGATTTTAGGGACGACTATCTTAATTCAGGGAAAAAATTAATGAATCTTGGATTTGGTCTTCATGATCTTGAACCAAAATCTAAAACTAAAGAAATTCTAATTGGTATTCATGGAGCAGACAGTAGGGGTTTTGAATGGATCTATCCGCTTCAAAAGATTGATAATGAAAAAATAAATACTTATTTCTTTAGGTGGGATACCTCAAGGTGTGCAAAGGAATCTATTGAGGGATTTATAAGTGCCATTAAAGATATTGGCAGTTTAGATAAGATAATAATAATAGGACACAGTTATGGTGGTGTTTTTTCATCACTTCTCCTGGACAAGATACAAGGTGTTAAAACAGAAATCCATGTAATTGCAGCTCCTGTAGGAAACAATGATTTAGAAAAATATTGCAAATATACTCATCCTCAATCAAAAAATGAAAACATTACTTATTTCCAGTGGAGAACTATTAAGGAATTAGATAATGCTTTCAATAGCTTTGACTATGATCCGCAAATTATAGATTTTGCAGAATCTACAGTTGTTAGACTGCCATCTGAATATAATGGAAGAAGACTGGGCCACCTTTGGTCGATTAGTTGGGTTGCTGATAACTTTAACCAATAAAGTATATTTACTATTTATTTCGCTTTAGATTATACAAATAATAACTAAAACCCATAAAATGCTGGATCAAAAACGCGATCGAAAGACTTAGAAGGTTTGCAACTATCAAAATCACCCAAGTAGTGGCCTATTTCAAGATGAAGATGTCTAATATCACTTCTTCCAGAGTTACCCATAAGACCAATAATTTCATCTTTGGTAACTTTTTGACCGACTTTTTTATAAATCCCATTAAATCTTAAATGAGCATATCTCGAATAAATATTATCACCATGATCGACAACTAAATGATTTCCCCAGCCCGCACCACACTCTCTAAGAATAGTATTATCACTGAATTGAGTGCTTGAAGGACACCCAGTCCTTACATATATTACAATTCCGTCAGCTATAGCATGAATAGGTATATCTGATATTTCCTCATCATCATTAATTAAATCTAAGCCCTCATGATCTGCAGGTTTACCTAAATTACCACCAAACTCTACTCGAGATGAATAGGTTGTGACAAACGAAGAAAAATCTAAATTAATATCCTTATTCCCAACAACTTGAATTGCAGAGAATTCTTCCTCTTGACTTTTATACTCTAGACAATTTGAATTTGCACTTCTCTCAGAACATGAAAATAAAAAAAAAGAAAAAAAAATTAAAAATAGATTAAAAGGGTTATTCATTTGCTGTTATATTAAGTTTTTTAATTCTATTACTTAGGAGCTTATATGCCTATACCAGATTCCATAAAAGATAATATTTCTATACCAGTAATTGGAGCACCTTTATTTCTTATTTCTGTACCTGATTTAGTTATAGCACAATGTAAAGCTGGAATAATAGGATCGTTTCCTGCCCTTAATGCAAGACCTCAAAGTGTTCTTGAAGAGTGGATTATTAGAATTAAAACTGAATTGAAAGAATATCAAGAACAGAATCCTGATAAAAAAGTCGCACCTTTTGCAGTTAATCAAATTTGCCATGGATCAAATGATAGATTACTGGGCGATATGGAAATTTGTGTTAAGCATGAGGTACCAATAATTATTACTTCATTAAGACCACCTGCAGAAGTTGTGAAGGCTGCTCATAGTTATGGTGGTCTAGTTTTCCATGACGTCATCAATGTTAGGCACGCAAAAAAAGCAGCTGATATGGGTGTAGATGGATTAATTTTAGTTTGCGCTGGAGCAGGAGGCCATGCTGGAGCATTATCTCCTTTTGCTCTTTTAAGAGAAGTAAAGTCTTGGTTTGATGGAACTATTATTTTATCTGGTTCCATTGGAGATGGTTATTCTGTTGCATCTGCTCTTGCGCTTGGCGCAGATTTTGCCTATCTAGGAACAAGATTTATAGCAACCCATGAAGCAAATGCTGAACCTGAATATAAGCAGATGTTAATTGAAAGTTCAGCTAACGATATCGTGTATTCAAACTTATTTACTGGTGTCCTAGGTAATTATCTTAAGCCATCTATTCAGAATTCTGGACTCGATCCAGATAATCTTCCTACAGCAGATAAGTCTGCAATGAATTTTGGTTCCGGAGGTAATACTGATTCAAAAGCTTGGAAAGATATTTGGGGTTCTGGTCAAGGAATTGGATTAATCGAAGATGCCCCTACCGTTGAAGAATTAGTTGAAAGACTTAAAAGTGAATTCACTGAAGCTGCATCAGCATTTAATACTAAAGCAAAGATTTCATGAAAATAGATTTATATTTTTCTTATAGAAGTCCATATTCGTTTCTAATACTCCCTAGAATGCTTGAGCTTAAAGAAAAGTATGAAATCGATATAAATTTTAAGGTTGTTTACCCTTTAGCAATTAGAAAACCAGAGTTCTTCGATAAAAAAGGACTACCATATTTTTTGGCACTAAGCATAGATGCTAACAAGAAAGCAAGAAGACTTGGCATGTCTTTTACAACTAAATTAAAACCCGATCCGATTGTGCAAAACACTGTCACTGGAAAGATATCAAAAAATCAGCCATATATTTTCGATATATGTCATCTAGGACAAATGGCTCAAATTAAAGGTGTTGGAATAGAATTTGCATTTGAGGTATCGAGTCTTATTTTCGGCGGCATAGAAAATTGGAACAGTGATGAAAATCTATCTAGTGCAGCAAAAAAAGTAGGCCTTGATCTCGATCAGCTTAGAGAAAGCGTCGATGTTCATGAGGAAAAAATTATAGGGCAAATAAAACAAAATCAGGTTGATCAACTTAATGCTGGTCATCATGGAGTTCCACTTACAGTGATCGGAGATAAATATTTCTTTGGCCAGGATCAATTTGATAAAATAATGGAAACACTCAAAGAACAAGGACTTAAAGAAAGATAGCCAGATGCTAAAAGTTGGGTTTATAGGTCTTGGGACTATGGGATTCCCGATCGCAGGCCACATATCAAAATCTTACAAAACTCTAGTATTTAATAGAACAACAAACAAATCACAAAAATGGACTTCCGAATTTGAAGGAGAAATATGTGAATCTGTAAAAGACCTTGTTTTAAAATCTAAGGTAATCTTTCTATGTCTCAGTGAAGATAGAGATATTAAAGAAGTTGTTTTAGGTAGTGATGG
>MDTE01031375.1_pt1 | contig 10625 bp, 11 predicted proteins | sample 811231 | NCBI WGS metagenome assembly MDTE01 (sample SAMN05326651, study PRJNA326480) | marine metagenome | isolation source: seawater | place: Indian Ocean: Red Sea | collected 2010 | reverse complement strand
TAATGAAAAAAATGTAAAAAAGGTTGCAAGAAAAAGTTTGGTGAGTGCTCGGGAGTTAAAAAAAGGCAAAATTTTAAAAAGGAAAGATATATTATTCAAGCGACCAGGAACTGGGATTTCTCCATTAGATATGAATAAAATTATTGGTCACGAAGTAGTTATTAAAATTCCAAAAAATAAATTATTAAAATTTAAATATTTTAAGTGAAAGTAGTTGCTATAATTCCAGCGCGAGCAGGCTCGCAAAGACTTCCCAAAAAAAACAGAAAAAAATTATTAGGTTTATCCTTAATAGACTGGTCAATTAATTTTGTAAGCAAATTAAAATTTGTAGACGATACTATTGTTTCTACAGACGATACAATTATTTTGAATAATATAAAAAAAAATAAAAATACAGTTAAAGCTTTTTTAAGACCAAAAGCATTGTCCAGAAGTTCCACAAAAATGATAGATGTAATTTTGCATATATTAAAAAAATATGAAAAAAATTTTGATAAGATCAGCACTATTTTATTACTGCAACCTACTTCACCATTAAGATCAGAAAAAAAAATTAATTTTGGATATAAAAAATATTATTATTATAAAAAAAAAAAATCTGTAGTAAGTGTTTCTAATACTAATATTGATCAAAAAAGAAATTTTAAAATTAAAAATAATAATTTATTGCTTTCTAGAAATAAAAAAAATAAAAAAAATATATATCAAATGAACGGAAACTTCTATTTTGCAAGTCCTTCATTTTTAAAAAAATATAAATCTTTTTATTTTAAAAACAGAACATATCCTGTAGTTTTAAATTCAAAAAAATTATCTTCAGATATAGATACAATCTATGATTTTAAAAAGGTTGAAAAATTTTTGACGTAGTATGAAAAAAGAAATTATATCAGTAATAGGTTTAGGTTTTGTTGGACTTCCAACAGCATGCATACTAGCAGGCTGCAAAGATACAAAATCAAGAAATATTTTTAAAGTCAATGGCATTGATAAAAATATAGACAAAATAAAAAAAGAGATACTAAATTTTGATTCAAAAAAAAAATTTTTTTATGAGGATAAAAATTTAAATAAAATTTTTAAAAATACTATATCAAAAAATAAAATTAACTTTTCAAACAAAATTAAAGATGTTTCTAAATCGGACATTATCATAATTAGTGTAAACTTTGATTTTAAAAACAAAAATAGCTCTATTAAATTCAAGGAATTAAAAAATTTATTTCAGCAGCTTGGAAAAGTTTTAAAAAAAAAATCAATGATTTTAATTGAAACCACATTGCCTCCAGGCACATGTGACAACATAATTATTCCTGCCCTAAAAAAAAATTTAAAAAAAAGAAAAATGAAAATGGAAGATATATTTTTTAGTTATTCTTACGAGAGAGTTATGCCCGGGAAGGGATACATGAATTCTATTATCAATAATTATAGATGTTATGCGGGCATGAATCAATCCTCTGCATTTAAATGTAAAAATTTTTTAAAAAAATATATCAATTATAAAAAATTTCCTCTCTACGAATTTGATAATTTAATAGATTGTGAAGCTGCAAAAATATTAGAAAATTCATATAGAGCAGTAAATATTGCATTTATAGACGAATGGACAAAATTTTCTATTAAAACAAAATTAAATTTGAATAAAATAATTGACGCAATTAAGTATAGATCAACTCACAATAATATAATGCGTCCTGGGCTAGGTGTTGGTGGCTACTGTCTTACCAAGGATCCAGATTTTATAAAATTTTCTTCAAAACATTTATTTAAAAATAAATTTGGTTTTCCAATAACGAATATTTCAATGAAAATTAATAAAAAAATGATATTTTCAACAGTAAAATTTATAAAAGATAAAATAAAATCTTTTAAAAATAAAAAAATACTATTATTAGGAGCTGCATACAAAGACGATGTATCGGATACAAGAGGCAGTCCATCAATTCTCTTTTCTAACTTTTTGAAAAAAAAACGTATCAATTTTTTCTTTCATGATCCAATAACAAGTGCGAATGATAATAAAAAGTATTCAATATCAAATAAGTTACCTAAATTTGAAAAATTTGACTTAGTTTTATTTTGTGTAAAACATACTTATTATAAAAAAATGAATGTTAAAAAATTTTCTAAAAAACCAGTATATTTTGATTTAAATCGTGTATTAAGTTATTCACAAGTAAATCATATGATCAAAAATAAATTCAAATTGGAGATACTAGGTGGATTATAAAAGTAGCATTTTAATTACTGGTGGAGCCGGATTTATTGGTTTAGCTCTGGCTGAATATTTATCAAAACAGTCACACAATGTTATTATATTTGACAACTTATCCAGAGGAAAATTAGACTCAGAATTCAAAACGTTATTAAGAAAAAAGAATGTTTCTTTTTTTAAAGTAGATTTAAGAAAAAAAATTAATATTAAATTAAAAAAACTTACACATATTTTTCATTTAGCAGGTTCTGTCGGTGTAAAAAATATAAATAAAGATTCCTACGGCGCATTTTTAAATAATATAATTACATTAAAAAACACTATTGAAATGGCCAAATCTTTGCACAAGAATGCAAAATTTATTTTGTTTTCTACAAGCGAAGTTTATTCAACTATAATAAAAAATAATTTTGTTAAATTTCCTATAAGCGAAACTAACAGCATTTTAATCGAAAATAATATAATAAATAGGGATTCATATTTTTTATCAAAAATATTTAATGAAAAGATTTTACAACTATCTAATCTTAAATATATAATTTTGCGACCACACAATATTTATGGACCCAGAATGGGTTATAGTCATGTAATACCAGAATTAATTAAAAAAATGTTATTAGAAAAAAAAAAAATTACAAAAAACACAATTGTTAATTCACCTAATCACAAAAGAGCCTTTTGTTTTATTGATGATGCTATTTTACAAATAAAAAGATTGTCTTTTAATAGCAAGATCAACAATGAAATTTTTAATATAGGAAACATGAAAGAAGAAATTTCTATGAATAAAGTAGCAAATAAAATTAAAAAATTAGTTTATAAGAAGTCAAAAATTAAAAAGGGGAAAAATACCTTAGGCTCTCCGATCAGAAGAGTTCCAGATATGAAAAAAACGATAAAGTATTCCAGAGTAAAAAAATTTACAAATCTTGAAGAGGGTTTAAAAACAACTGTCAGATGGTACCTTAATAATTAATGAAAAAAATATTTGTTTTATCCGTTGGTAGATCTGATTATGACAGATACTATCCTATTTTAAGCGAGTTAAATAAAAACAATAAAGTAAATTTATTTTTATATTTATCAAAAGTACATCAAAATAGAACGTTTGGTAAAACAATAAAATTTGTAAATAGAAAATTTAAAATTATGAGGAAGAAATATAAAAGTAATAATTTCAGAAAGATTGAGACAAGAAAAGAAATTATAAATAATTTTTCTGATGATTTATTGTTTTTATCACAAGAAATTAAAAAAAAAAAACCTGATTTATTGATTGTGTTAGGTGATAGGTATGAAATGCTTATTGGGCCTGTAGCAGCAGCACCATACAATATACCGGTAATTCATTTTTTTGGTGGCGCAGTAACTGAGGGCGCAATAGATGAACTTATTAGACATTCTATTACAAAAATGAGTCATTTTCATTTTGTTGCTCTCGAACAATATAAAAAAAGACTAATCCAATTGGGTGAAGAAAAATGGCGCGTTATAAAAATTGGCATGCATCAATTAAATTTTCTAAAAAGCTTAAAAAAAATTAAAAAAGAAAGTTTATGTAAAAAATATAATTTCAATTTTTTCGAACCTTATTTACTTGTTACTTATCATCCAGTCACTTTAGAATTAAAAAAATTGGATTATCAGCTAAATTCACTTTCTAAAGCTTTAAAAAAAACAAATTTAAATGTGATTTTTACTTATCCAAATGCTGATCCTGGCTACGATAGAATTATTAAATTTATAAATGAAGAATTTAAAAACAGAAGAAAATACAAAATTTTTAAAAATGCTGGATCAAGTATGTACGCTAATTTAATAGCGAATTCCAAAGCTTTGGTGGGAAATTCCTCAAGCGGTATAGTTGAAGCTGCTTCTTTTAAAAAACCTGCTGTAAACATTGGAACCAGACAAGACGGCAAATTTATGCCTAAAAATGTTATAAACACTGGATATAATTCAATAAATATTTTAAATGGAATTAAAATAGCCTTAAGTAAAAGATTTAATAAAAAAATTAAAAATTTATTAAATCCTTATGAAAGCAATATAAGCATAAAAAAAATTGTAAGTTTAATTTTAAATTTGAAAAAAAATGATAAATTGTTAAGAAAAAAATTTATAGATAAGAAATGAAAAATTATCTGTTGCACATTAACAAAAGTATAAAGGAATCATTATTTAAATTGGAAAAAAATAATGAAAAATGTTTACTAGTTGTGGATTCGAAAAATGTTTTAAAAGGAACTCTAACTGATGGAGATATTAGAAGAGCCATATTGAGGGGGGCAGATATTAATTCAAAAATTAAAAAGTATATTAGAAAAAAACCTTATTATTTAAAAGAAGAAAACCTATCAAGATATACACAAGACATTAGGGTAAAAACAGTATTAGAAATAATAAAAAAAGTCAAAGATGACCATATAGATATTATACCCTTAATAGACAAAGAGTATAAAGTCACAGATATAATTTTTGTAAAAGATTTTAATAAATTTTCATTAAGTAAGAAAAAATTAAGAAATATTACGACTGTAATAATGGCTGGAGGTAAAGGGACAAGATTAAAGCCGTTCACTAATTATTTTCCAAAACCTTTAACCCCGGTGGCAGAAAAAACAGCGACTGAGCATATAATAGATTCTTTTACAAAATATGGAGTAAAAAAGTTTTATTTAAGTCTTAATTATAAAAAAAATTTAATTAAATCATACCTAAGAGAAAACAAAATTTCAAATTTACATTTTTTGGAAGAAAAAAAAGTTTTAGGTACAGCGGGGCCGATTGGAATGTTAAAGGGAAAAATAAAAAATGATTTTTTCATAATTAATTGTGATACAATTGTATCAATAAATCTTGAGAGATTTTATGATTTTCACAAAAAAAATAATTATAAAATTTCATTAGTAGCAGCAACAAAAAAATTTCAACTATCTTATGGATCATGTGAAATCAAAAAAAATGGTCAATTAAAAAAAATATTAGAAAAACCTAGCATGAATTATCTAGTTAATATCGGTTTATACTTGTTTAAACCAGAAATTATTAATCTAGTTTCCAAAAACAAATTTTTAGAAATGGATGTTTTAATTAAAAAAGTAAAACAAAAAGGTGGCAAAATAGGAGTCTTTCCAATAAATGAAGAAAATTGGCAAGATATTGGTCAATCATAAGTCGAAAATTATTTAAATCATATTTTAATTTTATGAGAATAATAGCTAGGCTAGATATTAAAGGCCCTAACCTTATTAAAGGAATTAACTTAGAGGGACTCAGGGTTTTGGGAGATCCTAATAAATTTGCAATTAAATATTATTCAGAGGGTGCTGATGAATTAATTTTCATGGATTTGGTTGCCAGTCTTTATAATAGAAATAGTTTACATGAAATTATTAAGCTAGCCTGTAGAAATATTTTTATCCCTTTTACTGTTGGGGGAGGAATAAGGTCAGTTGATGATGCTTCAAAAATTTTTGACTCAGGTGCTGATAAAGTTGCTATTAATACTGCAGCAGTAAAAAATCCTAATATAATTCAAGAACTTTCAAAGAGGTTTGGGTCGCAAGCAATAGTATTGTCAGTAGAAGCAAAAAAGAAAGAAAATATGAAATGGGAAGTTTATATCGAGTCTGGTCGGGAAAGTACTGGCATTGATGTAATAGATTGGGTAAAGAAAGGCGCTGAACTTGGAGCGGGTGAATTACTTTTAACCTCAGTTGATATGGAAGGAACAACGAAAGGTTTTGATATTGAGTTATTAAAATTAGTATCAAACGAAATAAAAATCCCAGTAATAGCTAGCGGAGGTTTTGGAAAATTAGACGATTTAAATTTAGCTTTAAAAGCAGGATCTGATGCTGTATCCATCGCTCATATGCTGCATTACAAAAAACTTAGATTGCAAGAAATAAGAGATTATGCTCTAAAATTAAAATTGGATGTTAGAAAATTTAATCAATAAATCTAATAATTCTCACTATCGACAATAAATGAAAAAAATAGCAATAGTAAACTATGGATGTGGAAATATATTGAGTCTTTCAAGGGCCATAGAAGAAATCGGGTATAAAAGTGAACTAACGAAAGAACAATCAAATATTTTAAAATCAGACCTTTTAATCTTGCCAGGTGTGGGAGCTTTCGGAAATGCAATGGAATTGTTAAAAAAAAATAACTTAATCAATACATTAAATGAATATGTAAAAATAAAGCAAAAACCATTATTGGGTATTTGTTTAGGAATGCAATTGCTTTTAAGTAAAAGTCATGAAATGGGAGAACATGACGGTTTGAATTTTATTGAAGGCGAGGCAGTTGACATAAAAATTAAAAGCAAGAGAAAGGATATTAAATCACCACATATTAGTTGGAACGAAATATTAGTAAATAGTCAAGATCACCAAAAAATTGTACCTGAAGAATTAATTAAAAAAAGTTTTTATTTCATACATTCTTTTATGTCTTTAACAAAGGAAAAAAAACACACTTTAGCTTTCTGCAAATATTATGATTTAGAAATTCCTGCAGTTATCAAATACGATAATATAGTTGGCTGCCAATTTCATCCTGAAAAAAGTGGAAAAAATGGCCTTATGTTACTAAAAAATGTTATTAACACTTTATGAGAAAAAAAATAGGTTTAGTTGGCTTAGATAAAAATAAAATTTTATATTTCAAAAGAAAATATAAAAGATTTGATTTTTTAAAAATTGACGATCAGAATTTTTTTGATCCTGAAAGTTTGGAAATAAGTGCTTTAATGGTGCTTTATGAATATCCTGTAAGAAAACTCTTACCAACTTTTTTAAAGAGAAATTATAAACGTTTTAAAAATCTTGAATGGCTTCATCTTTCCAGAGCGGGTGTGGACGAGTGCATACCGCAAATTAAAAATTATAAATTTAAATTTACATCTGGAAAAAAAATTCAAGGACCAAATGTATCAGAACATTGTTTATCACTACTATTATCCTTGACACGAGGTTTAGTAAAATATCAAATAAAAAATACAGAAAATAAATTTAGACCTACTGAGATTAAAAATAAAAAAGTGCTTATAACTGGTCTCGGTGGAATTGGGTTTGAAATCGCAAAAAAAATTAATACTTTTGGTGGGCATGTTTATTCTATAGACCATAACAAGCAAAAATCTAGTTTAATAAAGAAAAATTTCAAAACAAAACAATTAAAAAAAATTGTGGATAAATTCGATATAATAATAAATTGTTTGCCTTTTACTTCTTTCACAAAAAATCTTTTTAATAAAAATATTTTTAAAAAAATGAAAAAAGGAGTTTTTTTTATAAACATATCAAGAGATCAAGTAGTTAATATGAGAGATTTTTATTATTATTTAAATAAAGGAAAATTTGGCGGAGCAGGACTAGACATAACATCTAAAAAAATTATGAATAAAAAAATATTTATTGATCCAAAAAAGAATTTTATTATTACAGACCACTTAGCCGGCCTTACAACTGACAATCATAGAAGAATTAAATTTTTTAATAAAAATTTGCATTTATATTGCAAAAATAAAAATCTTATCAATAGAGTTTCTATTAAGAAACAATATTAATGAAAAAATTACTTAGAACAAAATTGGCTTACGATGCTACATATAAAAGTGGTTATGACAAATCATACCCAAGCATAGAGCTAGTACGCTTAGAAAAAATTTTTTTTAAGGAAAAGGGAAAAATTTTAGACTTTGGGTGTGGTCCTGGTCTTAATGGGTTACATTTCCTAAAAAAAAAATATAATGTTACTTTTTGTGACATTTCTGGAGAAGCTTTAAAAAAAGTAAAACAAAAGTTAAAAAAGAGTAGAGTAAAGTCAAATTTTAAAATTGTTAACTTTTCAAAAAATAAAAAATTCTTTAAAAAAAAAACATCATATTTTGACTATATAATTTGTTTTTCGGTTTTCAATAATTTTGGAAATAAAAACAATGCCGTTAAATATATAAAATTTTTTAATAAAATTCTTAAAAAGGAAGGAAAACTTATTATTGATTCAAATCTTAAAAATAAACATAATTATAAATTAATAAATAAAAATAAAAATTTGTACACAACTCATCCAAAAAATAATTTTATTCTGGAAATGTTTTTTCCAAGCAAAGATAAATTTATTGAAATTATAAAAAAAAATGGATTTGAAATAAATGATATTGGGAGAGCGATGTTTAAAATCTTTGATACTTTCGAGGATGAGATAATTATATCTGCAACTAAAAAATAAAATGGAAAAAATAAATATATCAAAAAAATATAATTTACCAAATGAGGTAAAGTTTTGTAAAAGATGTGTAATTTCTAATCAAAGACCAAGGATAGTTTTTGACGAAGAAGGAATTTGTAGTGCTTGTAGATATTTTGAATATAAAAAAAAGATAGATTTTAAAAAAAGAGAGAACGAATTATTAAAATTATTGGATAAGCATAGAAGCAACAACGAAAGATATGATTGTGTTATTCCATCTTCAGGAGGTAAAGACTCAGCATATGTTGCGCATGAACTTAAAACTAAGTATGGAATGAATCCTTTGACCGTTACTTGGTCTCCTTTAAAATATACAGATATTGGTTGGAAAAATTTAAATAGTTTTAATGATAGTGGCTTCGATGTTATTTTAGGAATGCCCCAAGGCGATGTTAAAAGAAAACTTTGCAGAGAGGCTCTGATAGAAATGGGTGATCCTTTTCAAGGATTTATATATGGTCAGGTCCTATTTCCAGTTACTATAGCTTTAAAATTTGGAATAAATTTAATTTTTAGAGGTGAAAATGCCGAAGCAGAGTACGGAGGTTCTCCAGCAAGCTGGAATAAGAAATATTTACCCATGGAAGAATTTAAAAAAATTTGGTTTTCCAATTATTCCTTGGATTTTTGGTTAAAAAAAGGTTTTACAAGAAAAGAATTAAGTTTTTTTTATCCACCAACAAAAGAAGAATTTAAAGATAAAGTTTGTGACTCATATTTTTATGGATATTTTAGAAATTGGTCAAATCACAGTAATTTTTATTATGCCACAGCTCATACTGGCTTTGAACCCAACACTAGAAGAACTGAAGGAACCTATACAAAATATTCTTCTATAGATGATAAAATTGACACCTTTCACCAATGGTTTGCATTATTAAAATTTGGTCATGGAAGATGTACAGCAAATGCAGCAAGAGAAGTTAGAGAAGGATTTATTACAAGAGATGAGGCTGTAGCTCTGGTCCATAAATATGATACAGAATTTCCAATTTTATACTTTAAAGAATTTCTTCAATTTACCAGCCTTACAGAGGATAAATTTTGGGATATTGCTGAGAAATGGCGAAATCATAATTTATGGACAAAAAAGGGTAACGACTGGGTAAAGAAATATCCAGTAAAATGAAGATAATTTCAAAAATAATTGAAGAATTATATCAAGAAAAACAAAACAAAACATATCTCTATATAGGAGACAGAAATAGATATGAAAAAATATTCAAGGACAAAATTAACTTCGAAGGCATTTCTATTGTAGTAATTAATTTTAAAAAATTTAAGATTTTAGAAGTATTAAAAATATTTTTTTTCCTAAGCAGTCGATTTAAAGTATATAAAAATTTTATGATTTTTTTTAATTTAAAAAAAGAGATTATAGCATATAATTTTTTTCCAGATTGGCCCAGCTATAAATTTTTGAGCATTACTAGAAATTTGATTTTTTGGATAAAAAAAATCATTCAAATTTTTATAAATTTTAAATTAATAAGTTTTGTAGCAATAAAATTTAAATGAGTACTCTAATCAGCTTTAATAAAGACAAGAAAGTTGGTGTTATATATTTTCCTAAAAAAAATATAATAAGAAAATTTGTAACCGAAAATAAAAAATATAAACTAATCAAAAATGAAATTAATGGAATCAAATGGTATCAATCGAGAGATAAAAATATTTTCAATAATGGCAAAGTAATTTTTATGAGTGAGAAAAATTATTTGGATATGAAAATAATAAATGGAAAACAAATAAAATTTTGGGATTATTTGGAAAAAAATTATGAATCGGCTAAATCTGTTATTTCTCATTATAAGAAAGTATGGCCAAATAAAAAAATTGTTCCATGTCACGGTGACCTTTGTTTTGCTAATATAATATTTAAAAAGAATAATATACCTCAAATTATAGATTGGGAAAATTTTTTAACTAACAAAATGAGTTGGGGATTTGATTTATCTTATTTTTTGATTTCAACTGTATCTTTACCTAGTATCTTCCATGAAGAAAAAATAATTCGTGAAAAAGAATTAGTATTGCTTAATCAACTATGGCACAAAACATTCAAAAGTAAAAAATATAAATATTTAAATAAACCAGTAAATTTTTTGAAATCAAATTATGGCAAAACTTTTATATT
>MDTE01195519.1_pt1 | contig 10626 bp, 25 predicted proteins | sample 811231 | NCBI WGS metagenome assembly MDTE01 (sample SAMN05326651, study PRJNA326480) | marine metagenome | isolation source: seawater | place: Indian Ocean: Red Sea | collected 2010 | reverse complement strand
GATTGCAATCGTCTTATCTATCGGCACCACCCTAGCTGGCGGTATATGGGCAGTCGCGGAATTTTACGGGCGGATCGAGTCAGTGGAGGCCGCAGTCGCTGGTTCTGGTGAGACAGCAGAGAAGCTGACGGTGCTCGGCACGAACCTCGAAACCATCATGGAAAACCAAAAGCAGTTGCTTGATTTGCGTGACCGCATTGCCGAAGTAGAAAAGACCAGCGTCGAGAATGACCTGCTGGTCAAACAGTTCAAAGAAAAAGTGGACGGCATTGGTGGCCGCTTCAAGAAAATCAACCGTGAGATTGATGATATTTGGAAGGGGCTAGACGCTCTGTCCAACCCCCTCCAATAGTTATTCGGGATACTGGCAGCAGCGGAACCCACCAGGGCACTCGCTGCAAAGCGTACCCCTCTTGGCGACTTCCTCATTGCTGTCTGGGTCTTTCTTCTTGGATCTCGGAACTCGGTGCTCTTTTTGCACCGTCCACGGTGACCACGCATGTTGTCTAGGATCATCAGTCATTCGCTGAAAACCACGTAACCAAGAATAAATGCCGCGATTATAATGCATGTTATAATACCACTATTGATACTACGCGGAGATGGTAAACGGCGGCTCGGCTTCTGGGTCGATAGTATTGTGATCGCCCACACTTTGTACCCCAGGCTCTGCACCTCCAACTCCTGAATAGGCTCCGGCCGATCGAACAACCGTTTCAATATGACCTTCTGGAGTTTCGAGAACACGAACCTTATTACCTCTCGGCGTGATTATCCAAACTGACCTCCATCCTAACTCATATTCGTTCCCAGTTAAATGGGTCAAAGGGTCTGCCGCCTCGCTGATCAGGGGCGTGTTGTATTGTTCATCACTCATTTTATAGCTCCATTGAATAGGTTGCGCCGTTCTCCAACCAGTAATCTACGGCTGTTCTGACAAGCTCACCCTTACCGATATGCTTGCCTGACTTAGCTGTGAACTCCTTACTCAACTCTGACACGCGGTCATAAGTAGAAGGTTCGAAGTCCACCGCCATAGTTTTCCGCCCTTTTGTAAACTTGGGCTTGCGACCACGGGTTTCTTTTCGTGCTTCTCGCATCTTGCGACCCTGATAATCGTGGTAACTTTCTCTAACTTTCATTCTTTTCTCCTGTTTCAAAAAATTTTGCTTCTGCCAAGATGCGGATTGCATCTCGTGCCATGTTAAGTAGTGCCCTGCTGCTAACCTTTTGCAGGTGAAGCTTGCCGCTACCATCCGAGATACATATCTCAGCCGGATGCGTGTCCTCATCTTCCCCGCTCATGTTGGTGCGGAGGAAGGTTAGTTGCTTGTAATCATGCTGGGTCATCTTCATCCTTTTCTAAGTCAGTAAAATCCAACAGGAAACTATCGACCATTGCTTTTTGTAAGTCTTCAACCATTACATCTGGCATCCCGTCCTCTACTGTTTGATGTGAGGCCGTTGCGATATCACTCGTAAACATCTGGGCATGTTGATGTTCCAAGAACGCGGCTGACAATCGGCAGTGCATTATGTCGGACTTGTCCTCTTTTTTCGGATACCAAATCCCTACTGTGCCCCACCATGTTGCTTTCTCGCTCGACTTGACTGGCATCATTTGACCATCTAGCCCGGCGATATACAGGACATCTGCTGATGTCAGCGGTGCCGTGTTCACATCAAACTTAGTTCGATCTGGAAACTGTACTACGCTCCCCATTATTCCAAGTCCTCCGGTTCCGGAAACATGTTATCGGTTGCGTTATCGCCTTTGTTGCCCGTCCACGGCTCTTGGAACTTGAGGCTGTAATAAGTCTTGCCAGCTTTCGACGTGTTGCGCCAGCCAGCGATCTCGTAAGTCTTACCATCTACAGTACACTCTCCTTTAATGTTTGGTGCTTTCGGGTTGTCGGTGTTGTTATTGAACAAGACACCTTTCATGTTGTCGTCAAAATCTTGGCTCATAAAGTTCTCCATTATCTAGCTTAGTTTTAAGTCTTCTGTATTCCTGCCACAAAACCCCAGCTTTCGGGTCGTTGTTCCAGTCGGCAGCTATTGCTTTCTCGTATGCCTCTTCAACCATTGGCTGAAGCGGCGAGAGGTTATCATCTATCGTCAGCATCAGTCCCACCTGTAAAAAATATGACTGTCAATTTTTACTATAAAAGTCTTCTCATGTCTCCACTTAGGATTGACATAATCTGCATGGTAATGCGTAGCCCCGTCCAAGAAACTACTGACCCAGCCGTTCAGCACAGTGATGGCGTTTTCTTGCGCCTCTTGGAAAGCCCTGCGATTGCGAGGCCTGTCGGGTTCACCATCACAATACCAACTAAACTGACATCGGTGCCGCTTCGTGCCGCCCTGGTAGACGACATCACAAACTTCGTTCGGGAACCTCGGATCTTTCACGCGGTTCATAACCACTTGCCCTACTGCGAGTTGCCCTATTGTGCTCTCGTTTCTTGCTTCGTGGTAGATGTTCATAGCCATGCACATCAGTGCCTCGCCTATCATGAACGCCCCTGTTCTTGTGCTGGAACATCGTCGAAAGAAGTAGTTTTAACTACTTCCCTTTCTCCGAAGCCGCCATGCTTTTCGTTTATCTTTCGCAAAAACCCAGTCATCGCTACATTTACTGTAGCGGGGGCTTTCGAGTTCTCTAACTCTTCAATCTTGTCTTCACTCACCCTAAAAATCCTTTTAACTGATCCTTCGTAACGGGGGTTTTCCCAATCACCAGACACGGGGTTATGGTATGCAGCTACTACATAGCCGCGAACCTTCTGCATTCGAAAAAACGCAAACAACTTGTCATCAGGCAGAAGAAAGTCATCAACATTGATCGCCACTAAAAGGTCTTCCTTTTGTAAGTCTTGTATTAACTGCTTTATTTTTTGGGCATGAGCGCGCTTTTGTTCCTCTGACAAACCCATCAGTCATCCTCCCATCTCGTTTCAGTCATCACGAAACCCGAACCTTTGCACTCGCCACAGACATCGATGTCTTGCGCCTCGTTGCAATCGAACCCGAAGCCACCGCACCAGTCACATCGCACATGGGTGCGCGTCACATTCAACGAGCCCCGCTGATAACGAACCTTGAAACTTGCGACTTCAGGGTCTTTGAAAATTTCTCTGGCATCAGTCATTGGTCGCCTCCTCTAGGTAATCCCATGCGCTTTCATATGCGGCATCCCAACTTGAACACACCCCATTTTCAACATCTTCGTTTGCCATCAACTTTGCCAAATGATTTAGACTAGGTTCATGGTCTAGTGGTAGTTCAAACTGCGTCATGGTTTTTAACCTCTTTCTTGAGGGCTTTGTCCGCCGCCCTCAACATAGTCATCTGATAGTTGCACTGGTCTACTATGTAAGAGGCAAACATAATCATTGTCCTGTTGGACACAGCCATGAATGGCCTTGCATGTTCTTTGACCTCATCCAACTCGGCGAGTGTATAACCGCGAAGTTCCAGCTTCATATCCTCAAGCATGTTAAACAGGCCTTTCATCTTGTCCTCGACAAAATCCTTCGGCTCCTGCTCAACAGGATCTATTTCAAAATACTGCTCTTCTTCATTGAACCTCATCAAAATCTCTCCTCATAGTAAGTGTCATGGTCATGCGTCTCCTTTGTCACAATGTATCCAATGACGTTAATGAAATGGTGAGGCGGGGCATACACCCACACCTCTGGATCATTTGTCTCTAGGATTGACCAGACATGCGCCTCGTCTACATCCCAATACTCCATAGCTAGGGAAACTTTTTGGAAATAATCTCCCCCATCGTCCCGTAGTTCCTCAAACGGGAACTCGGTATTGTCATGATAAGTAGTCATGATCAATAAGCCCCGACCTGATAGTCATCATCAAAGTGATCATCAAGTTTGTCGATCCACTCCTGCGGCATCCATTCGTCTGGCTCATCGTAGCCATGCGTGAAGTCGGTGTCCTGCGGTATCAGGTTGACCTCCTTGCCTTTCTTGTCTGTCTTCTTGCAGATCTCCATGATCATGTAGTTGTGACAGCCCCACGTTTCGCAGTAGATGTTGAGCCCAAACTCTTTCTCCATGAAATCGGAGACCAGATCTGTCCCGTTCCAGCCATCGCCATCATCGAAACCAAACTTACTGAACGCATCGCGCCAGTCCCATTGAATTAATGTGTTAGGCATTTTCTCCTCCTACCAGCTTGCTTGGTAATAGACTTCGCGCCACTCTTTGTCGAAGTCCTCTTCTTCTAGCCACAGCAATGCCTTGCGGATCGCCAGAATGTCTTCAGGTATGCGCTCACGGCACATATCCCGCCACTCCTCGTCATCCGACCCAAAGAAAAATCCTTCGGTAGCATCCAAGTAATGCGGGTTCTCCGCCCACGCTTCCAGCGTCTTGGCAAGTTCTTCCAATTTCTCGCAATCCATTGGGATCTCTTCGCAGTCGTCTTCACCATCGTTGGTAAAGTTCTCGACGATGAAGCCATGAACCCAGTGGTTCTTGCGCCAGTAGAGAACATCTGATGTCACGTGTGAAATCTCAAACATGTCATCCATCTTCTCTTTCGGCAAAGCGCGAAACTCGTCGCCCGTTCCCTTGTATTGTGTGCGGATAAACTTCCGCGCTTGTAGATACATATCAAGTCCCATAATAATCTCCTATTGGTCTACTGTTTCAATTATGTCCATGCGGAGCCGGTGCGGTAGATAATCAAAGTTCGCCACTTTCGTTACCACCTCGGCTAGTTCCGCGTATGATTGGGCGAGATCCCCGCCCGACCACATATCAACGTCGCCCGTGCAGATCTCGCGCTCATCGTTCATGCGCTCCATGATCATGCCGCCTTGCGACTTGGCGTAAGCCTCAAAACCCTCGATCAGATGCGGATACATCTCATCATTGTCGAGGTATGCAATCGGAGACATCTTGTCCCCGATCACCAGATACACTGTCAGTTCACCTTTCATGATGCTTGCTCCATTGCCTCTATGTGTTCGACACAGTTGTCGATGCAATCCATGATGGTGAACCCTGTCCCATCATTGTCTTTTGGCAACGCGCCAAAGCCTTTTTGCTTTGCCATGTTGCGGATGTCATACAAATCGCAAAGAATGTCCGAGACCTTTTCCGACTTGAGCGCGGCATCTGAGAACTGACGCAGGCGGGTCAAGACCTCTTCCTGCGAATAGCCCCGTTCGAAAGCGTTATCGCCAAAGGCAATCTCAAAAACCGCTTTGATAAATTCATCGTCCCACATGTGCTTAGTCCTCATCCAAATCGCGTAGTTGAAAATCTTTGGCCGCGTCCCTGCCGATGTCTTCCTCCAACAATGCTTTCGCTTCGTAGTAGGCATCGTCCTCGTTTTCGGCAGTGACAACATACTCGCGTTGCAAAGTTGCGACGGGGATGAAGCTGACGCGGTAGGTCTTGCGATGGTGACCATCCTCGTAATGAAATTCGTGAATGTCCTCTGCGTCCATCATGACATCAACTCCTCGATCAGTTCCTTCAGTTCTTCGTCGCTGCTGTAGCTGCGGATCTCGAAACTCGGATCTGGGGTCTCGGTGCTGTCGGGCATGAACTCGACCATGAACTCAACCTGTTCCAGTGTCCGAGTCGGGGCGCAATCTTCACCATCATCTGTCGTGCCGACATACAATGCTTTGCCTGCCAGCGGCTGCGGATAGCCATCGACTTTGAAGAACCGCTGATCGTCAGCATACAAACCTTCGTCATCGACATAGATCACGTCGCTGGTGTCGCGAAACCGAACCGCGTCAATCAAGCGGCAGTCCATCAAACGATAAATGTCCTTCAAGCCAATGCGCCGATCGATGCTCGTCTCGGTCACAGTCTTGGCGAACGGGTCAATCAAATAAACTTGCGTAGCCATTTTAATAAGTCTCCTCAAAAGAATTGTAGCACTCGATCCGCTGCAAGATGTCGTCACCATCTAAGTTGTGGAGGGTCTCTTGGATCTTGTAGCGAAAGTCTGCGGCTGATAATTCACTTTCCCAATCGAATGGCATACCCGAAAAAGAAAAGTTGATGGTGAAGTCATGCGTCCAAGTTTCTTTGTCCGCGCCATCAAGATCAATGATCTCGATATTGTAAACGACACGCTCAAACTCGTTCGTTAAATCAGCACCCTCGTGCCGCGGAACTCGGATCTTGGTGCGGTTGGTCAGGATCAGTTCCTGAAACGCATCCTGCAAGTCTTCCTGTTCACAGTCCTCAAACACCTTATTGTTACGCATAAGATGCTCGACCATAAAAGCGCGATAGCAGTGCGCTTTGGTTTTGTATTCATGGGTGATAGTAGATATCCCATTGCTTAGTTTCATTTCAAACGACATAGATAAACTCCTGTAATCTGTTATAATCGTGCATCCCAAACCACATGGGATACCCTTATTTAGTAGCATAAAACTGTCAGATTAAAAAGCCCTAAAATGACCGCTGTAACAGTAGTAGTTTCCCACGAAAAAAGTTTTTCCAAAACTTCGCAGAATTTAGGTGTTACAAGTGTTACACTGTTACAGCATCACAAAAAGCTAGGTTTTATGCGCCTTACAGAGGGTCTAGCTGTAACACTTCTGTTACGTTGTAACACTTCAAACCCAGATTTTGACCTTTTTTAATGTTGGTGGGACTTATGATTTTTGATTTTTTATTATATAAATCTCATGAGAAAAGCCTATTGGAGCGGAAACTTGACTGAAAAAACAGAGAAAACTGACAGCAAAACAGAGGTAGAAACTGCCGAACCGACACGCCGATTGACCAATCGTCAGAAAGAATTTGCCAAATACTATATCGAAGGCCGCTATTCAAATGCGGAGTGTGCGCGGAAGGCTGGCTATGCCGAGGACAGTGCCAACGTCCAAGCCTCAAGATTATTGAACGGGCGAGACTTCCCGCTAGTGGTCGAGTATATCGCGGAAGAACGCGAGGCACGGGAACGCAAATATGGGGTGACGCTAATCAATCAGCTTAAACGCTTCGACGAATTATCCCACAGCGCGGAAGAGGCGGGGCAGTTTTCCGCTGCAATCAACGCGGAGAAAATCCGCTCATCACTTGGTGGCCTGACTATCGACAGGCGCGAGACAACCAACGTGCATAAGTATGATGAACTCAGCCGCGAAGAGATCACGGCACGGCTGGCAAAGCTGCGCGAGAAATACCCCGCGGCATTTATCGAAGGCGAGTATAGCGAGGTGACCGATGTCGAAACCAGAGCAGAACCTATGGAAGCGATTGAGGCAGAACTTACCGCCGAAGACACACGCGACGAGGATTGAAAACCGCGCAGGGTCGGGCGTTCCTGATGTGCATCTGGTGCATGATGGGGTTGCCGTTTGGGTTGAGTTAAAGATAGCAAAAGCTAACACAATAAACATGAGACCATCCCAGATTGCTTGGAATATGGCCTATTCTGCGGCTGGTGGTGTTAGTTTTATCTTAGTTTCGCGCCCCTCGAAGGGCGATCTATTTTTATTTGAAGGGGAAAAAGCGTTGCAGCTTGCGGCTTGCGGGTTATCTGATCCTGATATCAGCCCCGTGTTTCACGGCACGAGCCTTGCGGCTTGCGTGTCTTGCATCTTGCGACTTGCGGATAGCGAATAGTAGCGCATAAAGGCAAACCCCGCCACCTTTTTGGGGTGACGGGGCCGGGAGTTATACCGCGTATTTCTTGCCTGGTCCGTGCGCCGTGATCGCTATGGACTTACCAGCGGATGAAGTGCCTTTGCACAATCCGCAAGCGGCGCATTGAATACCTTTTGTATCGGCAGGGCATGGGATCTCTTTCCCGCCTACTAGATCCGAGTAGCTTTTTACGATCCGAAAAGTCCGCTTGCCTTGAGCCCAAGCCTCACGTGCCTCGGCTTCCGTGTCCGCGCTAATCATGCACAAGTCGGGGCGGATATCGATCAGCCCATTTTGATGGGTGTAGCCTGTCCAGCCCTTTGCCCAAATCAAGAGCCGTTTCCAAACTGCATAGGGCACGGCCGCGGGGTCGCCATAGGTGCCGAGCCGTACCATGCGGCCCTCACCTATCTCGGCGGCGCGGTGTGTTGCCATTGGATAAACGCCCCGCTGGTAAGCTTCCCAAACTACGCGCACACCTTGCCCAAGATTCACGTAACATGATCGCTCTTTGGCTAGGCCTTGGGTCGCGTCGGGGTCGGCCTTGCCGCGGTGCTTGCAATTGCCACAAATCGAAAAGTCTCCGCCCGTGCGGTTGTTCTCAATTGGTGACTTGCCATTGTCGGCCAAGATGTACGTTTGCACCATGCCGCCCGTCTTGGTGTTGCGATCCGAATAGGTCGCAATCACCACGATAGGGCTATGGTCTATAAGGCTCGGCCCTTTGTATATAATTGCTTTGTCCATGTCATAAACTCCCGTTAATAATTGACAGTAAAAAGATTAGCCTTTTTTGTTAGTAGATGCAAGCCCCGAGATCCGTGAAGCTTGCGGCTTGCTGGTTGCGTATCCTTGCGGGTTGCGTCTTTATATCCATCGCGCCGCGTGGAAAAAGGCCGGGCTTGCGCCCGGCCTCCGTGTTTCAATAATTCATGATTGCCTCCTATAGATGTGTTAAGCACTGGTCGCAGAATGGCGAGTCAGTGAATTGCGGGGCGCGGCACTTGAAGCAGATGTCGATGGTCTCTCCCTCCTTTGTGTATACGACATCCTGTTCATCGCCTTCGCCCCATGCGGTGTGGTATGCGTCGCCTCCTTCGAAGTCGATTGCATACATTGCTGGCGTGTAGCCATTGACGAACCAGCACTTATCGGAGCAGGCATATTGCCCATCCATCTCTGCGACATAGCCTTCGTTCATGCCCTTGCCGCAGGTGCCACATTTACGATAGTAGACTTCTGGTTCAGTCGTCATAAGCCATAATTCCGTCTTTATACATCAGCACCAAGAACAGACCCGCGACGATGAAGCACATCACCGCCAGCCATGTCTCATTCAAGATTGCGAACATTATCGACATGTGCGCCGTGAACAGCGCACCCAGAAAATATAAGATTGCAAATACTGCGTTTGTCATGTCTAACTCCTTTAACTGACAATAAATAATAGCAAGGGCGCGGCCAGATGTCCAGCCGCGCCCACTCCTTTATGCTTGTTCCAGTTTCCACTTTATGACTTTTTCATAGTCTTTCTTGAACAGCTTGGCCATGCGACTGACAAACTGGGCCCGGGTCTCTCGCGTCGCATTGGTATAGAGCCCAATGTTTGCGTGAATGACCTCGACCTTCGATAGCCAGCTTTCGCCTTCGCGCCACTCCCAGCCAAGATGTTTGTCCTTCTCAGTCCAAAACTTAGCCGACTCTTCAGTATGCCAGCCCATCTTGCCCCTCAGTGCCTCATACATTGTGATGCGAAAGAAAAACTCGAGATAGTTTTTCTCCGTGATGTCTCCCATGCCAATCGCCATGGTCGCCCATATAAGCTTGTCGGTGGCTGGGTGCATGAACGAGCCATCGCGTTCCGATTCATGAGCGTCTTCCGGCCATGTCGAGGTGGCTTTAGTCCAAGCCACCTCTTCTCTTACATCTGCTACATTCCAATTTAATGCCATAGTCTTTCCTCCTATCCTAACAGTTTGACTACTTGCATCGTGGTCGCCTCAACCTTGTAGGCGCAGCGGTCACGAAGCTCGATTGACCAAAGCCCTTCACGCGAACCGCGGTTCAGGACTTCAGCGCGCAGCGCGGCAAACTCTTTGTCTGCCTTTGCCTTTGCTTCTTTTGCGGCGGCATAACGCTTCCGCAATGTTTGGTCTTTGATGTTCATAGCAATAACTCCTTTGCTGTTTAACATCTGCGATGTTAATTGACAGAAAATAAAATGTCAATACCCTGACAGAAAAAAAATAACGGGGCGACAGGCGTTGAAAAGAAAGGACAGAAAAGGCACCCGCCGCCCCTATCGCGGTTCATTACCTCCGCGATACAAATAATATACCACCTCATTTTTGAGATGCGCGGCGTGGCGCAATCTTTTTTTTCGCCGCCGCCGCCGCCGGGGTAACTTGGCTTGGGGTCGGATTATCTAGAACGATTCTAAAGACCCCCCACCCCCATATAAAGGGTTGTTGCGTGTTGTAGGTGTGCTGTAATACTTAGATTGATAAATTCATTTGAAGATAATATCATTCGGACATGAACCGAGCACTAGACGCTATCCCCCAAGAAGACCTGCTAGAGATCCTTGCTTTGCAAGAGCAGCAAGAGATCCTGCACCGCCGCACCGAGGCGAAAGAGAAGTTTATGGCTTTCGCTCACCACGTGTATGATAATTTCATTGAGGGGAACCACCACCGTGTGATTGCCGAGAAGCTCGAACGAGTTGCCCGGGGGGAGTTGAAACGCCTAATCGTCAACATGCCACCCCGACACTCAAAAAGTGAACTAGCGTCATATTTGATGCCTGCCTGGTTTTTAGGCAGAAACCCAAAACTGAAAATTATTCAGGCAACAATGAACACCGAACTGGCTACGCGCTTCGGCCGTAAGGTGCGTGACCTTGTTGATGACCCGCTGTACAAAGAAATCTTCCCTGATACCAAGCTTAAGGCTGATAGTCAGGCCGCTGGTCGCT
>MDTE01155700.1_pt1 | contig 10626 bp, 7 predicted proteins | sample 811231 | NCBI WGS metagenome assembly MDTE01 (sample SAMN05326651, study PRJNA326480) | marine metagenome | isolation source: seawater | place: Indian Ocean: Red Sea | collected 2010 | reverse complement strand
CAGAGAACATAGAATCACCTTGGGTTGAAGAGGTGGGTGCATGAGTGATATTGTAAGAACACCTTCTGACGAAGATGAGCGTAGAAAGGTAGAGCAAGCAATAGCTCAAGGGGCGGGGATAACAATTGCAGATTTCGCGGAACGAATAATCGGTATGCCGGTAGATGAGGAATTTGTCGAGGCATTGAAATATAGACTTGAAAGAGCAGGTGCTAATGAAGAGCCCTTTGATTTGAAAGAAGAAATAGTAAAATTATGGCATTGGCGCAAAGAAATGGCTTAATAACCCATTTTCACAACATGAGCATTTCATGTTCTAGTTATAGAGGAATTGAAATAGGGTTACATATTATCATATTACTGCGACAAAGGTGATTGCATGAGTGGTAGTAAGCAAATATCTAAAGAGCAATCACTCGAAAAAAAGAGAGTTAAGAGATTGACTGACGCCTTTTTAGTATGGGCAAAAGAAGACCCTGGATCTTTCCGAGCAGTAGCCCCAGACTTACTTCGTCAAGGAGTAAATAGAGCAACTGGACATGATCCGAGGGCAACTAGAAGATTGGAATATTGGCTTTTAGATGAATGGAAAAGTGAAAGATTTGAAGGGTTAGTCGAATTCAATAGAGCTCCAACTCTAGATTTTTCAGAATGTAAAAATATTAACATTAATCGATTCAAAGGAGAAAACAAAAATTGGCTAGAAACTCTTGAAGAAAAATTTTTAGCAGGGGCGGATGAACATACAGGAACATTTCGTAGATGGCCTCGTCACCTAAGAGATCAATTCATTGTACTGGGGATGATTGCACAAGAAAAAGAAGGTGTCACTCAAGGAGACTTAGGACGTTATCTTGGGATTAAATTTGAAGATGAATCAAGTCGCCGATACGCTGCAAATGTAATTCGCGCAGCAAAAATTGCATTAACTAGGTTGGCAAAAAATACAGCAAAAATAGAGGATGGTATTTTCAGTGATGCGAGAGGTCATGGGCTAAACCGCCGCCATTCATTTTCGTCCGATCAATTACGTAAGTTAACGCTTCGATGGATTGAATGCCACCCAGCACGAATTCTAATTCCACAACAAGATAACGAGTGATTGTTTTAGGAGCAACCAGTTGTGGAACCACACTCAGCACATTTTAGACATGTACCACTTCTTTGCATATTACTTCCACCACAGTTACTACAAATATCACCAGTGAATCCTTGCTCACGAGAAATCCGCATCCTCTTTTGTTCGGATGTTTCTGTTACATCTAGAGTCAGTTGAATATCTCTCTTTTCACCTTCATGTCTAACAACACCATCAGGGGTTGCTTCGGGCCTACTAATTGACATAGCATCTAAATCTTCTAGAGAAACTTGTGCTAAGTCATCGCGTTCAAGATATTGGATTGCTAATTCACGGAACAAATAATCAACAATACTTGTAGCCATTTTTACTCTATTACTGCCACCCTGTACCATTCCACTCGGCTCAAACTTTTGGAATGTAAATGATTTCACAAAAGCCTCTAATGGAACACCATACTGTAATCCAATTGAGACAGAAATTGCAAATTGATTCAACATTGATCTCCATGCGGCACCTTCTTTTGAAGTGGTAATCATAATCTCTCCAACTTTCCCATCATCGTAAGTACTAGATGTAAGGTATACTGTATGGCCACCAACTCTTGCTTTCATAGTATTAGATCCACGACTATCTGGAAGGGGCCTCCTGGTTGCAACATAATTCTGTGAAACTACTTGGGCAACCATTTCAGCTTGTGGTTTTGGAATCGGTAGTCTTTCAGTGACTTTCTTAACCACCACATCAATCTCTTCTTCCTCTTCTTCGACAACAATGGTTGGGGGGACTAGAGATGACATTAATGGCTGAGATAATTTACTTCCATCACGGTATAGGGCACACGCTTTATTTCCAGTTTTCCAACTACGAGCATAAGCCTCTTTTACATCTTCAATAGTAACATCACTTGGCATATTAATTGTCTTAGAAATGGCTCCTGAAATAAATGGCTGAGCTGCCGCCATCATATCTACATGTGACTCCCAACGAATTGAACGAGTACCATATGCACCGCATGGTTGTGCGCAATCAAATACAGCCAAATGCTCATCTTTCAGGTGAGGCGCACCTTCAATAGTTGCCTTTCCAAAAATATAGTCATTTGCATTCTGAATTTCTTCAGCAGAATATCCCAATAAACCAAGTACATCAATAAAAGGATCAGCCAAGTTTTCTTCGCTCAAACCAAGATTTTCCAAACAAAAATCTTCTCCCAAGATATTTGGAGACGTAAGGCTCCTTACATCAAATACATCACTAAATGAATTATCCATTTTTGCAAATTCTGCTTCAGTAAAACCCTTTTCGATTAAAGACCCAGTGCTAATACTATGGCAACCAGAAAACGAACCCGTACCCATCACGTAGTTGATTATATCCTTCACTTCTGTTTTACTATAGCCGAGGTTAGTCAATCCAGATTTCAATCCTGTAGCAGGTATTCTCAAAGTTCCTCCGCCAGCTAAAGTTTTGTATTGTACAATCGAAAACATCGGCTCCACGCCAGTTGTGTCTGCACCCATAACTAAACCAATAGTTCCGGTTGGTGCAATTACTGTAGTCTGCGCGTTTCTGTATCCATGTTCACTTCCCATCATTACAGCTTGATCCCAAGAAGAACGTGCAGCTTTTAACAAATCAGGGGGGCAATGTTTGGCATTTATTCCCATAGGCAATACTGACAAGTTTTCATATTCATCCCCCTCAACATCATACGCAGCACGTTGATGATTCCTCATCACCCTGAGCATATGTTCGCTATTTTCATCATATTGTTCAAAGGGCCCCAGGAAAGAAGCCATTTCTGCAGACGTTTTGTAAGATTCTCCAGTCATGATGGATGTTAATGCTCCACAAATAGCGTAGCCCCTGGGGTCGTCATAAGGGATTCCCATATGCATCAATAATGAGCCAATGTTACAGAAACCTAGTCCAAGAGTACGGGTTTCATAAGATAAGCGTGAAATTTGTTGTGACGGGAATTGCGCCATTAACACAGAAATTTCTAATGTTGAAGTCCATAGTCGAATAGAATGCACATAATCTTCAATGTTGAAAACACCACGCTCTTTATCGTAATAATGTAGTAAATTAATACTTGCGAGATTGCATGCAGTGTTGTCTAAGAACATATATTCACTACAAGGATTTGATCCGTTTATTCTTCCACTTTCTGGACATGTATGCCAGTCGTTAATTGTTGTATCAAATTGAACACCAGGGTCTGCGCATGACCATGCAGCCATAGACACATCATCCCACAATTCTTGTGCAGGCATTGTATCACAAGGAATTGGCTCCCTCCCTTCTTCTTCAGCAGATGTTTTTTCAGTTCTCCAATAAAGATTCCAATCACCACCAGATTCAACCGCTTCCATAAATTCATTAGGAACTCTTACTGAATTATTGCTATTTTGTCCTGATACAGTTAGGTAGCCCTTTCCTTGCCAATCGGCATCAAATTGCTCAAATGACATTGATGTGTAACCTTGTTTGGCCAGATCTATAATTCTTTTAATGTGGGGTTGAGCGATATTAGCATTGATTGCACGTTTGATTGATTTTGCAAGTTCTATGTTCTTAGAAACATCTGTACTTTCCTTTTTATCTCCTTCATATGATTCAATAGCGTCAAGAATCTTATTTGCATTTGTTTGTAATGATGCCGCTCCTGCAATTAATGCTGAAACCTTTTCTTCTTCTTTCATTTTCCAATTAACATATTGTTGAATATCTGGATGGTCCAGGTCAAGAGTAACCATTTTTGCAGCACGGCGTGTAGTGCCGCCTGATTTTATTGCGCCAGCCGCCTTATCTAAAATCATTAGAAAAGACAACAATCCACTACTTTGGCCACCACCAGAAAGGGGCTCTCCATCGCCCCTAATATTACTAAAATTACTACCCGTACCTGAACCAAATTTGAAGAGCAAAGCCTCGCGTGCAACTAGATCTGTAATTCCACCTTCACCAACCAATTTATCTTCAATACTCTGAATGAAACAAGCATGGGGCTGCGGCCTTTCATATGCGTTAATTGAGCGAGTATCTTCCTTAGTATCTGGATCTACATACCAATGCCCTTGAGCTGGTCCTTCAATTCCATAAGCCCAATGCAAACCAGTGTTGAACCATTGTGGGCTGTTGGGTGCGGAACGCTGACTAGCAAGTAAGAAAAACATCTCGTCATAATAAGCACGAGCATCTGCCTCGCTCGCGAAGTAGTTGTCCTTCCATCCCCAGTATGTCCAACACCCTGCTAATCTATGGAATAATTGCCAACCACTAGTTTCCCTGCCTTTCCACTCTTTCGCTTCACCTTTCTTGCTTTCATCGGGCTTAGATTTCCAAAGCCATTCTGGGACACCATCTTCTGGTATTTTCACCAAATAATCAATCCCTGGTACAACTTTTCGTAGATACTTATCAGCAGCCACCTTCCCAGGAACGCCATCAAAACCTTTTGGGAACTCGACATTTTTTATTTTTCGAACAGTATTACCCATTGCATCTTTCAAATCAATATCCGTAGATGACCATTCAAATTGCTCCCTAACTGGCTTGTCTAAAGAAGTGAATCTACGCTCAATTACTAAACCAGGTTCAGCAGAGCCAACACCAACGCCATCTTTCTTCGTCGTCTGCATTTTTTCACCTCCGGCTCCTTAATCGCCCATCATGAGGACATGTTCACTTGCGAAGTGTCCACCTCATGCGAGCGGGATTCTGTTGCCCGTCAAGAGGGTACATAATAGTTCGTTAATCGCGAGGGTTTTTCGGCGTTGTTGATTGGGTAGAAGAAACCTTTCCGAAAGTGAATTTTATTTCAAAATCAAAAAAAAAGATAATTCAAAATTTTATTAACATCAATAATTCTTTTTATTGCGAGCGATTAAAGGCAACTAATTTGAAGGAATGCCTCTAGCAACAACAATTAGTGGGTCGTAGAGAGGCTTGCAGAGGTCGATTAAATGCTTGAACCAGAACAAATTCTTCACGCTTCGATGATTCTTAGCGTAGAGTCTGAAAAAGAACAAGATCCGGAAATTATTATTCAAATTCAAGATATATTGGGGTGCGACTCATCTGATTATGATGCGGCCATGTCTCACATCGAGCAACATAGAGATGATGGGAATTGGGGGGGTCGGAGTGAAGCCGTGTTGAATCGCTCACGCGAGCGAGTACGCGAGGCAATGAATACAGACGTTTTACCGTCGGATGGGCCACTTGCTGAAGCTTTAATTTCACTAATTGGAGAAGATGAGGATGATGGGGAAATAGATCCGTTTGCGGAATTGGGTGTTGCAACAAACGCAGGTTCTTTTAGTTCAAACACTTCAATTGATAGCAATGATCCACTTGCTGCTTTTATGGAAGATGATGAAGAAGGTGAAGAGTTAGTTGATGATTCAGGATTCTTTTCTGGCGAGTCATCAATTGAAATAGATAATGAAGAAGAATCTAGCGAAAATTCAGAAACTAACGTTGATGAAGTCGAAGAAATGGATGATGAGATTGAACCCGAAATTTCAGCTGACGAAGGTTATGAGATGTTAATGGCAACTTGTTGGATAGATGGTATTTTAGATCCTGCTGAAGCGAAGTTGCTTGCTCGAAAAAGGGAGGAGTTAGGTATTACCTTTGAACAACATCTTGACATGCTACGTAAAATGTTGGAGAATTCATCATGATGGAAGAGAATACTCCATTTTGGCATGCGCTTGAATTGGCTTGGACTGGTGATGGCGCTCTTTCTTTACACAGTATTCGTTTACTAGACGCGATGCAAGAGATGATTGGGTTAAGCGACAAACGTCGAGCAGAAATAGAATCACGATTTGAAGAAGAGGTGGTATTCGATTTAACACGTGCAGGATTTGGTTGCGGTGATCAAGCACTTGCTGCTTGGGTTGGCACTCTTACTTTTTTAGACGACCCAGCTTCACAAGATGTAGCCAGAGCGATGGGAAAGGCTGGGTTAATATCCGGACTTTCAAAAGAAAGGTGGCGTTCTAGTTACTCATGGATGCGTCAATTAGGTCTTGGTAGATCTTATGCAGAAGGGGTTTGGCTTGAGGGCGAAGAAGCAGGAGAACTTGCTAGGGTGCCAGCATTATTAGTTCCAGTAGCCAATAAAATTGGCCTAATAGATGATAACTAATTAGCAATCCAATTCTAATGACCAAGTAATATCTGCTGTAGAATTAAGCATATTTGATACAGTACAATATTTTGAATGACTTTGTTCAACCAATCTTACGCATAATTTTTCTGGGATATTTTCTCCACTAATTTTGTATGCCATATTTATTTTGGTAAAAACTCGAGGATAATCATCTGATCTTTCAGCATTCAATTCGACAAAAGCGTTGGTGACGATGCGGTCTTTCAAACCAATCACCACATCTAGAAGACTACATGCTCCCGCTGCTTGTAACGTAGCAACTACGGGAGAAATTCCACCCCCACCTCCATCTAATTCCATCATCTTTCCATTTGCAGCAGTACAGAGGATTGTTTCCTCACCTTTCCATTCGACCGTCGCTTCCATGATTTAGTGCGAGTGGTAATTGCAGAATAGTTTTGTTATGACTATCTAACCTTTCCATTGCATTGATGAAGGGGGCGCTAGTCGCGTCAATTAATGACTTCAGGGCATCCTATTACAATGAGCGACGGTAAGTTGCAAGTTCCGAATGATCCAATCATCCATTATATCGAGGGCGATGGAATCGGTGTTGATATTACACCAGTAATGCAAAAAGTGGTTAATGCTGCTGTGAATAAGGCGTATGATGGAAATCGTTTAATTCACTGGGCAGAAGTTCTAGCAGGGCAAAAGGCGTTTGATAGTGTAGGGGAATGGTTACCTGATGAAACCAAGGAAGCAATGCGATTAGGATTGGTTTCAATCAAAGGTCCCCTAACAACTCCAGTAGGTGGAGGAATTCGCAGTCTTAACGTAGCATTACGCCAACAACTCGATTTATTTGCCTGTGTTAGACCTGTACGTTGGTATGACGGTACGCCTAGCCCAGTTAGGGAACCCCAAGCTGTTGATATGGTAATTTTTAGAGAAAATAGTGAAGACGTTTATGCAGGTATTGAATGGGAATCTGGAACCACTGAGGTTCGTAAAGTGATAGATTTCTTACAAAATGAAATGGGGGTAGATAAAATAAGATTCCCGGATTCAAGTGGAATTGGAATCAAACCAATTTCTGTTGAAGGTACAGGAAGAATTGTCCGTGCAGCAATCAAATATGCTATTGATAACGATAAGGAAAGTGTGACATTAGTACACAAAGGCAACATCATGAAATTTACTGAAGGTGGCTTTAGGGATTGGGGTTATTTATTGGCTCAAAAGGAATTTGGAGCACAATTACTTGATGGTGGGCCTTGGTGTACTCTTAAAAATCCAAATACTGGAACCATAATTACAATCAAGGACGTCATTGCAGATGCAATGCTCCAACAAGTTTTAACTCGGCCAAGCGAATATGGTGTTTTGGCAACAATGAACCTAAATGGAGACTATATTTCAGATGCTTTAGCAGCTCAAGTTGGCGGTATTGGAATAGCCCCGGGTGCTAATATCAATTATGACACCGGAATTGCAATTTTTGAAGCCACTCATGGTACAGCACCGAAATATACCGGCCAAGACAAAGTCAACCCAGGCTCAATTATTCTTAGTGCTGAGATGATGTTGAGATATATTGGATGGAATGAGGCGGCAGATCTAATTGTGAAAGGTATGGAAGGAGCGATTTCAGCTAAGACAGTTACTTATGATTTTGAAAGGTTGATGGAGGGTGCTAAACTCCTAAAATGCAGTGAATTCGGTGATGCTTTGATATCACACATGTAACACATAAAAGTTAATCGAATAACCTTATAATATTCAATCAAAATTAGTGTATGTAATGAGATAAAGCCTTTGCATTGTCAATTATTACAAAGCCAAATCTTTCTTGGAATGCACGTGCAGGATAGGTAAAATCAGAATCCCTTGAAGCTACTAAAATTGAACCGAAACCATCTTCACATTGTTCAGCCAAATGGGCTGCTAATAACATAATATCAATATCTCCAGACTCTGGATAGAAAGCCTCTCCTTTAATTTCATATCTTTTTGATTGTGCGTGCCCACGTTCAATTTTAGCATCAGTAATTTCAGAAAACACATCTCTTAAACTAACAAAAAACATTTCCAAATCATTTTTTCTTCCCTGAACCAGATCATTAACACCTTCGTTTTTTGGTGGATTCCAAGAATTGTATTCTTTGATAGTTTGATTAGCTAATTCTAATAGTATTTTTTCGTTAATCTTGTCATCCCATAGTTTTGGATTGACTAAGCGATCCCCACAAATATTTCTAATTCGATTAGGAATTTTTGCAATTCTTCGTAGTTCATTTCTTGCTGCAGGGGGAATGTGCATCTCAATTTTATCTTGATTTAATCGGTATAGTAAAGTCTTGTGAAATTGCCTTAAACTGTCAAGATGAAGCGGGACATCAAGTTCTAAATTTAATTGATTGAGCACTCTTTCAACTAAAGCATCAACTAGTAAATTTGTATCAACAATAACCAATGGCTTGAGTTCAAGATTGCTGAGGTGCACTCTTTTACGAATTGGAATTAAGGTTGAAGGACGGGAATACATTGTATGTTGCATTTGTGAAAGTTTTTGAATACCATTTTCGTCAAATTTACCGCTATTAATCGCTCTTTCGTAGAATAGCAAACCATGTTCTGGTCCTCTTTCATCATATGCCTTATTTGCTACATTCAGAATTTCTGTAAATTCTCTTCTATTCAGTGCTTGTTGAAAATCACTTTCCAATTCTCTACCTTTTCTTCTCTGACCTTTTTGAACCCAATTAATTGCAGCAAGAACACGCCCGCGGAAAGGTTCTCCAGGAAGCCTATGAATTGATGGATATGTTAGTAATAGGTTTAGATCTTCTTCAGAGTAATAACTCTCTTCAATTTCATATTTATCGCCATCAGCAGAGACTTTTTCGATTATTCTAATATTTCTAACGCTTGCTAGAATCATATCTCTAGCAGATTCTAGTTTTCCACTATTAGCCTCTTCATTTACTTTCAGATATAAATTGAAATTTTCAGTAATATTTGTTTTTAATCCAGTTTCTGATCTCAGTAAGCCAATCGCTTCAGGCCAATTACCTGCATGTGCAAAAGATACCAAAGCCTCTTTGTTCAATTTTTGACGCAATTCAAAATCATCGCAACGAATTGATGCTGTATGATACGCCCTTGCGGCTTGCAAGAAATCTCTATTTTTTTCATATAACCTACCCGAAGCGATAGACGCTTCCATAGAATTTGAATTATTACTTTTATACCATTTATCTAAGGCAAGGCTAGAAACTCCATGTTCAACAACTTGCCCATTAATATTATTCAACAATCGGTAGGTTGGTGGATACAACATTACATCTTCAATAATTATTTCAGCCTCCAAACGATTTGAAGGATTAGTTCCTTGTAACAAACTATCTGCCTTGTTAAGTTTCAGATTCAAAATTAATTGCTCAAACAACTTTTTCTCTACAATGCCCATCGATGATGAAACAACAGCCTCATTTAATTTATCAAGTAATGTTTCTGGTACCAAACCATCTCCGTCTTCCATCATTGCTCTTCTACATTGTTTGAATGCCTGCAACCCTTCTGCACTAAGAAGAGATCCAATTTCTTCTAGATTAGCTGCACCACCATCAAGTAGGGATGTAAGCTCAACCGCAGCAGTTGAAAGAAAATCAGGTTTAGTAACATCTGATAACATCAAAAACGCATCCAATCTAGCATTTGATACCCATTCAATTAATTTTGGATTCGATTCTGCACCAATTAATCTCCCAGCAATTAAAGATAAATGTGGATGGATTTGCGCTCCATTAACATGGGAAGATAGAAGATTTGTTAGAGCCCCAATATCTCCTTCTCTAGTGTATAATTCTAGCATCATTTCTTCCGCATATTCTCCAGCACTTCCGTCTATTCCAAGCAATTCAGAAACTTCCAATCTTATTTTTATTGGAATACTTTCGTATTGTAATATCAATGATAAATCTAAATTCTGATAAGATTCAATTACTTCCTCTAATTTTTCAATCACAACATTGTGAATATTTGTTTCTAATAGTGATAGAGAGGTTTTCAGTTGCTCGTTATTTTTTATTATTAGGTCATGGTATATTTCATCAATCTCTTCCATATCATTAGTGCTAGACATTGTCTTAACTATGAACCAACGCAACCTTGAATTATCTATTTCGTAATCCCTTATATCCATCCACGCATTCAATTCACATAACGCATTTTTCAATTTTTCAACTGTAATACCCATTGTATCCACGGGAATAATAGCCCAAGCCTCTGATCGGCAAGCATCATAAAGAGAATTTCCACTCTCAAGGTTAATACATTCTTGCCAAATTGAAGTATCCCCTTCTCTTATTTTTATTAGATATAGTTGCTCTTTCGCAATTTCTCCAACCACTCCATT
>MDTE01145145.1_pt1 | contig 10626 bp, 11 predicted proteins | sample 811231 | NCBI WGS metagenome assembly MDTE01 (sample SAMN05326651, study PRJNA326480) | marine metagenome | isolation source: seawater | place: Indian Ocean: Red Sea | collected 2010 | reverse complement strand
GGTATCCAGGAGGGGGCGAAGAAAACCCAGAGGCTCAACGAGGCCTTCCACCATGATTTGATTACTTGGCAATGAGCGTTCATTTGTCGCTTGGTTGGAATTGTAAGCCGCTGAATCGAATCGCGAGGGTTAGATTGTTTCCGGAATCGTCGCGCGAGGTGACTTCGATCTCCTCGGCCCGGACGGCGAGGGGATCGGTTTCAAGCTGGAAGACAAATTTCGCGATTGATGGCAAATCCCCCTCCGCCAGAGCCCGGCAGTCGTAGGTTCGAAACCCCTCGTCGCCGTCGATCCACTGGGGTTTGAAGGACTTGAAGGTCATGTCACTGTCACGGCTCCATCGGTTCGCTGCCTTCAGCACCGCATCCTCGGCCGAGGAATCGTCTGCCACGAGCGCCGTGCGTTGCATCTCTTCCCACCGGCGTGTGATCGTGGTTTCTCGATCGAGGAGACTTGTTCCTCTTTCGATCGATTGCCGCAGGGTGGTGATTCTCTCCGACCGTTCCACCCACAGATTTCCCAGGGGTGCGAGAATCAGCCGGTCGGCGGCCAGGATGCCGACCGCGGCCAAGGCCGTGATGAGAAGAAGTCGTTCTCGATTCTGAGTCGCCATCATTGACCTCCTGACTTCCATTGAAATTGAAATGCAAACTGAACCGGTGCTTCGCCACGAACTTGTTGCAGCATGAGCTCAGAGATATGTTCCATCCCCCGGAGTTCATCCATCACGGTGAGCAGTTCCTGGTTGTTGCGAGCGGAGCCGGAACAGAGAACCTGTTGGTTTTCCTTGATCTGGACCGATTTGACCCAAAGGGATCCTTCACGCGGAAATGCGCCAGAGAGTTGTTTGGCAATTTCCAGGCTTTCGACGGATCGCGTGAACCAGGGACGGAATTGACGGATTCTTCCCTGAAGCGCTTCCAACTCGGTGACGGTGTCGGCCATGCCGGCCCATTCGTTCTCCAGCGACCGGAGTCGGTATCCCTGGATCGAATAAACGATGACGGTGAGGGCCACGATTGCCCCCACGGAACCGCCCACCCAGGCATTCCTCCGGGAGGAGACCTTCTTGGCGAGCGCCTGAAATTGCGTCTCCTTGGGGGGCAGGAACTCCAGGTTTGAATTCTGATTGATCAGGAAGGACTCTGCCGCCCGGTGAAGGGGGTTGTGTTCGGATGGGACGGGAGTGGTCTTGAGGCCCATCCCTTGGAGGGTGGATTGGAGTGATTCGGCAGCGTCAGCACCCGGAGGCGAGTCGTGGCTGACGATGGCATGCTTGAGGTGAGGTCGAACGGCACCGCTCAGCTGACCGAGAGTGATCTTGATCTCCCGCTGCAGCAGGTCATGGTCGAGGACTTGGTCCGCCCCCTCGGTTTCGTAGACCTCATCCAGGGAACGAATCGCGGCGTAGCCGTTGTCGCACTGGATCGCAAGGTCGACGTGATCCGGATGAACATTCAGGATGAGATGGGGCGAGCTGGGTTCGATCGTCGGGGACGGCTGGATGCCCAGCGTCAAGCTGATGGGGCGCAGCTTGGCTTGTTGGAGGATTCGTTCAAGGCGCCCCACCTGCGTTTTCGGGAGTGCGGCCAGCGTGGCGTGGCGGGATTGATCGGGGGCTTGAAAGGCTACCGAGCTCAGGCTGATCTCATCGGCAGCGAAGGGGAATTCGGTTTCGGCCTGGAGATCAAGGTAGCTTTGGCGGTCCTCTTCGGACAGCTCCGGAATCTCGATCGATGTCGTCAACACCAGGTTGGATGGTAAACAAACCAAGCATTTGGTCTCGCGAAGTTCGTGTTGGTCCAGAAAACCACGGAGTTCCTGGGCCACCAGTTCCTCACTTTGGGTCAGCGGATCCAGCGACAGCATGGTGCGTGCTTGGCCGACCACTCGGACCTGGCCGTTGATCCGCTTCATTGCAATCGCGCTCACACGGCGACCGTAGAAGGACAGGGCCAAGAGGGACGCAAGGGGTTGGGGTTTAAAGGGATTCAAAATGAACGCAATGGGTTTTGCTTGTTTTCGGCGAGCCACAGCCGGGTTGGTTCGCCCAGTGCCCAGCCCGATCGCGGCAAGTGTTTTCGGGCGATAATGCGGGGTTCCTCCCCGTCGGTGGCGATGACGAATTGGGTGCGCCGGTAGCCTTTGCCCCCGCGCCCCACGGCGGCGATATCGATGAGGTAGTGAGAGGTGGTGCCGCTCAAGTAAGGCGAGGCATCCTCCACCGCATCCTCGTCCAGGATGTTGCTGATCCAGGTCACGGTTGCCGTTCCCGGCTCATTGGATTGGCGCTGGGCGACCACGGTCGCCGCGTTCTCTATCCCGATCCCCGGAATGCAGGCCAGGACGGCTTCGCTGGCCGTGTTCACATTGATCAAGCCGCCTTCGATTTCTTCGTTGGAAACGGTGATTTGACCTTCGATCTGTGCGAATTCCTCCTCGGTCATTCCGGAGAAGTTGAAGTATTCCAGGATGCTTTCGTAGGTTTGGCCTCCCGGCGCGTTCAGTTCCTGGGCACGCGCCTGCCCAAAGGTTTCTTCCAAAAGGGTGCTGAGTTGGTCGTCATCGTCGTTGTTGAGATCAATCATCTGTGTCCCCTCCGCCTCGGGATCGGGACCGGACGTGTAGACCGTGACATATTCGAGAATGCCGGGTTCCAAGCGACCGTCCTTATTGTCGGGAGGGTAGGTGAGGTCGCCATCGTTTTCGTTGGGATCAAGGATGCCATTGCGGTTGATGTCCTCCCCGTAGAGGAATTGGGGTTGCGCCCCGTAGACGAGGTGGAGTTCGTCAATGGAATCGAAGGGGGCGTTCTTGGCCTCGTAGGGGGAATCCATCTGGAGATAGGTTGCGGATTCGGCTCCGTTTTCGGTCAGCTCGTCATCCTCATCGCGCCAATCGACAATCGAGGCGGCGAATTGCGGGGTCATGTTGGGGAGGCCTTCCAGCATCTCCTGCGTCGCGGTATTCAAGTTGAGTTTGGCGGCTTCATCTTGAATGCCGAAGGTGGGGAGGAACGCACTCAGAAACGTATTGGTTCGGCCGATGTACCAGAAGAACGCCTCTCCCACGGGAACCATTCCAGCCTGATGCGGTGCCAGCACGGGAATGGACCCGCGGTCCTCTAGATTCTTGAGCTTGTAGATCGCATAGCGAAGCCCCGCCTCGATCGCCTGTTCGGCTTGCCAACCCGCGGCGCGATGTTCCGCCGCTCGGAACGAGAGCATCATCGAATGTCCGAAGAGGAGAGCGATCGTGACCAGTCCCAAGGTGACCCAAAGGACGATAATCAGCACCGACCCTCGATTCTGGCGGGGAGCAGGGTGAGGAATATTCATGCTAGTTCCGTCCTCCTTGCTGTCCTTGGTCGCCGAAATTGGTGGCGCCCGCTTGACCGCTCCCGCCCCCGGTTGTGGGCGATCCGCCGCCGGGGTTGTCGCTGCTCGAGGCGCCGTCCTCCCCGTCCGCCGCTTCACCCTCTTCGTCTTCCCCTTGTCGAGGCGCTTCAAGGATGCTCACCACGTGAGTGAGGGAAGGGGGCGACTGGCCGCGTTGCGTATCGGCGTCGGTATCGGTGTCGAATTCCAAGTAGATTTGAACCGCCTTGGGAAGCACCGGGTCCTGCAAGTCCGAGTCCCAGGTTTCCTGCCAGATTTCCCCGTCGAAAAAGTTCAAATTGAACGAGCGGACGCCGTTGACGAGCGGTTGTTCGATGGGAGGCGGAACCGTGCTCGTTAACAGGTTGCGCGTCACGGCCCGAACGAGATCGAGAGAGTTGGGATCGTTACGGGGGTCGAGGGTGGGCGCTAAATAGTATTGAACCATTTGGATGTTGGACCAAGGCGCTTCCTCCCGGGTCTGGCCGCTGGCCGTGAAGAATTGCAAGTGGTCGGTATTCGTATTCGACCCGGATAACGGTTCGGCCAGAAACCGATCGGCGCGAAATCCCTCGCTGAAGAATGTGGCGCGGAGGTCCTGCTTGATGAGCTCGAGGGCTTGAATCCGAGGGGTGAAGATGGCGTGTTTGGCGGAGACGCGTTCCCTCAATCGAATGCTGGTGTAGAACACCGAGTTGATCGCGGCGAGCACGATTGAAAAAGCCAAGGTGGCGAAGAGGACCTCGATCAAGGTGAAGCCCGATCGCTTGCGGAGGGAGGAGGGCTTCCGGATAGCGTTCATTCCTCGGGCTCCTCGATGAGGGTGCTGGTTCGAACCAGGTGTTCCTGCGCTTGCACCGTGAAGGCGACCTGAACTTCCAGGTAGATCAAGGGGTCGATGTCCCAGTTCCGTTGTTCCAAACGCCACTCGTATTCGCGGTGAATCCCCGGAAACGTGCCGGAGCCGGGCTGGTTCTGCCAGGTCTCGGTCACCACCAGTTCGGTGAGAAAGGAATCGGCCAACTGGGCGGCAACGGTCTTGCGTTCGGCGATGACACCCGCTCGATTCGCCAGCGCGATGCCTTGGACGGCGACCGGGATCACGATCGCCATGAAAAGCATCGCGGCGAGCACCTCGACGAAGGTGAACCCACCGTCCTTGGGCCGCCTACGGCCGGAGTAAGAGCTCCTGATCATCCTGTTCGTCGCGCACTTCAAAAGAAAGGCGGTTGTGGTTCTGAGCGATTCGATTGACGCCCTCACGGCGATCCTTGATAAGGATGCTGTAGAGGCTGTTTTCCGAGATCGATCCATCGGGGAGAAAAAGGATCGAGGGTGTTTTTGTGGTGTTGAGTTGATTCAATGGGGTCGACTCAATCTCGAGGGTGAGATCCTCATCAACGCGGTAACGAAATGAATTCTGGCGGTTGGTCGGGTAACCGGTTTCCGGGCGGAGTCCGTATTCGCCTTGGGCCGCTTCGATCCACATGACCATGGGTACGCCTTCGTTGATCGCTTGATTGCTTCCGTGGTCGGTGAGGGCGACGAAGCGACGCGTTTCTTCGGTGAGCGCTCGGCCTCCAAAGAATCGTGAGAGGGCGGGCGCGGTCACTCCGAGAACGGTCGCCAGCAACCCCAACACCAAGATGAGTTCAAGGAGGGTGAAGGCTCGGGCTCGTGCCGATTCAATTGGCCCAGTTGGTAATGTCATCATCCCCTCCAGTTCGGCCGTCCGGGCCGTTGGAGCTTAAGTCGTAGCCATTGGAGTTTTTTCGACCGGGGTAGTCGTAGACGTAGGGATTGCCCCAGGGATCAACCGGAACGCCCTTCTTGATATAGGGTCCGCGCCAGTCCGGGGCGTTGCTGGGAGGATCGACCAGTTCGGTGAGGCCATCCCCGCCCTTGGGATAGTATCCGTTGTCGACCTCAAAGGAGTCCAGGGCGATTTCAAGATTGGAGATCTGACTCTGTGCCGCCGTGACCTTGGCTTGCTTCGAACGACCGGCGAACTTTGGTACGACGACAGCGGCAAGTGCGGCGAGAATGACCAGAACCAGGAGCATTTCGACCAGCGTAAAGCCGGATTGCCGGCGGCGACGGGTCTTTGAGATGGACACAGCGGGTCGTTTCATAGGCTTCCTTTTATTTGATGTAATCTTGAATCGTGAAAATCGGCATCACCATGCCGACGAAAATAGTGCCGATAAATCCCGCGATCATGAACAGCATGGCAGGCTCCATGAGCGCCACGGCGGTCTTCAGTTCCTGGTCGAGTTCCTTTTCTGTGACGTTCGCCAGGCGGATGAGCTCCTCGTCCAGTCGGCCGCTCTCTTCCGCGACGGAGATCATCTCAATCACCGAACCGGGAAAGAGTTTCTTGCACTCCCGCAGGCTGTTGCCCAATTGGTCGCCTTGCTTGACGCGTTCGATGCTGGAGGCAACCGCATCGACGAGGATCTGATTCCCGATTGACCGGCGAGCGACATTCAGGGCGTTGACCAGTGGCACGCCGGAGGCGATCAGTGTGCCCAGCATGCGACAGAACCGGGCCATGGCGAAGCGCCCGCTCAGGGGGCCGACGATGGGAGCATTCAACAGCCAGCCTTCCCAGAGCCGCCGCCCCTTGTCCGTGGCGAGCCACTGTTTGCCAAGATAAAGGGCAAAGAAGAAGCCGATTCCGAGAAAGATTCCGTAATTCTGGAAAAAGTCGCTGATGCTGACAATCACCCGAGTCAGGAGGGGAAGGGCGGCGCCAAAGCCCTCAAAGATAGTGGTGAAGCGCGGGATAAAGAACACCAGGAGAAAGATAAGAACGGCAATCGCCAGGGCGGCCAGAACCAGTGGGTAAATCGCCGCGGAGAGAACCTTGGATCGCAGTTCCTTGTCCCGTGCCTGAAAGTCGGCGATCTGTGTCAGCACCAGATCGAGAAAACCGCCCGTTTCCCCGGCTTGCACCATCGCGACGTAAACGCGTGGGAAGGTTTCCGGTGATTTTGACATCGCATCCGCCAGGGACATGCCGTCGACCACAAAGTCGTGAACTTCCCTCCACTTGGCGCCAGCCGCGGGGGTCGCGGCTTCCCGGTAAAGGATGACCAACGCGCGGCTCAGGGGAACGCCGGCGGCCAGGAGGCTGGAGAGGAGGCGCGTAAAATTCTCCAGCATGCTGAAGGTGATTCTCTTCGACTTCCATGGAAGCTCGAAAGAGCCCCCGCCGGCTCCGGAATCGCTCTGGGTCTCCTCGATCTTGACAGGCTTCATGCCCTCGGAGGCGATCTGTTTGAGGGCCTCCGACCGGCCGGCGGCCTCGAGAATGCCCCGGGTCATCGATCCGTCGGCTTGAATTGCCTTGTACTCGAATGCCGCCATGATCGCTTATCCCTTTGCGACAATCGCTTGCTCGTCTTTGGTGACGCGCATGACCTCGTCGGGGGTGGTCATGCCCTGATGAACAAGCCGCCATCCGTCGTCGTTCAATAAGGTCATGCCCTCGGCCTTGGCTCGTTCACGGAGTTCGCCGCTGGAGCGATGTTGCAGGGACATTTCGCGGATCTTGGCCGTCATATCCATCATCTCAAAGATCGCGTGCCGTCCGTGATATCCTGTTTGTCGGCATGATTCACACCCATTGGCCTGATAAACCGTGATCTCGGCGGCGATTCCCAGTTGTTGACGCACATTGTTCATCCGCTCCGAGGTGTCGGGGGATTTGCAGTCCGGACAGAGAAGGCGGACCAGACGCTGGGCCAGCACGGCTTCCACCGAGGAAGCGACCAAGTAGGGCTCGACGCCCATGTCAATCAGGCGTGAAACCGCGCCGGGTGCGTCGTTGGTATGGAGGGTCGAGAACACCAGGTGACCGGTGAGGGAAGCCTGCACGGCGATCTGGGCCGTCTCCTTGTCCCGAATCTCACCAATGAGCAGGACATCCGGATCGTGTCGCAGAATGGCTCGCAGACCTCGGGCAAAGGTGAGACCGGCCTTTTCCGAGACCTGGATTTGATTGATGCCGCGGATCTGGTATTCGATCGGATCCTCAATGGTGATGATTTTCCGCACCATATCATTGATTTCGCCCAGGGCCGTGTAAAGCGTTGTCGTCTTCCCGCTTCCCGTCGGGCCCGTCACCAGAACGATCCCGTGCGGCAATCCCAGGACCCGCTCGAAGAGTCCCAACTCGCGTTCCGCCATGCCTAACTGGCGCAGGCCGATGACCGATCCATCCTGGCGCAGCAAACGCATCACGACGGCTTCGCCGTGCAGCATGGGGATGATGGAGACGCGGACATCGACGTCGGATTCGTTGACTCGGATCTTGATGCGACCGTCTTGCGGGACCCGTTTCTCGGCGATGTTGAGATGGCTGAGGATCTTGACGCGGGAAACGATCGCCGGTTGAAAGCGTTTGATCTCGGCGGGAACCGGAACATCTTGCAAGACGCCGTCAATCCGGTAGCGGATCTGGAGCTCGTTTTCGAACGGTTCGAGATGAATATCGGTGGCTCGGAGCTCAATGGCGTCGCTGAGGACTTGGTTGACGAATCGAATAATGGAGGCGTCTTCGGCCGCGCTATCCAGATCGGTGTCTTCCGCGAAGCCCTCATCGACCACCTGGAAGGCCTCGTCTTCCTTGAGGGTGTCAATCGTGTCGGCACCGACACCCAGCCGCTTCTTGATCTCCTTCTGAATGATTCCCGAAGGCGCGAGGACGGGGGTGAGTTTCAACCCGGTCATCGTCTTCAGGGTATCCAAGCCGCGGGTGGCGAAGAGGCGGCTGGTGGCCACCTCGATCGTGCCGTTGACCCGGCGGAGCGGGAGGAGCTCTTCCTTGAGTAACACGCGGGCCGGGAACTGCGAGAGCAGTTCCCGATCCGGTTCGACCGATTCAAGATCGGTAAAGCTCACCCCGTATTCGTCCGCCAGCCATTGGAGGATCGAATCCTCGTTCTCGACCAGAGGGGAATGGCCCTGGCTGGCCTTCGCTTCCAGCGAGGTGACATCGGCGGAAGAGAGCTGCCGGGCGGCAACCATTTGTTCGAGGAGTTCGGTCATGAGACTGGTCTCTTGGGGCCGGGTGAGCCCGAGCCTTGGCTTGCTCAGTCCAGAAGCCCCATCAGCACCAGGTTGGCTTCCTGTTTCAGGGTCAGTAATTGACGCAGTTCGTTGCGCGCTTTCTTCAACTCGGCGGCTTGTTTCTTTTGTGCGGACCGGTGGGCTGCCAGGGCCGACTTGATGGCCCCATCGTCACCCTTCTCGATGGCCTTGCTGAGGGGGTTGTCGGATCCGCGACTGCTTCGGCTGGAGCGATTGCCATCCCCGCCGCGGCCACCACGACTTCCGCCTCGACTAAAGGCAGAGAAGCGGGAGGTTCGACCGGAGAATTGTTTCTCAACGATCCCGATGACCATGGGTTTGAGGACGGACCACTCGTCATCCGAAACCTCGAGGACCTCCTGGTAGCGTTCGGACAGCCGCTCCATCATTTGACCCCGGTCGAAGCCGCCGCGTTGAGCCTGGGCGGTGACGCTGAGGAGAATCGTGCCCGCGATGAGAGCGAAGAATCGAGTCTTGAACATGGGTTTCATGGAATTCATATGCATGTGGTTTGGGCGTCTTGTTGGTTTGATGAGCCGATCAAGGTCTCTTTTCTACGGTTTGGAAAAAAAAGTCCCTCGTCGAACTCCTGACACGAGAGTGCGCAAAATTTGCTCACTGGTGAAGCGATTCGCCCGAGAGAACCCCTGGAAGTGCCGGTGTGGTGCCGAGTTTCCCTGAAGATTCATCGTTTGAACTGCCAGAGAAGACGATTCGGATGAGAGGAAGGTTACAGGCTTCACTCGGGCGCATCAAACAATCGGGAGTTTTCGAGAGCCTGGAGCCGGCTCAACGAACAGCACGGAATGTTCCCGGGGCTGGTGAAGTTCCCACCTCAGCGCCGGGGGCGATAAGAGGCCTTGCCCGCAATCCGAGTTCTCAGGCTGAGGAGTTTGGTGCCGCAGGTGATATAAAGCGTCCTCAAATCCGCCCCGCCGAAGGTGCAATTGGTCAGCGTATCCTCGGGCGTTTCGACAAAATCCAACAACCTGCCGTCGGGGGAAAAGACATGGATTCCGGGTTTGGTATCCAGCGTCTCGCTGGTGTCTCGAGTGGCGTGAAGCCCGGCGGCGATGTAGAGGTTCCCCTCGGCATCAATACACATTCCGTCACCACTGCGGCCAGGATAGAAGTCATGGACGATCCGGCCCCCCCCGAGATCGCCGTTCTCGTCGATGGAATAGGCCCGGACATCGCGATGGTGGTGGGCATCCGGGTGGGCTTCAATCAGGTAAAGGGTGGACTCATCGGGCGAGATCACCAGCCCGTTGGGCATATGAACCTCGGGCGAGGCGAGGACTTGCTTCAGCCGTCCGTTGGGATCGATGCGGTAGACCGAATTGACATTCCCCTCCTTGGGATCGGCTGCGCCGGGGCGTGAGGAAAAGTAGATTCGGCCCTTGGAATCGAAATCGAGGTCATTGGGCGCCGCCAGGGGAAAACTGCGAAAGGCGTGGGCGAGCACGGTGAGGAGTTTTGAATCCAGATCGGTTCGCGTGACTTGACCCGCGCCGCCCTCGCAGGCGAGCAGATTTCCCGCGGCATCAAAGCGAAGGCCGTTGGCTTTTCGGCTCGGGTAGCGGAAAGACGTCAGGGAGCGGGTCACCGGATCCCAGCGCAAAATCTGCTCGGCCGGAATATTGGTGAAGAACACGATCCCGTCGGCATCCACCGCCGGGCCTTCGCTGAAGATCGTATCCCCGGGGATGATTGTCTCCAGACGGACCGGCCCGAGATAACTCCCGGAATCGATCCCCTCATAGTGGGTTGCGCCAGCCACGGGAGGCGATGGAAAGACCAAGAGGGCGATGAGAGAACCAAGCGCCAAGGGGACTCGTTGCTTCATGAAGGGGATGCTACCGAAGCCCTCTTGGGCGTCAACGACTCAACGGGGTCGGAGGCCGGGCGGGAGGGATTGATCGCGATGGGGGTTGGAATACGAAATCCGGGAGATTGGGCATTGAAACCTGGTCTTGGCGCGACTAAGTTTCGGGGGTCGCCGTCTTGGCTGACCTCCCGCCCGCGCCAGTTTAGCTCAGTGGTAGAGCAACGGTTTTGTAAACCGTCGGTCGTCGGTTCGAATCCGACAACTGGCTCCATTCATAAACTGTTTATTAGGAATAGGTTAGGGATTTTAGAAGGGCTGAGGTGGTTC
>MDTE01108963.1_pt1 | contig 10626 bp, 11 predicted proteins | sample 811231 | NCBI WGS metagenome assembly MDTE01 (sample SAMN05326651, study PRJNA326480) | marine metagenome | isolation source: seawater | place: Indian Ocean: Red Sea | collected 2010 | reverse complement strand
GATCACGTGTTGGTTAATACGGCCGCGCATCGATCAAAGTGTGGTTGGATACGTAATAACCCGGAACTTACTATCTTAGTTGTGAATCCGGACAATCCATATCATTGGGTACAGATCAAATGTACAGTGGAGCGGGAAGAACTTGAAGAAGGTGAGACAGGTGCCAAGGTGACTCAGCAGGTCGACAAAATATGGCAGAAATATACGGGTAACGAACCGCCCTATGGGCTTCGTGATCCCAGCATTGATGAGAAGCGAGTGTTGTTTGTCTGTCGTGTTGATCGAATAGCGACATTCGGTAAGCCTTAGAGAGTGTAAGGCGTTTAATTTTGGTGACGGAAGTTGCTATTTGTAATGATTCTCTTGGTGGTGTGAAGCGATGAAGATCGAACGTGTCGAAGTGACTGTGGTTGGACCGGAAACACGACGTTATACCTGGTCAGAAGATTTACCCGAACAGTATCAGAGCAACACACTGATTCGAATTTTTACCGACGAGGGTATTGAGGGGGTGGGCGGCGTCTGGAATGCTACATCCTATGGCTATGATCGTTATACGGCGGAGGCTCTTCGTCACCTCATACCTATTCTTATCAATAGAGATCCATTGGATCGTGACGCGATTCTCTATGATCTGCGTCCGCGTGTATTTCCTCAACCGCCAGGCGCGTTGTCACTGATCGACATCGCCCTTTGGGACATCGCGGGAAAAACTAAGAATCAGCCAATTTATCAATTGCTCGGGGGCGCATGTGATCGTATTCCGTCTTATGCGAGTACGCCAATGTTCGAGAATGTGTCGGCTTATATGGACCTTATTGAGGAGCTTCTCAACAAGGGATTCCGCGCGATTAAGTTTCATACGTGGTGTGTGCCGGAGCAGGATCTTGCTTTGGCTCGCGAAGCGCGTCGCCAGTATCCTGATCTGACTCTAATGTTGGACGCAGAAAACAATTACGACCATGCTAGCGCATTGCGGGTAGCGCAGGAGCTCGAAGCGCTTGGCTTTACTTGGTTTGAAGCACCGCTTCCTGACTGGGATTTGGAGGGATATCGGGCGTTGATCGATCAGGTTGAGATACCCGTCATCCCATCAGGCAATTGGGTTCAGGATCTGTCGTTGTTTTCTGAGACCGTGCGAACCGGTGTATGGACGACCACTCGGACCGACGTGACCATACTGGGCGGGATCACGCCGACACGTGACGCTGTTGCTGTGTCGTCGGCAGCCAATATGAAATGTGAGTTGATGTCATGGGGCTATACCTTGCCTTCGGCGGCGAATCTTCATGTCATGTTGGGTTGCGGTAATTGCTCGTTTTATGAGCAACCGCTACCGTACGAGACGTTTGAATATGGCATGCATGAGACGATTCGAACGCAAGCCGATGGTTATGTTTATGCACCTAAAGGGCCCGGTCTGGGTCTTAGTATCGACTGGCCTGCCATGGAGAGTGCGACGATCCATAGGGTGCATTGTGACCGCACGTCGCTGGACTAAGACGTTGCTCACAGCGCGGAACGCGACTTTTTCTTAATTGCGGACTCGGTTAAATTAGTTCTCATAATGCGCAGTACCTAAGACACAATTCAGGGGGAGAAATAGAATGACCATAATTACTGAAGCGTTGAAGTATTCGGCGGCCGGCGACGAATTGCACGGTCATTTGGCTTACGATGATGCCATCTCTGGCGAACGACCCGGTGTTCTCATTATTCATGAATGGTGGGGCTTGAACGATTACATGCGTGAGCGCGCTGCACAGATTGCGGGCTTGGGTTATGCCGCCCTCGCACTCGACATGTACGGTGAAGGAAAGGTCGGCAGCAGTGCCGATGAAGCGGGCGCGCTGATGACGACAGTGCTGAATGATATGGATACTGGCACGGCCCGTTTACAGGCCGGTTTTGACGCCCTAGCAGGTCATTCGCTAGTCGATAAGGCACGTATCGGCGCAATGGGTTATTGCTTCGGTGGTGCCATGGTATTACATATGGCGCGTATTGGTATGCCGTTGCAGGCAGTCGTGAGTTTTCACGGTTCGTTAGGCTCCTTTCACAAGCCAGCGCCTGGTGAGGTTAAAGCCAAAATCCTAGTATGTCATGGCGCTGATGATAGCTTAGTGCCTACTGAGGATATCGAAAACTTCAAGTCAGAAATGGAAGAAGCACAAGCAGACATGGAGTTTATTGCTTATGAAGGTGCCTTACACGGATTTACTAGTCGAGAGGCTGATGCTAATGGCGCGAAGTTCGGACTGCCCTTGGCTTATGATGAAACTGCGGACCGAGAATCGTGGCAGGCGATGGAGGCTTTATTTGACCATGTGTTTTGATTTTTATAGTGGCCATTAGTGTTCACACTATTTTATTTCTGGTGTTAAATCATCAATCGGAACACGAGGCTCGATCCGAGGCAGATCAGTACAATCAGAACCGTTCGGCGAAACATTGACGGCGAGAGCCAGCGCCGGAAACGCGTGCCAAGTTGAACGCCAGCGAAGACTAGGATGATACCGAACGATGAAATGGCATTGGTTTCCAGTGTCATTAGACCCAGTTTTGTGAGCCCGAGTGACATGACTAGGCTGGATAGTGTGAATGAGATATTTGATGCCTGGACGAAGTGATCTCGTTCTATGGGCAAAGACAACAGATAAGGCACAACGGGGACCACTTGGGAGCCTGTCATGCCATTCAGGACGCCTGTGACGCATCCGACGGGTGTTTGTAACCATCGCACCTTCGCATTCGTCAAGCGAAAAGTTGGATTCCTGAGTGCCATAGCACTATAGATGACGAGTACTCCGCCCAACACGGCGGCACAGGTGTGTGAATCAAAACTGTTGAGCAGTATCAACCCCACGACAATTCCAGGCAATGTTGCAATGTAGAGAGGCCAGAACTGGGAGCAGCTGACTCGAAAGTACCCGGCGCTGCGCATGACGAGCAAGTTGCTCAGGATTGAAGGAATGATGAGAAGGGGTAATGTTTCCTTCAAACCGATGGTCAAGACCAGAAACGGTAGCGCGGTTGTTGAAAACCCAAGGCCAGTTACTCCTTTTACAAAGGCCGCCAGGAAAAACACAGCGGCGACAGAGAGCAACATATTGGGTTCGAACATAGCCTGCCTATTTAGAAATGGTACATCGGAGCGATGATTGACTATTAGTCCTTAGATCAGTTTCCCTGTTAGCTGTAGCAAACGACAGCCATTGATCTTCCACGTGCCTTTTTTAGTAAGGATCATTGGATAGAGTGCAAGCCAGTGTTGTCCATCATGTGATATCAACTTGATTCGATAAACGGCAGATTGAAATCGCGAGTCGAGGCCATCAAACCGAATACTGATAGGGTCTAGCAGCACCTCGTAGCCATTTTCTATCATCCTTCTAAAGGAATGTTTGTCGGGAAAGCGTGACTGGATGCTTTCCGATGCATGTATATAGGCAAGGTCAAATCGACGTGCTTTAAACGCATTCAGTTGGGCGCGAATAGTTCTTGCTATGGCGTGTTCTGACATCGTCGTCACATGCCGTTGCTTTGGGGTTTGATCGGCGATGCTGGGCGCCAAATGCAGCGACAGGGTTGCGATCAACACTGTTTTGGTCAAGGCAAGTTTCATTGATTGATTTAATTTCCGTAGAGTTGAGTTAGAACCGGCGTGGTAAGTAGCGAGCGAGGCCTGCTATTCCTAGCATGCCTAATGCAGTGGTAGCGAAGACGGCTGGTAGCTCAAAAACTCTTAGCACAACGGAAAAAATACCAGGAGGCATCAACTGCGCCACATCGCGATAGGTATTGTAAACACCTGCCATCTCAGGTCGTTCTCTCGCCCGGACGGCCCGTAGAAATGGACCATTTCCTGCTGCATCCAGTGGTGCGACTGCGGCTGCTGCAACTAACCATAAGGCCGCGCCAAGCCACGCTACACCCGCCGCCGCAGTCAGAACGAGCATCGCTAGTGCGGTCATCATTGCACTCCAGAACATCATGCGTCGCAGCCCGTATCGCCGTCCGATCCAACCCCAGAAATGAACAGTGAGTACCGTTCCCACGCCCGCCGATACGATGGCCCCACCGATTATTTCCCCCAAGCCTGAGGTCACGGCATAAAGTGGTGCATAAATAAAGAACATGCTCCACCAGCTTGCCCGGCCGACAGCTAAAGCCCAGGCAAGTCGTAGCCTAGGCTGAGCCGAAAACCGCTGAACATATCTAACGGGATTCGATGGAATCGCTCGAGACGTGTCTTGGGGAAGGCGGTGTAACTGAAGCAGTAACATGAAAACAATTGTCAACACGGCAACTATTCCAGATAGGAGGTAGGGAGAAGAGGCCGATATTTGTTCACGAAGCACGATCCCTAGCCACGGTCCAATCAGGAACCCTATGACCATAAAGAAAACCCGCATCGGTTCAAAGCGCTGAATTTCTCGCCGCGGGACCACCTGCATAATAAATAAAGTAAGTGCGATTTCCACCATGTTTGCGCTGGCGGTATACAGCATCATGCCAATGACAAATAAATAAATTTGGTGACTGTTTAACAAAAACGCAGTCGCAATGGCGGCTATTGCCCCCAGAATTAACAGACCCCGGGCGCGAAATCGCGATGCAAGTATTGGGATAACTAAACTGAATAGGATAGAAGCGATGCCGGATATGAAATAAACCAAGCTAACGGCTTGAACATTGCTTAATAGAACCAACGCTTCGATGGGTATAACTGATACCAGCAGCGATCTGGGCAATACAGCTACAGTAAACAGCGAAGCGAAGAGGATTAGCGGAGGTCTAGGAGATTTGATGTGTTGCTGCCGATGAGTATGGTTTAAATAAGAAGCGGGATTGTTGAGCAATCCAAAGAGATATAGCTAAGGGCCGGCGCAGAAAGATTGATGTGACTTAATGTCGCTCCAACAACTGGCCAAAGTTGTAGATCGTGTCATCAATCCCCATCGATCTCAGTGCGTGCCAGTACAACGCAGTATTGACGGCAATGACTGGCTTTCCAAGTAATTGTTCAGTGGTTGCAGCAATTTTGGCCATTCCAAGATTCGTCCCAACTTGGACGATAGCATCGACATCGTCGCCATTAAGATCATCCAATGTTTGTTCCAACGTGTCGGCGCTCTGCTCAGCAATATTGATTGGGCTGGTCGCCTTCAGGCCGATTATTCGTCGAACATCAAGTCCACACTGGCCAAAATACTGACATACACGCTCATCAGCAATCGGCCAGTAAGGGGTAAGCACAGCGATACGTTGGGCGTTAACCGCCGTGATGGCTAGGCGGACAGCATCTGAGCCAAGTGTGATCGGCACACCAGCACGTTGGCTTAGTCGCTCTTTGAGGGCTGCGGCACCGTCGGCGCCATCCCAGAATGACTCGGCTGAAATCCCAATAATAATATGGTCTGGAGCTGCTGGAACTAACCCATCGATAGCAACGTCTAAATTTGCTTCTATCTCCTTGACCATACGAAGGAAGTCGGCATCGCTGTTTAGGCTCATATTACTGAGCTGAAATCGGTTGGTATGGTTGGTGATGCCCTCTGGTGCCATTTGGTGAAATTCGGGTTCCACGATGGTATTGGTTGCAGGAACTACGACACCGATTTTTCGGCGCCAGCCAAGAACATCTGCGTGTAAAGATTGTGACATTCGATGCGGTCCAGTCAGTTTCTACGAAACAGTTGAGTAAGGCAGGGATTCATCGTATGGTGATTCGATTGAGTTCGATATTCAATCATACCGACGACCATGAGGTCACTCTGAATGGCGACGAATGATGACTGGCTCACGGGAACGACAGAGGTGACGCTGGACCCGGAGCTGCCCATTTGTGATGCGCACCACCATTTATGGGATTTTCGTGTCGATAGTGTCGAAAAAACCTATCTGCTCGATGATTTTCTTCGCGACACATCTTCCGGACATAACGTTGTGTCTAGTGTGTTTATCGAATGTGGGGCTATGTTTAAGGCGGATGGCCCTACCTCGATGCGTCCTATTGGTGAGACCGAATTTGCAAACGGTATGGCCGCAATGAGTGCTTCAGGTCAGTATGGAAAGACCCGTGTCGCAGCTGCGATCGTTGGTACGGCGGATCTGACTTTGGGTGATAGTGTCCCCCGAGTGTTGGAAGCACAAATCTCCGCGGGCGGTGGCCGGTTTCGTGGGATTCGACAGGGTGTTACATGGCATGAGGATACAAGGATACCGAATCATCGAACTGATCCGCCCGCGGGACTTTTGATGAGCGAAGCATTTCGATCGGGTTTCGCGCACCTTGCGGGATTCGGTCTAACTTTCGAGGCGTGGTGTTATCACACACAGCTGCATGAAGTCACAAAGCTAGCGCGTCAGTTTCCTGAAACGCTAATCGTGCTGGATCATTTGGGTTGCCCGCTGGGCGTTGGTCCATACAGTGACCAGGCCACAGCCGTCTTTCGTGAGTGGGATCGGGCTATGGCCGAAATCGCAGCTTGCGATAATGTGGTGACCAAGCTGGGGGGGCTCGCGCAGGAAGTGAATGGATTTAAGTGGCATCAGTTGCCGACACCACCGACGAGTATCGACCTCCTTAAAGGCTGTGCCCATTATTACGAACGAGCCATTGAACTTTTCGGCGTTGACCGGTGCTTGTTTGAGTCAAATTTTCCCGTAGAGAAGTTAAGTTGCAGTTACAACACCTTGTGGAATGCCTTCAAGATTTTGACAAAGGATTATTCTGCTGCTGAAAAAGCAAAGCTGTTCCACGACAACGCGCAGCGCATTTATCGCATAACGTAAATGGGTTGTGTTAAACCGTTATTCCCTGACAGGTAGTGATATCCATGAAACTCGTTATTCATCCAGCTGTTGACCAGGCGCGCCTGACTGAAATAAGAAAAGCGGCTGGCACGATGACGATCGTCAATGCGACAGATGAACCGAGTGCGGTGTTGGCATTGCCGGACGCAAACGCATTTTTTGGGAAACTTACGCCGTCTATGTTGGCTGTTGCGCAGAATCTCGAATGGGTGCAATGTCCGACCGCAAGTCTTGAGCACTTCGTCTTTCCAGAGTTGATTGAGCATCCTTGTGTGTTAACGAATATGCGTGGCCTTTACTCTGATGTAATTGCGGATCATGTCTTTGCCTATATTCTTTGTTTCGCACGCAATCTGCATCTCTATCTTCGCCAGCAGATGCGAAGCGTGTACGAGCCGATCGGGGGTGAGGCCGCACGAACCGCGTTTGCCACAGGTCCGGACCACATCAGCGCGATCGACCGTGCACACCTGGATATTGCTGATTGCACATTAGGTGTGGTGGGGTTGGGCAGTATCGGCCGAGAAATTGCTCGCCGGGCCTGCGCCTTTGATATGAGAGTGATCGCAGTCGACCCGGTCCAAATGGAGGAAGCCCCGAACGTCAGCGTACTGTTGTCCCTAGAGGAACTCCCCCGGTTACTGAATGAGAGCGATTTTGTGGTGATCGCGGCGCCACACACTCCAGATACAGAACGCATGTTTGGAGCTTCGCAGTTCCTGCAGATGAAACGGTCGGCTTACCTAATTAATATTGGCCGGGGAGTTATCGTTGATCTGTCCGCACTCGTTAGTGCGCTGAATGCGAAACATATTGCGGGTGCGGCACTTGATGTGTTTGAGAAGGAGCCGCTTCCGACCGAACATCCACTATGGCAGTTCGATAACGTACTGATTACGCCACACGTAGCGGCGGCGTCAGTTCATATCGCCGAACGCCACCTTGCGACCGTACTCGAGAATGTGCGCCGGTTTTCTTCTGGCAAAGAATTAATCAATAAAGTCGAAAAAGCACGTTGGTTCTAGCGTGCTGTTGTTAGGTCACGCATCCTCGAGCACTTTTAGTGTCACCTTCTCTACAATATTTTTGACCGACTCGCGGTACGTCAACATATGGGGTGCGGTGCTGTGTGCTTTTAGCGCAGACAAATCTTGCCAGGTTTCGATCATAGTGATAATTGAATCGTCAGTTTCCTGTGCTGGCATATCCGCATCAATATCAACGGCTGGTGTGTATTGAATGCAGCCGGCTTCCGCCCGTACGGCTGCCAGGTTACCGTGAATAGCGGCCAAGGCCTGTGCTCGTTTGCCTTCTTTGACATGGATCGATGCTAAAACATGGATCATGATAACGTTCTCCGTGATTGCTCAAAGTGAGTAGTCTACCGATTGAGTGTAATAAACGGTGCCATATCGCTGTCTATCAACTACTGCATTGTTTGGATCAGTTGCCTAGATACAGTCTAGAAGCCGGTATTAGATGGTGTTCGGGAGATAATTGGCAGGTGAGGCGTTTTAGCCATCGGGGCGTAGTCTCGCCAAAGTGGTCTCGACGATGAAGGACTTGTCCGTTATCCCACATAACGACGTCTCCAATCTGCCAGTGATGGGTATAAACGAAACACGGTTGGGTGGCATGAGCGCTCAGTTGCGCAAGCAACGCAGCCCCCTTTTTAGCCGATACACCGCTGATGCCCACCATGGTACTAGGATCGATGTAAAGAGACTGCCGGCGGGTTTGAGGATTAACGCAAACGAGTGGATGCAGTACAGGTGGGGTTTTTCTTCGTAGCGACGCCGATAAAGGGGCTTCGTCATCGTAACTGCTTTGCCGCTTGGCGTAATCGTAGATCGCTTCCAGATCGGCAATCTGCGATCGAGTTTCTTCGTTTAGTGCGTCATAGGCCTGCTGCAGGTTAGCCCAATAGGTTGCGCCCCCTTCATTGGGCATTTCCACCATGTAAAGGAGAGCACCAGTGGCGGGGTGAGTCATATAGGACTGGTCTGAATGCCAGTCAAGTTCCCCCGAGCCCAGCCCGCCAATCGAGCGTCCTGATGCATCTTTCATATTGGAGATATGAATGACCTCGTCTCGATTTCGGGATTGCCAATCAGTGCGGACAATAACTTCAGATTTTCCGAAGTGTGAAAAAAAACGTACTAATTCACTCTCTGACAAAGATTGGCGACGAAATAACAGGACGCCATGCCGACGCCAAGCTATTCGAAGTCTGTTAAGCGTTCTTTCGTCCAGATCTTTCCATAGGTTAAGGTCGAGGACCTCATGAGCAAAAGTGTCTTGAAGGGCAGTCAATCGCATCAGTAATGTCCAAGGATAGATATTCAGTCTAGCTTTTCGCGTTCCCACAGGTGGTGAACCAATACACCCACTCGCTGCTCAATGCATTCCATCGCGTCAAGAATTAGGTCTTCACGATAACGACGGCCAATCAATTGGACACCCGCGGGCAGGTCATCGACAAGTCCGATGGGTACGACTCCCGCCGGCAGGCTGAGATAGTTGACCCCCGTGCTGTAGATCGCAGAGCGAAAGAGATCCGCGCAGGCCTCGAATCCTCTTGCATCATAATCCCAGGGATAGGTTGGTCGCATCAGGAATGGACTGAGCACCAAGGGGTATTGATCGAGAAACACATTCCATTCGCGAGTCATTGCTGTGCGTTCGGCAATGCCGGCACGATAATCTTTAGCATCAATCACATCACCAATTGTGGCGTAGTGGGCAAAGATATCTTGGATGGTCTGACTGCCGTGTTCTTGAGCTATTGGTAAGAGCAGAGTTTGCAGTTCGTGACCTAACACGCGGAACCAACTTTGAGCGGCCGATAGGATAGAGGGTGTCTTGACCTCGACCACGTGATAACCGGCGTCACTGAGATAGCCGGCAGCGCGCTCAATGCCAGCCAGAATATCTGCGTGGATGGGGTAATCGTAGGACTCCCGAGTGACGGCAATGGTAATCGGGGCCTCAATCCGACTCCCATCAAAAGGAACGGGTACCCACCAGGGATCGCGGGCATCGCCCTCGGCCATGACTTTAGTGGCCAGTCGTACATCACGCACTTCCCGGCATATGGCACCCTGGACTGACATCAATTGACTCATCAGCCCGCGCTCTGCAAGAGCTGAGGGGTTAAACGCGGGAATTCGTCCAAATGTTGGTTTGACGGTAGCCAGTCCGCAGGTAAACGCCGGAAACCGGAGCGATCCGCCGATATCATTGCCGTGATGAATGGGACCAAAGCCGGCGGCTGCTGCGGCGCTCGCTCCACCGGAGGACCCACCGGGACTCGCGGCCTCATCCCACGGGTTGCAGGTTTTACCGTGTAGCGGATTGTCTGTCGTGGCGCGCATTGATAACTCTGGTGTGTTGGTGCGGCCGATGACGATGGCGCCCGCCTGGCGAAGATTACGGACCACGGGAGCATCGTCGGGTGCGATGAGATCTTTGAAGATAGGTAATCCATTAGGCGTCGGCGTGCCTGAGACATCGATGTTGGTTTTGATTGTGACCGGTATCCCATGTAATGGCCCTATTGCACGACCCTTAGCCGACGCAGCGTCAGCGGCCTCAGCCTCTCTAAGGGCCTGATCCGTGTAGTCATCGACGATCGCATTAATATGCCCGTTACGAGTACTGATGCGACCGGCGACAGATTCGATAATCTCTGTCGCAAGAAAGCGTCGTGCCCGCAGTCCCTCGCGCATTTCACAGGCACTGAGTTGCCACAAGGGGCGTGTCATTTCGATCGACTTCCTTGGCGCCCGGCGGCCCATGCTTCAATTT
>MDTE01109402.1_pt1 | contig 10627 bp, 15 predicted proteins | sample 811231 | NCBI WGS metagenome assembly MDTE01 (sample SAMN05326651, study PRJNA326480) | marine metagenome | isolation source: seawater | place: Indian Ocean: Red Sea | collected 2010 | reverse complement strand
TAAAATTTCGATTAACTTTTAAATTAAAATAATTCCATAAAATTAATGATAATATTATAAAAGCAACTATTAAATGAATAGATAATCTAAAATGACTTACATCAACTCTTTCAATAAGTCCACTTGATACCATGTACCAGCCAATAAATCCCTGGAAACATATCAAAAAAAAAATTAAATATAAATTAAATAGCCTTTTAAAACTTTCTTTATATGTAAAAAAAATTAATGGTAATAAAAATAAAATTCCAACAATTCTTCCTAAAAGTCTATGAGTCCATTCCCACCAAAAAATCACTTTAAATTCTGGTAATGTCATTGAATAATTTTGAAGCTTAAATTCAGGTATTTGTTTATATTGATCAAAATAATCAATCCATTTTTGATCATTTAATGGTGGCAAGATTCCAGAAAATAATTCCCATTTAGTAATGGATAGTCCAGAATCAGTTAGCCGAGTTAAACCACCAATAAATATCATCAATGAAATTATCCAAAACATTGATGCAAGCCAAAAAGACATTTGCTTTTTAGTAATATTATTTTCTATATACATACTCAGATAAATATAATAATTATTAACAAATCCAATTTAATATAATGTCGCCAGATAGTTTAAAAAAATTAATAAAATTAAGACAAAAACTAGATAAATTAGACAATTCTTTTATTAAATTAATTAAAAAAAGAACAGAACTGGTTAAAAAAGTTTTACAACTAAAGAAATACAAAAATCAAATAGTTGATAGAAAAAGAATCAAAATTATTCTTAATCAAATAAAAAAAAAATCAATCAGGAATAATATTGATCCAAAAATCACAAACAAAATCTGGAAAAATATGATTTCTGCTTATGTTGATTACGAAAAAAGAAATTTCAAAAGAAAATAATTATTTACTATGGGGTGGTAGTTTTTTTTCTACAAATAATTCATGTTTTCTAGTATTAGGATTGTATTTTCTAGCAGATAATTTAATTTTAGCTTTTTCACCACCAGCAGGTTTTTTCAAATAATAGAAATATGGACTATCAGGTTTAGACTCTGGAACCATTCTAATTTTTACAAAAGATTTTTTCGCCATAACTATTCTTTTAACTCTTTAATTATATTTTTTAAATTAGATATTCTATTTTTAAAATATTTGGTTCTTATAGTGTTAAATATAGAATCGTCAAGATTTGATTTATTTTGATTTAAATGCTTTTTAACACCCTGAATTGTCATGCCTTCAGATTTTAGAAGAAATTTAATTAATTTTAACATCTCTATGGACTTGGCATCATAGTGTCTTCTATTATTGTTAAAAATTTTAGGTTTTAATTGACTAAATTGAGTTTCCCAAAATCTTAATGTATGAGCATTAATTTTAATATTTTTTGGATCTTGGTTATTTAGTATTTTAACAGCTTCTCCAATTGTTTTATATGCAGACGAAAGCTTAATTGACATTATTTATTTTTTTTTCAAAAATTTTGAAGGTTTGAATAAGACCACATTTCTTGCTGAAATTAAAGCCTCCTTCTTCGTTTTAGGATTTCTGCCAATTCTTTGTTTTTTATGACGCAAAATAAATGTACCAAAGTTAGATATTTTTACTTTTCCTTTTTCTTTAAGTCCTTCTAGCAAAATTTCAAACATATCTTCAATAATATTTTCTATTAATTTTTTTGAATAACCAAGTTGCATATAAATTGAATTAATTATTTCTTTTTTAGTTAAATTTTGCCTCATTAAAATGTTATATTTTTTTTAATTTTGTCAATTAATTGTCCTTTTACAGTATTTACACAAACATCTAAAGAATTAGCAAAACCAATATAATCGGTAGAGCCATGACTTTTTATAATTGAAGACTCTAATCCTAAAAGAATTGCTCCATTATACAATCTTGGATCTAATTTTTTTTTAAATTTTTTTAAATTTGAAATATTTACTAAACTAGATATCTTTGCAATAAATCCTTCCGATAAAGCTTTTTTAAGTTCGGTCGAAATAAAATTGGCAGTTCCTTCTGCAGTTTTAAGTGCAATATTTCCAGTGAAACCGTCTGTAACAATAACATTAACCTTGCCATCCATTATCTCATTACCCTCTATGTAACCACAAAATTGATATAAATCATTTTTTTTGTTTTCTAAAATTTGATATGCTTTTTTTATAGTTTCATGACCTTTTATTTCTTCTGATCCTATATTAAGTAAAGCAACTTTTGGATCATCTCTAGGAAATAATGATCTATGTAACGCGGCACCCATTAAAGCAAATTCTTCAAAATTTTTTTCATTACATTCAATATTCGCCCCCAAATCTAAAACAATATTCATACCAATTTTATTAGGCCATAAGCCAGCTAATGCTGGTTTACTAATATTTTCTATCATATTAATATTTAATTTTGATATTACGAATAAAGCTCCAGTATTACCGGCAGACACAACAACATTAGATCTTTTTTCTTTTACGTCAATAATAGCTTGCCACATGCTAGTATTTTTCTTTTTAGCTGCGGTTAATACACTATCGTTATCTTTAATAATTTCATCACTATTAATTATTTCTAAAAATTCTTTTTTAATTGAATTTTTTGAAATGAGCTTTTCTAAAATTGTCTTAGGACCAAAAATTCTAAAAAAAACATCTTTATTTAATTTTAAATATTCAGAAATACCTGCAATAATTTTGTTTGGTGCATTATCTCCGCCCATTGCATCGACTGCAATAACAATTGATTTTAACATAATTATAATATTATTCTTTAGGATCTAAAATTTGTCTACCTTTATAAAATCCTGTTTTTAAATCTAAATGATGAGAAAGTCTATATTCTCCAGATTTTTTATCTTCTATAATATTTTTTGGATAAATTTTTAAATGAGATCTTCGTTTCCCAGTTCTTGACGGAGTTGTTTTTCTTTTAGGTACAGCCATAATTAAATTTTGAGTTCTTCTATATCTTTTGTTAAATAATTTAAAGTGTTATTTTTATAAAAATTACTTAATTTGTCAAAATAATTAGCATAAAATGAAATATTTTTAGAATTAGTAATAAAGTTTTTTAAAATCTCACATTTCTTATCTGAATCATAAGTGTCCCAACTATCAATTTTAGATACTATATCATAAAAATAATTTACATATTTTTTCATGTTTTTATTTATAGAAATGTCTCCGTAACCAATTTCTCTAATTGAAATTTCTATCTGTTTAAAAATAAAATCATGTATTTGTTGTAATAGATTTTTTGGATTATCCTTTTGATATATTTTAAAGAAGAATGATAAATGAAGTAATAAAAAAGTCATTCTATCTGAAAAAGAATCATTTTTGGCTAGATTTGAATATAGAAATTTACTTCTAGTTAATTTAATTAAATTATTGTAAATATTTAAGTAATTTTTATTCATTATGAAAAAATTAATAATTTTTGTATTTTTAATTACATTAAGTTGTACTAATAATAAAGTTATTAAAAATCATGGATTTTCAGTATTAGAACTGAAATCTGATAAAATTATAATTTCAAAAAGTAATAAAAATGACATTTTAAATAATATTGGTAAACCATCTACTGTAAGTTTGTTTGATGAAAATACATGGTTTTATATTCAAAGACAAAAAGTAAATCAATCAATTTTTAAACTTGGTAAATCTAAAATAAATAAAAATATTGTTCTTGAAATTAGTTTTAATCAATATGGAATTGTTAAATCTAAAAAAATTTATGATTTAAATGATATGAATGATTTAGAAATAGTAAAAAACATCACAATAAAAACGTATGATAAAAAATCTAGATGGGGCAAATTGTTAAAAAGTTTTGAACAAAAAATGAATGCTCAAAAACTAAATAGAAAAAGAAAATAATTATTAACCTGCTATTACAGCCAATAATAATAAGGCAACTATATTAGTAATTTTTATCATTGGATTGACTGCTGGACCAGCTGTATCTTTATACGGATCTCCCACTGTATCACCTGTAACTGCAGCTTTGTGGGCTTCTGATCCTTTTCCACCAAAATTTCCATCTTCTATATATTTTTTTGCATTATCCCATGCACCACCTCCTGCTGTCATAGATATAGCAACAAATAGACCTGTTAAAATCACACCAAGTAACATTGCACCAACCGACGATAAAGCAGCAACTTGACCTCCTATTGGTAGTATAATTAAATATAAAACAATGGGTGACAAAACTGGCAGTAAAGATGGAATAACCATTTCTTTGATTGCAGCTTTGGTTAATAAATCAACAAGTCTACCATAATCAGGTTTTGCCTTACCTTTCATTATTCCTGGAATTTTTTTAAATTGTCTTCTTACTTCTATAACTACAGCACCACCTGCCCTTCCAACTGCCTGCATTCCCATTGAGCCAAAAAGATATGGTAGCATACCTCCAACTAATAAACCTACTACAACAAAAGGATTTGATAAATCAAATGTAACTACTATTCCTTCTAATTTTGATCCAGTTACTTTTGAAAAATGTTTAATATCTTCAGTATAAGCGGCAAATAAAACTAATGCACCCAAACCCGCAGATCCAATTGCATATCCTTTGGTTACTGCTTTTGTTGTATTACCAACTGCATCAAGAGCATCCGTAGTCTTTCTAACATTTTTTGGTAAATTAGACATTTCAGCAATTCCACCTGCATTATCAGTTACAGGTCCGTATGCATCTAAAGCAACTACCATACCTGCTAACGCTAGCATTGTTGTTACAGCAATTGCTATACCAAAAAGTCCAGCAATATAGTTGGTTAATAGTATTCCAACAACAATGATAATTGCTGGAATTGCTGTAGCTTCCATTGATACTGCAAGGCCTTGAATTACATTTGTTCCGTGTCCAGTTGTTGATGATGATGCTACACTTTTTACTGGTCTATAACTTGTTCCTGTATAATATTCTGTAACCCAAATTAGCAAACCAGTTATGACTAATCCAATGACACCACAAATGTATAAACTCATCCCAGTAAAAGTTTTTTCAGAAATTGAATAAGTTTTTTCTAATCCTAAAACATAGTCGGTGACGGGGTATAAAACTATTAATGAAGTAACAGCTGTAACAACAAAACCTTTATACAAAGCAGCCATAATATTTTTTGATTTACCTAATTTAACAAAAAATGTTCCAATTATAGATGTTAATATACAAGCACCACCAATTGACAATGGATAAATCATCATATTAAGATCTCCGTAAAAAAAAATTGAGGATAAAACCATAGTAGCAACTATAGTTACTGCATAAGTTTCAAATAAATCAGCAGCCATACCAGCACAGTCACCCACATTATCACCTACGTTATCAGCTATTACTGCAGGATTTCTAGGATCGTCTTCAGGAATTCCTGCTTCAACTTTTCCCACTAAATCAGCACCAACGTCAGCACCTTTTGTAAAAATTCCACCACCTAATCTTGCAAAAATTGAAATTAAAGATGCTCCAAAACCTAATGCCACTAAAGCATTAACAATTTCTCTTTCTTCAATACCAAATGACAATAATAAATAATAATAAACAGCAATAGCTAAAAGAGCTAAGCCTGCGACAAGCATTCCTGTGACTGCTCCAGATTTAAAAGCTAAAGAAAGACCTTGCGATAAACCTTTTCTTGAAGCTTCGGCTGTTCTAACATTTGCTTGCACAGATACTAACATACCAACATATCCAGCAATACCAGATAAAGCAGCTCCAATTAAATAACCCAAACCTACTAAAATACTAAATGCAAAACTAATTATAACTAGTACAACTATACCAACAATTGCAATTGTCTTGTATTGTCTATTTAAGTATGCTTTTGCTCCAACTTGTATAGCGGAAGCTATTTCCTGCATTTTATTATTACCTGCACTCGAATTTAAAATATCTCTACCAGTAAAAAAACCGTATAAGATTGATAATAATCCTGTTAAAATAATGATTTGAAGTATATTAGATGCTGAACCTTCCATATTTTCCTTGGTTGTTACTTATTTTTTTGTAAATATTAAAAAACGGACATTACAAAAAAAGCAATAAAAGGCAATATTTAACTTATTAAAACTTGTGCGAATAACCTTTAAAATCAGTTAAATTTTGAGACTTATTGTCCAATTTTAATAATTTTTTTTTATTACCATTATTTATTTCACCAATCATTGTGATTTTTTGATTCATCTTTTTTCCAATCGATTTAATTAAATTTCGATTTTTTTTTGCAGCAGTAAATAGTATTTGATAATCATCTCCATTAAACAAATATTTAATTCTCTTTTTATTATATTTTTTTAAATAAAATTCTAAATATTTTGAAGTAGGTATTTTATTAATATCAATTTCATAAGATATTTTTTGATTATTAATAAGTTTATCCATATCTGAAATTAAGCCATCAGATACATCGATCGAAGTATTTGCAAATTTATATATATTTTTATAAATTTTATATGGTAAATTTGGACAATAAAATTGATTTATAAAATAATTTTTTAATTTTGAACTAATTTTAATATTGTTTTTAATTATTTTTAAACCAAGGAAACTATCACCAATATTTCCAGTAACATATATATCATCGTTTAATTTAGCTTTATTTCTTTCAACAATATTTTTTGCAAATCCAATGGCTGTTATAGAAAAACAAACTTTGTGAGAATTAGTTGTATCACCTCCTGATAGTTTTAAATTATATTTTTTTTGCTCATCTTTTAAAGATTTTGAGATTAATTTTAGGTTTTTTTTTGAAAATTGTTTTTTATTGCCGCTTCCTGAAACGAAGTAATATTCAGGTTTAACACCTTTAGCTATTAAATCAGAAATTGAAGATCTTATTATTTTTTTTATTACTAAATTTGGATGTTTAAAATTTTTAAAATGTATCCCTTCATTATAAGTATCAATAGAAACTACTAATTTATTTTTTCTATCAAAAAAAACATCGTCATTCAACTTTTTTGCACTCGGATTATTATTAGAAATTCTTTGAAAATATTTTTTTATTAATTCAAATTCATTCATTAAAATTTCTTATCTTCTTTGATATTTTATCCAATAAAGCATTTAAATATTTAGTCTGTCCATCTTCAATAAAAAAATTTGAAGCTTTCAAATATTCATTTATAATTATTTTTGTAGGGGTTTTAGGCTTGTATAAAAATTCGAATATTGCACTTTTAACTATAACTTGAAAAACTTTATCTAATTTATTTAAATTAAGATCTGAATTAAGATGATTTGAAATTTCTTCTCTAATAACTTCATCTCTCTCTATTGTTCCATTAACAACATCTTTAATAAATTTTTTAAATCTATGTTTTGGAAAGGTTAAATTTTCAGTATCATTAAAATATTTTCCATAAAGTTTTTGAATAACTATAACTCTCGGATTGTTTTTTGGAATATATTTTAAATTCATATTATTGAGATAATACTGAAATTACTGCTAGCGCAGCTTCTTTGCCTTTTTTACTTCTGACTTTTGCTTGTTTCATATTTAGACATGTAATTATACCGTTACCAATAGGTTTTTTGCTTGTAACAGACAGATTCATTATAGCTTGTGTTGTTGAGCTTGAAATAAAATCAAAATGTGGAGTATCACCTTTAATAACACACCCCAGAGCTATGAAACCATCATAAAATTTAATATTTTTAGCAATAGTTACGGGAATTTCAAAAACACCAGGTACTTCAATTTTTTTAAAATTATTGATAGATTTTGAGCGCAAATATCTTTTTGTGTTTTTTATTAGCTCAACTCCTATATCCTTGTAATAGCCACCTACAACAATTAAAATTTTTTTTTTCATTTTATAATTTCTTGTTTAGTTATTTTGATGCCATACCCATCTAGACCAACTACTTTTTTTCTAGATCTAGTTACTAATATCATTTTTTTTATCTGTAAAGATTTAATAATCTGTGCACCTATACCATAGTTTTTGATTAATTTGTCCTTACCTTTTTTGTAAAAATCTTTGCTTTTATAGTCACGCAATGTTTGGGTAACTGATTTTAAATTAGTATCTCTTATAAATACAAGTACACAATTATTGAATTTTTTAAAATAATTTAAAGTCTTATTAAACGAATTAGGAAAATTTTGATTTAATAAGTAATTTTGAACTACGTTTGACGAAATAACTCTAACACGTGGCACTATACTTTTTTTAATTTTTCCTTTTATAAGTGCAAAATGTTCAGAACCATCTAATGAATTTTCGAATATTCTTATTGAATAACTCTTTTTTTTTACCTCTATATTAGATTTTTTTTTTAATTTAACTAAATTTTCTTTTTTTAATCTATAAGTAATAAGATCATTAATTTTTCCAATTTTTAATTTATGTTTCTTTGCAAAATTAAGCAATTTTTCATCTCTTGCCATTGTGCCATCTTCATTCATTATTTCACAAATAACAGCTGATGAATTTTTTTTAGCAAGTTTAGAAATATCTACTGATGCTTCTGTATGTCCAGCTCTAACTAATACTCCGCCATCTTTAGAAATAATAGGAAAAACATGTCCCGGAGAAACAATTTCTTTTTTTAACACATTTTTTTTTGTAGCGACTTTAATTGTCATTGCTCTATCTTTTGCAGATATGCCTGTTGTAACACCTTTTTTAGCTTCAATTGAAACCGTAAAAGCAGTTTGGTTTCTAGATTGGTTAACTGGAGCCATATAGGACAAACCTAATTTTTTTGCCTGGAAAGTATCTAAAGTTAAACAAATTAGTCCTCTTCCATACTTAGCCATAAAGTTAATTTTTTTTGCATCAACATCTGATGCACAAAAAACTAAATCACCTTCATTTTCTCTATTTTCATCATCAACTAAAATATACATTCCACCATTTTTGGCTATTTTAATTATATTTTCAATAGAGCTGTATTTTTTATTTTTCATTTAAATATTTTTTTATATATTTTGATAAAATATCAAATTCAATATTAACTAAACTATTTATTTTTAAATTAGACAAATTTGTCAATTTATATGTGTGAGGAATTATCCATACTTCGAAACCATGTTTAGTAATTTTTGAAATTGTTAATGATACACCATTAATTAATATTGAAGCTTTTTTAACTAAGTTTTTTTTATGATATTTATTAATTGAAAATTCCATTAAATAAGATCTATCAATTAATTTAACTTTTTTAACTTTTGAAGTACAATCAACATGACCTTGGCATATATGTCCAGAGATATTTTCACCTTTCTTAAGCGGCATTTCTAAATTAATAACGTCACCTTTTTTAATTTTTTTGAACTTGCTTATATTTAAAGTTTCATTTGATAAGTAAAATTCTAATTTTTTTTTTTTAATTGATATAAGAGTTAAACAGACACCGTCGCATGATACAGAAATACCTAAATCTTTGCGTTTTATAGAAATACTTGATTTGATAAATAAATTAATTCCTTTTTTTCTCTTTATTATTTTATCAACTTTTCCCTGGTTAAATATAATTCCATTAAACATTTTTTAGTAATAGTGTATTAAATTATCTTTATCTAGAAAAGTTTCATTATATTTAATATTTTTAAATTTCATTGATAATTTAGATTTAATATTCATCACTTTCAAAAGTCCTTTTTTTTTAAGTTTTTGTGAAGAAATAAATAAATAAAATTCATTAAAAAAATTTCTATTAAGCAAAGAAATAGTTAGTGTTTTTCCTCCTTCGATGAGAACACTCGAAATACCAAGTTTATACAATTTTTTTAAAATAAAATTAAAATCAAGTTTTTTATTTTTTAACGGAGAATAAATTAATCTTAATTTTCTAGATTTAAGAAATTTAATTTTATTTTTATTAATTTTATTATAAAAAAGATAAGTTTTAATATTTTTTGCATTAAGTACTAAAAAGGATTTATTTTTAATGTTTAGATTTTTATCCAATATAGCTACGTATGGAGAAAATTTATTTAAACCATTAATACGGCAATTAAGTTTTGGATTATCTTCATTAATTGTTTTAGAAGAAGCAACAATACAATTAACCTTACTTCTTAAAATATGTGAAGTTTTTAACGAATAATTATTAGTTATATAAAAATTTTTTTTATCTTTAATATAAAAATCTTTCGATATTGCCAGTTTACCATAAACATATGGAATTTTTTTTTTTTTAGAATAAAAATAATTTTTATAAATAGTTTTTGATATCTTTTTTAATAATTGATTTTTAACTTTAATTCTTTTTGATTTTAATATTTTGTCAGCTTTTTTAGAAGTTCTTATATCAACATCATTTATAGAATATACAACTCTTTTTATTTTGGAATCTATTATTTTATTCACGCACGGTGGTGTTTTTCCAAAATGTGAACATGGTTCAAGAGAAATATAAATAGTAGAATTTTTTTTTTCATTTTTGGATAATTTATTTAAAGCATCTACTTCAGCATGAGGAATTCCGGTAAAGCCAGTAGATCCGAATGATATAACATTATCATTTTTTACAACTACAACGCCTACTGAAGGATTTAAACCTGTATAGCCGTTTGAGTTTAGCGCTAAGTTGTTAGCTAGGCTAATATAATATTTATCTTTTTTTATAGACATCTATTCTGTCTACGAAAGTTATAAAATCTTTTTCTTCTCTAAAATTT
>MDTE01081661.1_pt1 | contig 10628 bp, 3 predicted proteins | sample 811231 | NCBI WGS metagenome assembly MDTE01 (sample SAMN05326651, study PRJNA326480) | marine metagenome | isolation source: seawater | place: Indian Ocean: Red Sea | collected 2010 | reverse complement strand
GTAACTTTAACACCTCTTGACCTTCTTAATGTCTTAGCAGCATTGTTATTGGCCACATCTTTAGTTGCTCCGTAAATAACTTTTAACTGATCTGAAGCACCCAATGGTGTTGAATTTGTTGAATCCATTGATACTGCTCCATTTGAACCTGATCCAACAGCCAAAACTCCTGTATGTTCTGTAATATCAATTACTGAACCTTCATTATTATCTTCTGGGTTTGTTTCTGTCCCTTCTGCTTCATGAACAGCTACAATGTAATCATTTACATCTTCTGCTATCAATGTTTCATCATTGACACCACTAATATTACCTGTTCCACTACTTAATTGAAGTGTTTTCTGTTTTCTGATTGTAACAGTATTCGGTGTAATAGAAGAAACCATATTCTTCGGTGTCGGCATTACTGATACAGTCTTTTCTTGTTCTTGTAATTGTGCTCTTTGTCTGATATACTTACCATCAGCAGCATTACCATTACCTGTTAATTCTAATGATGTATCACTTGTAACTGATGAAACAATGTAAGCCGTACCGTCAGGAGATATTATTTTATCTCCTTCTTTTAATTCTTGAGTAAATTTAGTATTAACACCTGTTTGTGTAGGATCATCATCAACACCAATAACAGTTCCTGACAATACAAATTGATTATCTGTTGTAACTGTGTTTGCCGCAAAGACTGCTGCTCCACTTGTTCTTGATGATTGATAAACTTGTCTAACTCTATCTGTTGAATATGTTCTGGCAGTTGTTGTTGCATGTAGTCTATTAGCTGTAATTTCAGTTGAAGTATCCCATTCTGCTCTAATATATTCATTTGTTGTAAATGCACCTTCTACATCCATTACATAAAGAGTTGTTCCTGATGTAACTGAAACAGCTACTGTTGCCTTAGCACCTGATGTTACTCCAACGATTCTTTGACCTGCTGTTAATTTATAGTTGGCCATTGTGGCCTGAGTTGTAAGTTTTGTATACATACGAACATCAAATAAATGTATTCTAAATAATGATGCTGTAGTATGAACACCACTACCAACAGTTGGTGTCGTACAATTAAAGTATCTTACTCTTGCTTGTCCTATCTGTGCTCCGTCTCCACCTTCAACATTAGCCTTAGCTGTGTCTCTTAAACCTACTATACCAAAAGGTGTAATAGCACTATCTCCTGTTCCAAATTCTGGTTGACCAAATACATTATCTAGATTATAATAGTTACCTATTTCGAATGGGACGGCTAATGCACCCGAATCTTGAGTTTCTCTAGCCTTGTTTAATGTTAGTAATGATTGAGATTGTTTATCTACTTCAAATCCTTTAACATATCCTTTACCTGGTGAAAGAATACTAACAAATTTAGTCTTATCACCGGGTATTGAAGTATTTGATGATAAATACACTCCGTTGTTTAATGTATTATTATAATGTTCTCTTAATTCCAATTGAAATGGTCTGACAATATAATCACCACTCTCATCAAAAGTTCTTCTAGCTAAAGTTCTTTCTAATGTATTATAAGCAGTGACTGCAGTTTGTTTAGTTATAATTCCAGCTTCAACTCTTGACAATTCAATGAAGTTGTCAATATCTTGAGTTCCTGTAATAGTTTTAGCAACTAATGTTAAAGCAATCTTTAAACGATTTGCACCTGGAGCGTTTTCATTAGTTGTTCCTGATGCGTTGTCTAATAAACTAGAATCATCTGTAGATGATTGAAGACTTTCTGTAATTTGTAATCCAATTCTATAAGTTGGTGTATTAGTATATTTGTCTAATATAATTGTTTGTTCATCACACCTTACAAAGAAACCTCTCGTATAAAATATACCACCACGAACTGTCGCGGCAGAACCTGTTGAAGTAGAAGAATCGTGTCCCGCTACTTCACTAGGTAATATTGTTTTGAATTCGTTATTGTTTGATGCATCACTATAGGAACCATTGGCAGCTAAAGTAACTTCTTGAAGTTCTTCATTGTCTACAAACTTAGTATAAGTTGTTGTTGAAGAATCTGCGTTAGACTTTACATAAGTGACAAATAAAGTTAATGGGTCTCCGTCAGTTACTGCGGCCACAGAATTGATTACTTTTGCAACAACACCAGAAGTTTGACCTTGATAATATTTATCATGAGATGCCGTTCTATAAGTTTCTGTTGTTGCTGTTCCAGACCCATTAGGGTTAGCAGCATTTACTTTAACAGCTTCATACTCTGTGTTGACCGTTACAGTACCACCCATAACAAGAGAGCCTTCATCAAATACATGATTACCAAACCTTTCAACCTGGTTCTGTAATATACTCTGTAACTGAGTTAGTTCTCTTGCTTGTATCGCATTAGATGGACGGAATAAAATTCTATGAAAATTCTTACTCTCATCATAATCATCATAATAAGGCGATACATTTAAATCTGTATTCTGTGCCATTTATGTTACCTTACATTTCTACTATAAGTTTAATATCTTCGATCTGATCAGATGCTCTAGAAACTGCTTGTCTATTTTCCAAATAGATAATGTCTCCAGAATATCTTTGTACTTCTTCTGCTGTTATTGCAGAAGAACTATTTAAAGTCCCGTGGTTAGTGCTAGTAGATGAATAGATTGTATTACCATTTGCAAATGCCACATAGTTATTTGACTCATTAGGATATGGTAAATATGAGATAACTCTGTTTGTTGAGTCAACTGATACTACGATACCTACTGCTGTTCCAACTACTTCTGTAGATGCATTACGAATAATCGTATCTACAGCTGGAGCTGAGAATCCAGAAGATTGAAAAGTCATCTTCTTATAAGCTGTTCTTGTTGTAGCTGAACAAAGTGTATTACCACCTGCATCTGTTGGATTAACAACTACACCGATTTGTCTGAAATCGTTGTCTGTTGGAAAATCACCACTACCTTCTGAGTATTCAAGTCTTGAGTTTAGAATGATATAATTACCACCTAGTTCTTCAACAGGATCGGCACCATGACCATTCTTAGGTGGGATAATGAATTCAATATTCGCAGAATCATTTGTTCCGTCTGCTGGTTGATTTGCATCATTAAATCCAGGAATATCTTCGTTAGCGATAAACGCTGTTGTATATCCTGAACCCGCTGTTGTAATTGATACAGATGAAACAACACCTGAACCATTTGTTACTACTGTAGCCACACCACCTGTACCATCACCACGAATAGTAATGTTAGTGTTAGTTTGTGATGCTGTATATCCAGAACCGCCTGCAACGACTCTTACTCTATCAAGAGCTCCGTCTACTGCTCCGTTCTCAACATCCCATTGTGCTGAACCGTCGTCTGTAGCTGCGTCTCCTAATCTTCCGTCTTGAGAACCTGTATCTACTCCACCAGCTACTGCTAGTTTAGCTCCAAGTGTCTTAACAGGAATAAAATCGTTTGTTACGAATTTAATTACATCAGATGCTGATATTGAATACATAAATTTCCATTGATATCCATCTGATTCTGTTGGTGTAGCAAGTGTTGTATGATCTGGTTTTACAGTTGATGCTGTATTACTATCATTATTTAAACACTTGTATACATTGTAATCATCTGTTACAACATAAAATAGTGAATCCCACAATGTGGTTTTACTATTATGTGAAGTATTTGATGAAGTATAATTGTGACGATACTCGTCATAAGTTGTTCCGCTAGTCCAATCTCGTCTAACAATCGCATGTGATACATCTGAGGTTGATATCTTCTTCAAAGCCACCATGTTACGATAAGCATCATACTCATCATTAGGACTGTCTACGGGAGTTGGCGGAGATGAATCGTCTGACCATGAATGTCCTCTACCGATAAATGAATAAGCTACAGATGAACTCTGAGTTATATCTTCGATAAACTGTTTCGCATTGTTCAAACGAAATTTTTCAGTTATTATTGCTGCCATTGTTATTACCCTTTAAAGTTTAATGTTGTTATAGTTATTTATATCACTTATCCTGTTTGAATTACAGCAGAATGTGTTAAATTTGTTTTTCTACCTAATTCGTTTTCTAGATTTGATACAAACTTGTTATTATATAATGTACTTATATCACTAATACGAACGCCTTCTGAAGGAGATTCTAATATCATATGCTCTCCAGTTTCTAATAATAAATCGTCACCTGATGAAATACCAGTACCACCATCAAGTTGAAGTTTCTGCATTATCGCGTAATTTTCAGTAAACATCATATGCCCTAAGTCACCAATAGAAGGACCAGATTGATTTGACTCTTTCTGACCTATCATTAATGCGTCTTCTGAAAGTAATGGTAGACTATCAGTTTCATCTATTAATCTATTACCACTTTCATCAAGTAAGTTGTAAGAACCAATCTGAGTTGATTCTTCACTTACAAAATATTTAGTTTCATCATTTATAGTAGCGTCTTCCCAAAGAAGTTCTTGACCATCTTCTAATAAAATGATTCCACCTTGAGAGAAATTTTCTCCCAAACAATTCCCATTATCAGGTTCAAATATTATCGGTTCTTGATTTTCTGATACTATTCTTTCTGAAATGAAATTACTTGTCTCAAATAATTTTTGTCCAGCTGGTCTGTAACCAAAACTTACACCTACTTGAGATGTAGTATTAAAAGTAGAATCTATTCTTAATGCTGATCCATTACTATTATTAGCTGATGTATTTGAGCCTATTGTTCTTGAATTTTGTGTATTTAATGTTCGTGTCTGTTTTACACCCGCAGAGAATGTTTTTCCTCTTTGTGAAGCTGATTGTGCAAATATTGGAGATGAAACTATATTAACTTTTCTTTGTCTCATCTCTGAATCGTATGCTTCACTTGGATCGTTCGCTGTAAGTGTTCTACCTCTACCTGTAAAACCAGCCACACCTACCGTATATGTACTAGCTCCACCTTCAACACCATTACTGATCTTCTGATTAGCAGATGTTATTGTTGTGTCTGGTGTAATAGCTGTTGACTGAGATGAATTAGATATAATATCTTCTGGAGTCCAATGAAGATCAATACTTGTTGCCGTAAAGTAATTTGTTGAAGCACCTGTGTTTTGAATTATCTCTGTTCCACTAAATTGAGAACCACCCGCTCCCCAATCTCTATCTCCTCTATGAACAATAATATATTTATTAGTTGTATCGTGTTCCATTACAATACCTAAAGCATTAGAAGTAGCACCTCGTACCTTTGTTCCCACTGCTAATGCGTTATTTAATGTAGAGTATGATATCTTATGTTGATTATAGTGTGGACTAATATCTAATTCTTTAGTTACTTCATGACCTTTGGCTGTAACTTCTGCAGTTAATTGTCTTTCAAAGAAGTCTCTATCTGTTTCTTGAACTGTATCAGTACCAATAATATATGGTCTTCCTGAAGCCTGATCTTGAACTGTTGAAGCATTTAAAGATAAGAATCTTTCAGTAGTTAATACACCTTCTCCTGTTTCTAATTCTATTCTACCTTCAAATGAACTGAATACTTGGTCCTCAGTTGAATATGTTCCGTCTTCTAATTGAATATCTGCTGTATCTATTTTTGAACCGATAATTAGTGTAGGTATAAATGACCTGGCTGTTTGTGTTCCATCAAAATTAACATTGTATATTTGTGCTGAACCATCAATACGATTTCTAATAGATACTTCTCCGAACATTATTGTTCCCGCTGGAGACAATAATGATTTAACTAGACTTCTATATTCATTAATACTTTTACCGACTTTAATCTTATATGAATAATCTTGATATTGTGAACTGTCATGTATTCTCATAGAATCTACAGAAGGGAAACCTGTATCATTTAAATAGTTTCCATCTAATTTAGATTCACCGGCGACTTCACCTCTTGCTGTACAAGGGTTTGTTTTACCTATATAAAAGTTTTTACTGTCACTAGTTGTACAGTAATCTCCGTCATTAAATATACCTTTAACATCTTTTAATGTTAGATGATTCAAGTCTCCGTTCATAGTCTTAACCGTTCCTGTAGCACCTGTAAGAGCCGCTGTAACCGTTGTATTGACTATAGGATTAGATGAAACATCTTTGATAATACAATGTTGATCATAGGTTCCTATACCACCTATATCAAAATCGTGTCCTGGGTCTTGAATCTTTAATTTTTTAATTGAACCAATATCATCACTAAACGCCCAAAGTTTCGCTCCTGAACCTGCTGTAACATTTGTTTGTGTTAGAGTAAATGATGCACTAGATGTTCCACCTGTTATTGTTCCCGTAGGAACTCCAGCTGGATCAGTTGTTCTTTTATAAACTAATAATCTTTTCTTTTCTGTATCATGATTAGCGACAATCATTGTTTTACTATTTGTTGAAGTTATTACTTCTCCAACTGAGAATGTTGTTCCAGTTGTCATTGAATCATAGTAAATATATCCACCCATAAATACTCTAGGTAATGTCTTGTATTCTGAACCGGGATGTGATATACTAATCTTTTTAATACCACCATCATCTTCTTTTGCGATGATGTCTAGTGTTTCAACTAGCTCTCCGTATACTAATCTTTGATTTCTTAAACTATCTTCTAATAATATTCCTCTGTTATCTAGTATAACTTCTATCTTAGCGTTATTGGCTGGAGCTGATGTGAATGTAATCTTTGTTCCAGCTTGGTCTGTTGTAAATCCTGTTGTTCTTGCTATCTCTGAACCCGCTACAAACACTTGTACTTTTCTCGGGTCAAATCCCATTATAATATTAGTATTATCTCTACCAGAAAATACTGTTGTTGAACCATCACCTGTAAATTCATGTATTCCTGGTTCAGTTGCAGACTCTAATTCTATATTTCCGTCTGTTACATCTATAAATGCCTCAGCTCCAGAACCTTCTGTTCCTGTGTTAATAAATACTACTTGATCATCTACACTATAACCAGAACCAGTATCATCTATAACTATCTCTGTTACACCACCTCTACCAATAGAACCAATAACATTAATTGATTGTGTAGCAGTTCCACCTGATGGTGTTTTATAATTAAATGTATCTGATTCACTAAACAAAGAACCATTAGATACCATTTCTGTATAAAGACCACCACTCATTGTTATTGAGTCTGGTCCACCTGAGTAATGAGGATATAAATCTGTATTTTCGTCTAATACTACACCACCATCTTCTGTTAAAAGATATCCAACTCCTGTAGATGTTTCTAATCCAATAGGTCTCGCTTGATATTTTTCACCACCTAGTCCGTGTTCAAATACTAAGTAATCACCATCTTCCATTATAATATTATTATCATCATTATCAACAATAAAGATTGCTTCTGATGATTCTAATCTAATAACATCTTCTGTATCACCCGCAGACCCATCTTCTACACCAAGATAAACACTACTGTCTGTTGTAGAGATACCTGATATTACACCACGAACTGTGGCCTCTGCGTCTATTCTTAATCCATCTCTATCAGATAACACGACTGTATCACCAATAGAGAATGTACCCACATGAGGTAGTATTATTTCTAATTCATATGCATTTGTTGTATCGTTTGTTCCTGATATTCCAGATGCATCATTAATATAAGCTGATGCGACAACTGTTGCACCTGTATATTTTTTTATTTGTCCTTTTTTATAATTTGTTAAGTCTTTTGTACTGTAAAGCCTCATTACAGTAGGTTCAGAAAACTCTGATTCAGAAGGTTTAATTACATTGTCACCTGGGAAGACAACTTCGGCTTCTAATCCATATAGTATTCTGAATAAAAATTCGTATGATTCTTTTGTTCCTTTTGAAAGATATAAATCTTGTACATGCTTCTGTAGTAATCTTTTATTGGCTAATACATCTCTATCAATAAATGGCATGAAGTCTCGTCTAAAGTACTCCATGAAGTCTCCAGATGTTTTATCTACATCAGCGTATGATAATAAATTATTAGATGCATGTAATGGACTTGCTGTAAATGAAGCTACTTTAGCTGTCATACCAGAAGTCTTACCTGTTATTGTTTCATCTATATCAAATTGTGTCTCTGAAAATTGTTCAATATAAAGGTTTGAACTTGTTCCTATAACATCAATTCTTCCCACGGCACCTGTTGTAGAACCTACAACGAATTCATCTCTTTCAAAAGATGTCTTTTGTGTACCACCAGAATCAATGTCTATTTCATAATTAAATTTAGCATTGGATAGAGAAGACGGAGCGTAGGTACCAGGCTCTTGTAAAAGATTACCTCTTTCACCTGCAGAATTTAAAGCCTCTCCTGCTGTAGTTCCGTCTTCTAAACCAATGTAGTCAATATCAGCCGCATCTTTATAGACAAGTTGGCCTTTCTCTAAAAACTCAAAATAAGATTTTAAGAAAGAGATAAATCGTGGTGCTTCGTCCCGATAAAATTCAGGTAATAGCTCCTCGACTTGATCGGCGATTCTGTCATAAAAAATAGGCATAGTATATTAATTAAGCTATTGCAACACCATATGAGCCAAGTAAGACCCAAGTAGATCCGTTGTAATACAATACTGCTGAATCACCTACTGCGTCAAAAGTGATTGTACTACCATTAGCGAAGGCTGCTGGTGTAACAACTGTTGTTTGACCAGTTGAAGACTCTACTTTAGTGTAAAGAATTTTAATCTGACCAGAAACAGTTCCTGCTGCCAAAGTAACTGCGTTGTTACCTGAGTTATCAGTATTTGTAGTAAACGCTGTAACTGCAGATGTAACATTAGCTGCTCCAGCTCCTGTTAAAGATTGTTCTGCTTGTGCGAAAGCTAAGTAAGTTGGTAAGTAGTTAAGTAAATTAGCTACTGTCAATTTCTTATTAACTGGAGTTCCAGAAGGATCGTCAATTACATGCAACAAGTCTTCACCTGCTACGCTTGTGCTTAAATCCGTAAGCGCGGTTATTTTTTTATCTGCCATTTTAGTTTCCTCTTAAATAAGCATTGTTAAAACCCTCACCATGAGGGAATTCTACTCCATGCATATACATGGATCATAGTTTAGGAGTAACTAGACGAGGTTGTATAACCAACTCCAGCACTCGTTTCACCACTTGCTACTGTATCTGCTACACCCGTAACAGATATTTCAGAAGCAGTGATATCCAACAGTTGATTTCTAGTAGAAACAATATCGTTAGAACTAGGAATAACTGTGAAATCTATAGATGAATCAGTATTAGATGTTGAACTGTATGTCAACGAATTAATATTAACTACACCTGTTGAATATGTTATAGTTCCAGCTGTATTATCTTTATATACTCTTGTAGAACCATCTAAATAAAATCTTCTTACATTTCCTTCACCATCATCATCAAAGAAATAATTATTGGCGTCTCCTGATATAAAGAATCCTGTTGTCTCCAATATACCTCCACCTGATTTATTATGTCCTGAATGTGGGTTATAAAATGCATTACCAAAATCTAATTTGATAGATGATTTAGTACCATCTGTTGTAGCTGTATGATTCTTTCTTAATTTAATAGTTGTAATATTAGAAAGAATAGAAGTTTCTGTACCATCTATCTTAGAAGCTAATTGTGAATGTCTAAACAGCGTATCAAAACCTGATAAATTATTATTATCATAAGAGATGATTGCCGCTTTAACTAATGTCTCTAAAGCCGATTTAGTTTGAGAAGTTTGTGTTGGGTCATATTTAAAATTACTATTAATAAGAATTTGTAATATTTCGGCATCAACAACTTCTGGTCTAACTGTTAGTATACTTAAATCAGATAGATCATTTTTTAATTGTGTCTTTTCGGCTGTTGTTAAATTATTTGAATATTGTGAGGGTTTTAGAGAGACAAACACTTTACCATATTGAATTGGGTCGGCATCTTCTCCACCCCATACTGCAATTGAATCTGCTCCAGGATATAGTTCTTGTAATTTAGCTTTATAGTCTTGAACTGTTACTAATCTATTTTGTGAAGTATAGAATTTAGATGCTGAGAATTTAATTTGATCTGTAGTTTCTTTATCTTTACCACCTGACGCACTAACTGTATTTGTAAATGTGACATCTGAATTACCATTAATTGATGTTAGCATTGTAAACACACTAGCACCATTAGCATGGATATTATTAGTAACAAGATATGATATTGTTATTAAGTCTCCATCTTTTGGTTCAGCACCAATCACACCATCACCAAAATATATTTCAAACAATCCATCATCATTTTCTTGTAAATAATATACATTTGATGTTGAAGTTACACCTGTTAAGTCACCAGCCTTAGTCCAAGCTGTGACTACATTATTTGATGTTATATTTATTTTAATTGAAGATGTATCTACATTAGGATTCAATAACGGAAATCGTTGATTGGATACTTGACCATTATATCTATATATATCAGAAGCTAATTTACCTTGTGCAACTTCTATATTTTTAAATATAAATGATCCCGCTGTTGGAGTTATTGTAGTATTATCTAAAGCAATAAATGTATATGGTGTTCCATCGTAAATTGTTCTAAATTCGTGTCCTCTACTAATAGTTAATGATGAGGGTGTTACACCACCTACTTTTGGTGAAGTTACTGTTAAATCAAAAGATGCCTTTGCTGCTGTTCTTGATGCTGGTGTATAACCTAATTCTTTAGCTCTTGATACAACATTCTT
>MDTE01001428.1_pt1 | contig 10628 bp, 3 predicted proteins | sample 811231 | NCBI WGS metagenome assembly MDTE01 (sample SAMN05326651, study PRJNA326480) | marine metagenome | isolation source: seawater | place: Indian Ocean: Red Sea | collected 2010 | reverse complement strand
CCCACCGCGCCATGTCCAGATCGTGGATTCCGTCATCCCCGATTTCTCCGTTTCCATAGTCGCGAAACAATCGCCACAGCACGTGAAACCGTAATGAGTTGAATGGCCTATTGGGCGCAGGTCCGAGCCACCGGTCGTAGTCGACTCCGGCCGGTGGATCGCTGTCGGGAACCGGACGCCGAACTTCGCGTTGTTCTGCCGTCCACGCACGGGCCACTTTGACTTCTCCGATAATCCCGTCTGCCAACAACTTTCCGGCTTGCTCAGTCACTGGGCTGCTTCGCATCTGCGACCCATGCTGGAACACGCGGTGGTATTTCTTTGCCGCCTCGATTACCAACGATCCTTCATGGAAGACGTGGGAGATTGGTTTTTCCAAGTAGACATCTTTCCCAGCTGCAAATGCCGCCAGGGCGATGGGCGCATGCCAATGGTGGGGAGTGGCCACGATCACGGCGTCTACGTTTTTGTCTGCGATCACATCTTCGTGCTTCAAAGTCCGTTTCGGCTTTGAGGATTGGAACTTATCGATGCGCCCGGAGATGGCGTCCATTTGACGTGGATCAACGTCACACAGGTGTGCAAACACTACACCCGAGTCTCGACTTGTCAAGTTGTTGACGTGACCCCGCATCATGCCTCCACAACCAATCAGGCCAATGGCAATCTCCTCCTTGCGTTCAGCTGCTTCGGTATGGACGGCTCCGAGAACGGATACGGCCGAAGCCATCGCTGCGGTTCCTCCTGACTGTGCCAGGAATCTACGACGGTTTCCACCAGCCGGGGTGGCTGATTCGGTAGGAGAATTTTTATGATCTGAATCGGGCGATGACATCGTTGAGGGCCTCGCTGAGTTTCGGCGGGATGGATTGGGACGCGAATCGACTACGTGTGCGGAGGGTAAGTATCAATCGCAACGTATTCGCCTTCTGAAGGTGTGGGATTTAGGGGAGTTGGTATTCCGCACACAGTATACCACAAGCCGAACCTTGAAGGCATCACAACTTGTAGCGGTGAAAGTTCCCTAAATGTGGTGTTTTTAGGCAGTCGAACTCCCGTAGTTCGCAAAAACGGCGAAAGATGCTGAGCTGCAGCCCACGAACCTGACCCGCCATGCTATTTGTAGCAGGGCGGCGCAAGCCGCTCCGTAAGGAAAAAAATTCCGTCATCAGGGGGCCACTTGCGCCGCTTCGCTATCTGTCAGGTCGACGTACGTACCAAAACCAGCAGCATCCGTCGAGCACTCTGTGGCGAGTGGAATTTCCAACCGACACTATAGGAGTGTCTGCTGATCGTCTTTCACGTTGTTGCCAGCTGTCCGCTTGGGCCGGACAGAAAAAGATCCTCTCCCATCCTCTATCGAAAAGTCGGTTGCACTGGGCACTACTTGCTGCTCGACCGACGATGGCTGCGATTGTAACGGAGTGGTGATCGTGTTCGAGGAAGCTACCGCAAGCGATGGTTGGTTTCGGTTTGGGTTCTCACCTAAGAGCACGACCGAGCCACCGTCGCCGCTAACCGGCAATGTTAGATTGCCACTCGCATATCCAGTTGGTGCAAAATTCGTTGCCAGTTGATTAAAGTCATTGATGTCGACATCATTATCGCCATCAAAGTTGCCATCTGCCCAGCCCAAGAAATGGCTGGTACCCAACGGACTATAATGACGCACCAATCGGGCAAAATCAGCGATGTCCACATCCTGGTCTAGATCGCTGTCACCATAGCGCTTGTCCATCATGTTTAGTATCAACTCATCAACATCGGTGGCATCCGTATCGCCATCGTGATCTACATCCATGAGCGAGTCAGTTGAACCGAGGGAAGCAAATAGCAAATCGATGTCTTTATCGTCCAAGGTCCCGTCGTAATTTAGATTGCCGTTGATTGCCGGCGCCAGTTCGATGTCCAGTGACCAATCGACCAGGTTTCCCGATTCACCATTTGCCGAATCGTCTGTCACATGTAACTGCCAAATGCCATTCGCAGTTTCCCCTGAAAAAGCGGCCAACAATCCTTCGGGCTGCCAGGTTCCACCAGACGGGTCTGCAGCGGAGCTGATCGACTGAGCTGCCTGATCATCCAATGTTGTGGCTAAGAAATGATCACCGTCCGTATCCATATCGGTAAACAGTTCAACCATGGTGCCAGAAGGTGACTCCAGGAAAACGTCTAGGTCAGAACTGTGACTGTGAAACAGCGCCAACGTAACATTAAGATCGTTGATGGTACCTTGGCCCGAATGATGGATTTGAAAAGTATGTGCTTGGTCATCGTTGACCAGCGATTGTCTGGCTGTCAGCAGGCCGGCTCCATCCAATGCGAGGTAGGATACTTCTTCAGCAGTGTGACCTACCTCGATATCAAGCGTAGTGTCCTCTTCGACTTTAACGTTTACCCCCAGGTTCGTCGTGTTGTCGTAGCGTAACGTGGAATTGTCGCCACCATGGAACGATGCCAGGGAGGCAATGAAATGAGGTGCGTTGGTATAGGCTTGTTGAAAGGTAAGGTTGGTGAATTGCTCTGTAAACAAACGCGACGTCTTGATGGCTTCGTAGGCAATTCCATTCCAACTGCCTACGTTTGGTTCGATTGCCAAGTAGCCCACGTCCAGCGAGTTCTGTGGCGTTGAGGCCAGTTCTTCTGGCTGAAGTGCAACCTGAAAACCGGTGGAGGTCGTTGCTTCTTGACGTGTAGACAGGAACGGAGTGCCAGCACCGGACTGCACGTGCGTCATGACGATCGGAGCACCGATGAAGGACGCCGTAAAATTCACAGTTTCCCATGTGGGACTGGGGATGGACTGACCGACCGTTGCTCCAGTATTCACGGTTCCCACTTCCAGCATCGTCCCGTTGTCCAGCACGTGGACGCCAGCTTCTAACACGATGTAACTGATCGTTTCTGCGATGCTGTGCATGCCGTTCAGGTTCGAAGGTTCTGTGAGGTACAACTCGAATTGATTCGACTGTATGTTGTTCACACGAACGATGGCCACATCCGTACCTTCTGTGGATACAGGGAGGGCGATGACCACAGGGTTGGCATACGTGTGGTTTAGGATCACTGTTTGCACCGCGTGGGTCAGATCAGTCACCTGACCGACTTCTCCGATCACAGTTGTGCCTGTCAGCAGTTCAGCCGTTGTGACGGGTCCGTACCGTCCGGGGCTGGGAAGTCCAGCCGTCCAGGCCGTTGCGTCACCAGCCCACGCATCCGACGCGACTCGGTGAAGTGACTGGCCCGTTCCATCGGCAGCGACGGGCCACGGCGTTAAATCGTCATAGAGGATTTTGTCTTCGACGACGTATGGTATGAATCCTGGATTGCTGGTAGGTGGATCCTCCGCTCGTTGTAGTGACACCAAGTCTGTGCCATTGTTCAAGCCACCCGAAAAGCCTCCTACTACTGACAAGGAAGGTGTCAGCACGTAATGTTCCTGAAATGCAGCCAGACGGTTTGCATTCGCCACGTTGTTGGGATCAAAAGGTAGCACCAATAGGAACTGGCCAGGAGCTACTGTGGTGCCGCTAAGAAAATCAAAAGAGATCCCACCCTCCAGGCGCCAATCGGTCAAGTCGACTGTGTAAGGTAAAGGGTTGTAGAGTTCGACGTATTCCAAGTCGCCTTCTACCAATTCTGGTTCGATACTCAGCGCAGTCAAAGAGGGAGTGTTTGGATGGTAGTTGACCTCGGAGATCACCACAGGTCCGACACGCGGTGGGCTGTTGCTCGCTCCCAGCGTGTGTGACTGCATTGGAGTCAGGATACCCGTTCCATTGGGACTGCGACCGAACGTTTCACCTGGGGGCGCAGCCCCGAAGTGGACGTCATCAACAAAATGAAGGATTCCACCCGCACCATTCGGGTTGACCAGCCAGACGTCATCACCTGCGGAAGCGTTCAGAGCGAAGTCCTTGAGGCTGGGATTGGATGGATTTGGATTAAAATCGCTTTCATTAAAAACGATGTATTGCCCCGCCGCCAAGATCGTACCATCAGGGATGGCGAATTTGATTAAATTGTCACCGCTGTCGCTCAAATACCATCCGCCGATATCGATTGCAGAAGCTGTCGTGTTCAAGAGTTCGATTGAATCATCGGGTGTGGTAGGTCTCTCCGAATGGCTGAGGACTTCGTTGACGACAACTCCAATTGGTCCCATACCGGCGGTCCCTGGTGAGCCTCCCCATTCAGTGCTGCCTCGCCAGTGATAATGTTTGTCGAACTCGTCGGAGTTCGTATGCACCGGGTCGATTAGCTCCAAACTTGCCCCGATGCCGTCGGCACGCTCCGGCCAAGGTGAGTTATCCATGTAACTGACATCCAGGATATCGATGGAATTCACGGCCAGTCGCAAAGTTTCGCCCGAATTACTCAAGCGGCCGCTGGTGAACGCCCCCAAAACGTTTGCGCTGGCACCGTAGCGCAGCTGAAACGCTGAAATATCTCGGACGATCACTCCATATTCTCCTGGTGCCAACGTTGTGGCAGGAAACGAAAAATCAAGGCCTTCCACAAAGCTGACATTTTGCAGATTCATCGTTTGTGTGCCCGCGTTGAGCACTTCGACAAACTCGAAATCATCGTTATTCAGGGTCGGGTTGACCAGCAATTCGGCATTTGTCGGATCGGCTGGGTTGTAATTCAGTTCGGTGATTCGCAGCGAATCAAAAATGGGATCGCCGGTTAAGGTCGTCACCTGGATTGTTTCCGAACCGATCAGGTTGCCTTCAAAATCGTATGCCTCCAATGTGTAATCATTGGTGCCAGTTTGAAGTGGTAAAGTGACGTCCCACGTCTCCGCATAACTGGCGCCCGCACCAACGCTCCAGTCGACAATCAGAGGTACGTTGTTTCCGGTCAACCGGATCTCTCTCACATTCACCCAACCCTTGCCTTCAATGGTTGCAGTAGAGCTAGTGCCCACGTCGAGAGGTCCGAGGGTCGTGACTTCGAAAGGGATTTCCGTGGGTAGCTGAGACGCCACAGAACTAGACCGATTGCCGATGTAATTGGCTGCCGAGCTGAAGCTGGTTTGTGGAAACATGGAATTGAAATGACTTGCCCAAGTCGACGCGTACGTGCTGTTGTAGGCGGTGTCGATCAGATTGTCGAAATGACCGTACAGCAGACGTAGGTTCTCCGGAATTTGGACGATGGACCGGATCACCGGGTGGTCGAATGTTCCCACCAACGGTGTATTGTTCGAGAAGGCGATATCCAGGTCCCACGGTAGCATCAACAGCTGTCCCGTGTCGGGACGTGGATAAACGAGGTAATTGTGATTCCAGGGTGACTGGCTGTAGTAATCGACAACGCCTGCCAGTCGAACCGCAGCCAGGACGCGCATCCATTGATCGACGTCCATCAGTTCGTTCAACGTTGTATTCCACTGAGTGTCTGAGATCGTGTCGCGCAAACGAAACGCTTCGTTCAACGCAACAATTTGACTCAGATCGTCGCGTTCCCGGTTGTTTTTGACCCGCCATTGCAAGCGGTAGCCTTCCTTGTCGGTGCCAAAGTGATCTTCTCCGATATCGGCGTTTCCCTGTGTGGTATGGTGGTAGCCGGGTAATTTGCGGCCCTCTGGCGATCCGTTGTTGGTGCCGTTGGGGCGGTAGATGATTTCTTTGTCGATCAGCATGCCGTTCGCGCCGTCCTGAAATTGTTCATCCAAATAGACGTCTGAATACCCGGCCAGGCGCAATTGAAAAACACCGTTTTTGGAGCTCGTGCCCGGATCGATTAAATAAACCGCGTCGTTGTACATGCTGGGCACATCATCCGCCCGATTGTTGAGATGTTTTATCAAAAACTCCGGGACGTTATTGCGATCTACGGTAATCGTGTTGTGCACGCCTAAGAATCGATTGTCCGTGTGAAAGCGAATGTTGTAACCGTGCGATGAACTGGGCCGGCTAGAAGATGCTCCCTTCAACCGCACGCCAATATCGTAGAACGCTTCGCTTTCGTTCAACACGACCGTGCCGCCAAAACGGTGGTTGCTCATGCGGTTGATTTGATTGAGTTGAAAGTTGATTTCGCTTGTTGGCTGGATGATCCGCAGATTTTTCTGAGGCCCACCACCAGCCTGATGGTCTTGCACCTTATACAGGGCACGCGACTCGGTACCCGCGCGCGGGAACAACGAGGTAGCACCCAGCCCGTCGATCGCTTCGACATAGAACTGAATGACGGTCGAAGAGTTACGGCCAGGAATGGTACCGGTTAATGTTCCGTCACCGGAAACCGTCATAGTGGTCGATTGCCAGGTACCAAAACTGCCGGAAACGGTGCGCCAATGAAGGGTTGCTGAACTGACGCCCTGCGGGTCCTCTGCGACTGCCGTCACCGTCACCGCTTGTCCTGAATTAGGAACGACCGGTCCATGTTGAAAAGCAGAGAATGTGGGCCCAATGTTAGTTTCTGAGCGAGAGTTGGCAGCACCGGGTGTGCCACTCAAAGCAGGTACTGGTAGCCGGGTCGTGGCTGGCGCGCTGTTGTAGTACAGTCGAGTGTTAAATTGATTCGACCCTCCAAGCCATTTGGCCCGAAACGAAATTTCATATTCCGTGCCGGGGACAATTTGGTAGTAGGTTGCTCCATTTCTAAAGGTGGTCTCTCCATGGTTGTGCATGTCCTCCGCGTTGCCGGTGGCAGTCAGGTGTAAAACCTGGTTCCCGGCGTCGTCGGGATCTTGGATCACCGTGCCGAAATGGTTTCCGTAGATCCTCCAAAAATCGGCTTCGGTGCCGAGTGTGTCGGATTCGAAATCGGTGTTCTGGATGAGCGGACGGGCAATGCCATTGGGATCTTGGATCACCGTAATGTCGTCGACCAGAATTTGGCCCGCGTCGAGCAGTCCGATGACCAACTCGTGATATTGGGGTCCGTCGCTTTCGAACGGCAATGCTGTTCCACGGTAGGTATAGGAAGACCAATCCGTTTTGTCGTCTTCTTTACTGGCTGCCCACGCACCGGGCTTCGAGTTGTCGGCATGCGGGTCGCGTAGTTCTAAGCTCGATCCACCGCCATCGGCCAACTCAGGCCAGTATCCATCTTGATAGTAATGCACCTCGTCGGCAGGATTGCCGTTGTGGTCCGTTAGCTGAATGGAATCCTCTCGATTTCCCAGTTCCCCCGAGAAATCTCCCACGATGTCAACTCCCGGATAGGATGTTGCCAACTGGGCTGCGTTTGCCGCCACAACTAGGTATTCACCTGGTGCAATGGTTGTGCCTGGCGCAAAAACAAAATCAATACCGTCCTCTAATTTCCACCCTGTTAGATCGGTTGTTGATGTACCACGATTGTATAACTCGAGCCACTGCGTTTGGATCTGCGCCTGCGTCTGTAGTTCCAATTCAGGAACGATCAGGAAATCGCCATCGAGAATGTCTGCGTTCAGCCCCTGGATCGCCAAGACATTGGTCCCGGTTTGGAGCAAACCAACTTGCGCAGATAGGTCGATTGCTTCGAATGAGAGTAACTGATCGGCTTGGGTGGCCGATGCATCGTAGGTCACGTTGAGAGGTGCGTTCCTGCGGGCGACTTCGGTGCCATTCAGACTCACAATAAACCCGTCGTCATATTTCATCCGTAACGTAAGTATGGGTGACTGGCCCGGTTCCACAGCGGTCGCCTCAAACTCGTGACGTAGGTATGCACTGGTGTTCGTACCCAGCATGACCGATTCAATGTCCGTATTGATTTCGCCGGTGAGGATACCTCCCGTACTGAACTGGAAGGTGCCCGCACTGAAATAGTTAGCGGCTCCTCCCGCAGACTGGGAGGGAAAGGTTCCCGGTGTTGTTCCCAGTCGGCTGGAACCTACAAAAGATATGGCGCCGGAACCATCGTTCAATGTTTTGAAAGCACCACTTGGTCCACCGAATCCTTGGTGTCCGGCTCTTTCATTGCTGCCAAATCCGTGGGCCGTCACGGTGTATTCCCCAGGAGACAATACGAGTGGCGTTGTCAGCGACTTGAAGCGGTTACTGTTCACCAACGTACCAGGCTCGCCAGGGGTAAACACAAGTTTTGTCAGTTTCGTGCCTGTGTTCCCATTCCGGGACCAGATCTCCGTGGTCAGTGTACGAGACAACCCATCCGCGTTACTGTCAAAGACGCCCAATTGGTCGATCGTAATGGACGAATTCACCGTAAAGTCATGGCCGTAGGGCCCCGACAAACTTGATGAGCCACCCGCACCGGTCAGATTACCATAGGCGATCGCGTCAGTGACGGAACTCGATTCAAAGCCAATGCCGGTGGGGCCAGTGATCCAGGAAGCATCGTTAAAGGCTGCCAGCTGCCAGCTGTTTCCCAAAGAATCGTTGGTTGGGATGAACACGGACACATCATCGCCGCGTCGTACAAACTGAGTGACCACGACGTCCTCTGTGACGATATTCGCGCCACTCAGTTGTTCATTAAACGGGTGATAAAGAATCTCATTAATCACCACATCTTCTGCGAATTGGAACGAGTTGGGCGTTCCCGGTGTCACGGTATGGGGATACAACCACGACCCGGCATGTTCTGTGGAACGGCCGCGAAAGTTTTCTGTGACGCGCCGTGCGTCGATCAGAGTCTGTTGGCTTGATGAAAATACAAACAGGGTGTCGCCATCGTTAACGTTAAATCCCAATTGCGTTTCGGTAACCGTAACGAATCCGCCCGACGCGATAGACTGAGCCGGAAGCACGTACACATTGTTCACAGGATCTGCCGAACTAACGATTTGATAGTTTGTCAGAGAATGAGTTGTACTGCCCTCGTTTTTGATCTCGATGAAGAAGTTGAGATCACTTGCCGCAGACATCTCATTGATATGCAGGTCTTTTGCTGCAGGGGTGGTCGCAGCCCGATCGGCTCCTGGCGTACCGCCGCGGGTGGTACTGGTTATCCAGTGTGTCGGTAGCCCACTGGTGTGGAGCAATTCATCTTTGACCAGAGTGAATCCCGAACCGTCCGGCCCGGAAGTCCAGTCACCCGTATCGTTATAGTTCAACCTGTCCATGTGGCGGTCGTTATTGTTGAGTAGCAACAATTCTTCGCCACCATTGGACAATTGCCCCGTAAATGGACCTAGAGCTCCCGAGTATCCAGTTTGAGCCAGCAGTTCGGACGGATCATTGGCAATGACCAGAAATCCACCACCCGGAGCAGTGGTTCCTTCGGGGAACAAAAAGTCGGCCCCTCCGGCCAGTCGCCAACGAGACACGTCCAGGTCCACCGCCAACTGGTTGTGAAACTCGATCCATTCCAGTCCGTTCTGGTCAGCCGCACTGTGGTACTGGATTTCATTGAAGACGAGTGTGCTGTCGAGGACGATGCGCGCCTCGAGCACCTCGATTCGACAACTCCGTGATGAGTTGAAGTCAGCAGATTGTGCTTTCGTTTGCAAATTGCTGGAATGCAGTTGTTTATATAGTGCGTACAACGCGGATTATCTATTCTGTTGCAGTGGAAAATATTTGAGAGAAAAGCTCATTCCATTTTACCAGTCCGTTTGGAAAATGTCGCACGATTTTTTCAGAATGCGAAATACGTTTCTTATCGATGGCCATACTCCGTTGCTCGTGTATTCAATGTAGCGAAACCATGTGGGTATACGTTGTGATGCACCATTCCGCTCGGATTTTCCCTGTGATGAACGCAACAAGCGAGTGGATGTTACACGTTCGTATTTTAGCGATTGGCAGCTCATGGCCAGCTGCCTTGGTCGTGGAAGATCTCGCCAACTCAAAAAGACGACTGACACGTACGGACAGTTGACGAGAAAGTGTCAGCTGATAGGTCAACCACGATCGTTTTTCAGCGACTGGTTGGAAAACGAAGAACAACACATCCTCTTTTCGAGAAGCAAGTCATGCGACAATCAACCGTGTTGTCCGTACTGTTGTCTGTGGCAATGAAGATGTTGATAAGCTGCACCGCTCCCATTCAGCATACCGTCCAAAAGCTGGTGATGGATGATAGCGTTGCCAACGAACTTGTACACGATGATAGGCCGGAAACATCATCATGGTGGGGCATTTCATAACTTCTTGACGTGCGCACCTATCGGCGCGCCAGTATTTGGTACGATATAAAGAGGATCTCCTGGCACGTATTGGTCCCGATGAGTGCACAGGCCCAATTCCTGATACATCTGGAGTGTGACTATGAAATGTGTCCATTGGTTACTGGTATTGTCAATGTTCGTCGTCAGCCTGACGGGTTGCATTGAATCGCTGACAGAAATTGTCGTGCAAAAGGACGGTAGTGGGTTTGTGTATCAAGCTTCCTATATGAATATCGACGGCAACCCCCTTGCAGCGGCGCTGGGTCAGTTTGGTGCCGAAAACGCGAAACCGAAAGAAGTAACGGTCGACGAAGAAGGTTTCGCAAAAGCTGCGGGTCGTCTCGGCGAAGGTGTCCGTCTGGAATGGGTAAAGAAAAAACAAAATGCAAAAGGTTGGGATGGGATTCTTGCTAAATATGCTTTTGACGATGTGACGCAGTTGCAGCTGAAAGGAGCCGGCTTAGGGATTTCGAACGAAAACGGTGTCATCAAACCGCAGGAGAACGAGACAGACATGACAGGGTTGTCTGAGAGGGAGTTAAAGTTCGATTTCTCT
>MDTE01186108.1_pt1 | contig 10629 bp, 7 predicted proteins | sample 811231 | NCBI WGS metagenome assembly MDTE01 (sample SAMN05326651, study PRJNA326480) | marine metagenome | isolation source: seawater | place: Indian Ocean: Red Sea | collected 2010 | reverse complement strand
GGAGGCCGGAAGGCCCAGTGGTCGGTCGGATCCGACTCGGGCAATTCGTTGTCCGGATGCTTGGTGCCGGAGCCAATCCAGGCGGCAAGCGTGGCGATCTCGCGAGCCGAAAGTGCGGCCCCTTCCGGCGGCATCCTCGTTTCCTTGTCGCGGGACCGCACACGATGAAGCAGGCGGCTTTTGTCCGGTTGACTCGGGACGATCACCTGGCCGTTCTCGGATCCCTTGAGCGCGGCGACCGCGGTGTCGAGTCTCAGGTCTGCTTCCTGCTTGCGGACGCCATGGCACCGGAAGCAATGCGCCCGCAGAATCGGTTTGACTTCCCGGTCGTAGTCGGGCTCGGCAGCGATGGCCGCTGGCACCACGATGACGACGAGCAGCAGAATGCGAGTGGCCATGAATGTCAGTTGTCCGGGAGGTTGCCAGGCCCAAGTCTATCAACCACGGGTGTCGCACGGATATGCTTTGACCTTCGCGAGTCCCGTTCCCTGAAAACACTCGATCGGTCCACCCACAATGCCAAGCCCATTTCCCGAATTCGAAACCGCCGTCCGTTTTCTCGACAAGCAACTGGACGCCATTCGTAGCGTATTGGAGGAATTTCCCGAGGAGGCGATCTGGGTTCGTCCGGGTGAAGGAGTCGTGTCGCTGGGCAATCTGGTCTGCCACGTGGCCGGCTCGATGCGTGACTGGTTCGAAAACGGGCTGGCTCGAGGCGACTGGATCCGGGATCGGCAACTGGAGTTTGATCGCGACGACGGGCCCGATCGGGCCGGGCTGCACGCATTGCTTGACGAGACCCGTGCCCATTGCGAGGGCTTTCTGTCCGGTGTGACCGAGGGGAATTGGGAGGATGACCGGCGGTTCCGCGATCGCACACTGCCGGTGAGGGAGGTGTTGTGGCACCAGGTCGAACACGTCGCCTATCATGCTGGCCAGGCGGCTTTGCTGCGGCGGTTGACCGGTGGCCTGATGCCGCGGCCGTAGCCGTGGAACTGTTGTCGTGGGTAGAATCGACGACACGTCCATTCGAAACGTGGAGGAAATGGTGATGCGAACAGCGGTCGTGCTGAGTGTTGTGTTGTGGGCGTCACCGATCATTGCTGCCGACTGGCCCGGTTTCGGAGGCACGCCGGCCCGTGATCATCATGCCGGCGAGACACTGGCGACGAGCCTGCATCTGGCCTGGTCCCGCCAGGCCCGTCACGCCCCTCGGCCTGCGTGGCCTCGCGACGGCAGGATGTCGTTTGACAAATCCAGTCGCGTGGCGGTTGCCGGCGGCCTGGTGTTCTACGGCAGTTCGGTGGACGGTCGCGTCCGATGCCTGGACGCCGAAACCGGCCAGACCCGCTGGACGTTTGCCACCGGTGGTCCGGTTCGTTTTGCCCCGGCCGTCTGGCGAGACAGGCTGTTTGTCACCAGTGACGATGGTTACCTGTATTGCCTGGCGACCGCAAACGGGGTTCTACAGGAGCGATGGCGGGGAGGCCCGACGGATCAGCGTGTGATGGGCAACGGTCATGTCATCTCTCGATGGCCGGCCCGGGGTGGTGTTGTCATCGCCGACGGCATCGTTTACTGGGCGGCGGGGATCTGGCAGTCCGAGGGCATCTTTATCCGTGCCCAGAAAGCCGATTCCGGCAAGCTCCTTTGGCTCAACGACAAGTCCGGTGGCATCGAAATGCCTCAACCGCACGGCGGTGCCACTGCCAAGAGTGGTGTTACGGCACAGGGCCACCTGGTGGTTGTCGGCAACCGTTTGCTGGTGCCCACTGGACGGGCGGTTCCGGCCGTCTTTGATCGCACCACCGGCAAGTTTCTCTTTTACCGTTTGCAACAGAACACCCATCGAGGTGCCACGGCGACGATGGGGCACGGCCGGGTGTTCATCAACGGTGGCCTGGCCTACGACCTGGCCACCGGATCGCTGCTCAAGGGCCTGGGAGCTGGAAGTGTCGCTTCGGCCGGCAAGACGCTCTGGCGAGGCACCGGCACGGCACTGGAGAACTGGGAATTGACCGAGCGGGTTGGCAAGGATCGCAAGGGGAAGCCCGTCACGGTTCGTGAACTGAAACGCCATTCGTCGCTGGCCGATGTGCCCGGTGGGCAGGGAATGCTGGTGGCCGGAACCACGGTTGTCACGGCCGGCAAAGACAGGATCGCCCTGGTCGATGCGGCAGCCGGGAAAGTGACCTGGACTCACCAGGTCGGAGGCGTCCCCCACGATCTGGCCGTCTCGGACGGTCGTCTGTTCGTGTCCACTGATTCCGGCCGCCTGTACTGTTTTGGCGGCAAGCCGGTCAGCAAGCCGGTGCACTACTCGCCGTCGAAACCCGATGCCGAACGTGATGACCCGGTGATTGCCGCCGCCGCGACAAGAATCCTCGAGACGTCGGGTATCAGCAGCGGGTACTGTGTCGATTTGGGCTGTGGTGACGGTCGGCTGGCCAGCCAGTTGGCCCGGAACAGTGAACTGTTCATCTTCGCCATCGATCCCGACCCCGCACGAGTGGCGGACGCCCGTCGCCGCCTGGCTTCGGCGGGGCTGTTGGGCAATCGTGTCACAGTCCACCAGGGGCGAATCGAAGCCACTCGGTTTCCCAAGTACATTGCCAACCTGGTCGTTTCTCAGCGAGGACTTGCCGGCCAGGCCCTGGCCGGCAAGTTGGACGCAGAGGCCAAACGCCTGCAGCGGCCATGGGGTGGTGTGGTGGCCGTCGGCCCCGCCGATGGGCTGACGTTTGACACCCGAAAGGGATTGGCCGGGGCGGGGACCTGGAATCACCAGTACTCGACTCCTGCCAACACGCTCTGTTCGACGGACCCGATACGAGGACCGCTGCGGGTGTTGTGGTTCCACGACGTGAACCTGGAATTGCCCAGTCGTCACGGCCGGGCTCCCTCCCCGCTGTTCCATCGCGGTCGCTTGTTCGTCGAAGGCATGGACGCGTTGCGGGGAGTCGACGCCTACAACGGTCGCACGCTGTGGGAATTCGCGTTGCCGGGTGTCCTTCATCCGTACAATGCCGACCACATCGTTGGTGTCTCGGGTACCGGCAGCAATTTCTGCGCCAACGGCGACAGCGTCTACGTCCGTGAGAAGGGTGTGTGTTATCGGCTCGATGCGGCCACCGGGAAAGTGTTGGGCACCTTCCCTGCGCCACCTCATGCCGATGGGAAGAAAGCCCTGTGGGGGTACATCGCCTGCGAAAACGGACTGTTGTTTGGTTCATTGATCAACGAGCAGCACATTGTCAGGCATGCCTGGCGACCGGCTGACATGAGCCGACTGTTCACAGAGTCGAAAACATTCTTTGCGATGGATGCCAGGACGGGGAAATTGAAATGGCGGTATGACGCCAAGCGATCGATCCGTCACAATGCCATCGCGATCGGTGATGGGCGGGTGTTCCTGATCGATCGAGATCGTGCACTGATCGACCTGCTCGACCAGAAAGCTGCCCGTCGGGGTGCCAAAGACGGAAAGCCGCCGGCTCATGCCACCGGTGAACTGGTTTGCCTGGATGCCGGCACCGGCAAACCGGCCTGGCAGAACAAGAAGGACATTTTCGGGACGGTCCTGGTTTTCAGTCAGCAGCACGACATGTTGCTGATGAGCTACCAGTCGACGCGATTCAAGTTGCCCTCGGAAGTCGGGGGCCGGATGGCGGTGTTCCGAGCCACCGAGGGGTACCGTGTCTGGGACAAGAAGATCGACTACATCACCCGGCCCCTGGTCAACGATCGTACGATCATCACACAGCCGGCACGGCTGGACCTGTTGACCGGTGAGGACGAACCGTGGTCGTTCAAGCGATCTTACGGCTGCGGGCAAATGGCCGGCTCGAAGAACCTGCTCCTGTTTCGTTCGGCAACGGTCGGGTACTTCGACTTCACTCGCAAGGCGGGGACCGAGAACTTCGGTGGGATCCGGCCGGGGTGTTGGGTCAACGCGTTGCCGGCCGGTGGACTTGTCTTCATTCCCGATGCGTCGGCCGGCTGCCGTTGCAGTTACCAGAACCGATCCTGGGTGGCGCTGCAGGGGCCCGATGACGACACAGCGGACGGTCCATGACCGAGGCGATTGCATCTGGGCCCGACCCTGTTCCACCGCTGTCGTCCGGCGATCGGGGACGGTCGCGGGTGACCTCGGTGCTGCTGGTGCTGGTGCTGGTGCTGCCGCTGGGTGCCTGGGCCATCGTTCCCGTTCTTCCGGCTCGCGGGCCGGGTCTCCTGGAGACGGGTTCGGTGATCACCGGCACCGACGATCCCGGTTGGGAACTCGAGACCGTGATCGGGGGCCGACGATCGTGGATCACCAACGTCCAGGTCGTTGACCTGGACGTTGATGGGGTCAGCGAGATCCTGGCCTGCGATGCTGGTGAGAATCGCCTTGCCGTCTGCCGGAGAAACGGGAGGGGCTGGGCGGTGGAGACCCTGGCCGACGATCTGCTGGCTCCCGCTCATGCCACGCTGGTCGACCTGGACGGTGATGCGGATCGCGATCTTGTCGTTTCGCTGCTGGGCAACATCCAGCCCGACGATGGGGTTGTGGGCCAGGTTGTTTGGCTGGAACGTGTCGAGGAGGGATACCGACGGCACGTGGTCCTGGATGGCGTCCGACGTGTGGCTGATGCCCGCGCTGGTGACCTCGACGGGGACGGTGACCAGGATCTGGTCGTGGCCGTGTTTGGCTACGCGAGAGGCGAGGTGCTGTGGCTGGAGAACGACGGGCAGCAGTCGTTCACATCACACCGGCTGTTGTCCGCACCCGGGGCGATCCATGTTCCGTTGGCCGATTTTGACGGTGACGGGGACCTGGATATCGTGACGGTGGTGTCCCAGGACGAGGAGGAGGTCTGGGGCTTCGAGAATCTCGGTGCCGGTCGGGGCCCGGAGAGGTTCCGGTCCCGCCGGTTGTGGTTCACGCACAACCACGACCTTGGCAGTGCCGGGCTGGTGCCCACGGACTTCGATGGAGATGGCGATCTGGATCTGCTGCTGCCGACCGGTGACAACTTCGAGTATCGCTACACCTATCCTCAGCCGTATCACGGTTGTCTGCTGATCCGGAACGACGGCGACTGGACATGGGTGGTGGAACCACTGGCCGACCTGGGTGGCACCTACGCTGCTGCGGTGGGCGAGATGGGCATCGTGCTGGTCAGCATGTTCAACGCCTGGCATCGGCACGATGCAGCCAGCGTGCTGCTGGTTTCCCCCGGGTCGGGCAATCGTCGGCTTGCACGAGTGATTTCGACACGTCCCTCCCACCTGTCGACTGTCGGTTGCGGCGATCTGGATGGTGATGGCCGGGACGATATCGTTGTCGGCAGCCTGCACGTCTCGCCCCCATTCGACCGTGCGGCCGCCCTGTCCGTGTTCATCAACCGGACGAAACATCGTGATTCCAACTCGGTCCGGAAGAGCGAACGATGAAACGGTCCCGGACCCGGACGCTGCTGCTGCAAGTCCTGCTTGTCGGGCTGCTGGTAGGCGAATTGTCGGTGGTGAGAGATGCCGTTCGCTGGCAGCGACGTCCGCGTCCGCAGACCATCGACCCGCAGTCTCTGGACCGGGAGACCGCCGGTGACATCCGGCGGCTGTGGCGGACAGCGTTCGACGGCGGTGGTGGTGACGACTGGCAGCGGCTGGCTGAGTGCTATGCGGTCTATGGTCGCTTCCCCGAGGCGTTGGAGACGTGCCGCCAGGCGAGATTGATGTTGAGAGCCGGTGACCGGTTGCAGCCCTGGCGATCGTCGTATTGGGAGGGCTTGATCCTGGATCGACTGGGGAGGCCGCGGCAGGCCATCGAGGCGTTTGTCCACGCCCTGGAGGTGGCACCGCCGACACAACGTCCGACGTTGTGGCACCTGGTCGGACGCAATCGATTGAGGCTTGAAGAGGTCCGTGAGGCCGAAGTGGCGTTTGAACAGGCCGGTGATCTGCGGGTGTCTCGCTACGAACGGGTCCGGATCATGGTGCGGACGGGCCGCGCCCGGGAGGCCATTCCGATTCTCGACAAGTTGCTCTCCGAAACTCCGGATTGCTTTCAACTGCACCACTGGAAAGCCCGAGCGGCCGAGGCGATCGGTGACCGCGAGATGGCCCAGGCGCACGACCTGTTGGTGCAGCGGACATCCCGCAGCCTGCCAACCGACCTGGTTGTCGAGCACCTGTTGGCCGAAGCCGAGAGGTTCGGTTTCTGGGGCCGGCTGGCCGATGCCCGACGAATGCTCGAGAGAAGAGATGTGGGCGGGGCCATCGTGGGGTTGAGACGGCTGGTCGGAGAGGAGGCACACCCGGCGGCCACCCGCCTGCTGGCCAGCGCCTTGTTCGAGGCCGGGCAGTTCGCCGAAGCTCGTGAAATGCTCGGCCGGTTGCGAGGGCAGGCCGCGATGGGTCCGCTCGATTGGCTGCTGACCGGAGACGTGCTTGACGGGCTCGGTTCCGAGCATCGTGAGGCAGCGATCGAGGCCTGGGAACGATCGTTGCGGCTGCGGCCGACCGAGGCGGCCCGGACGAGGTTGTCGCGGGTTCGTCGTCGCCCCGGTTCCCTTTGATTCCTCGGCCGACGGTCGTCTGTTAGTCTGGTTGTTCGGGGTGCCGATCCCCTTCCAGGAGCGTGAAGTCATGTGTGGCATTGTGGGACTGTTGATCAGGCGGGCAGAGATGCGCGCGTCGCTGGGTCAACTGGCGGTCCCGATGCTGGACTGCATGGGGGATCGCGGACCCGATTCGGCCGGGTTGGCCGTCTTTGAGGATCGGGTCGAGACGACGGGGCTGGGATTCAGCCTCTACTGTCCCGGAGGCGAGGATGACTGGGATGCGTTGCTCGAGCAGCATCGCCAACTCGGCGGTGATGAGGTGTCTCTGGATGTGAACGCCGACAACGCATTGCTGACCAGCCCGCTCTCACCACTGGCGGTGGCCGAGTGGCTGGAACGCGAATGGCCTGGTGTCGATGTGCTGTCGGCCGGAAGTCGCATCCGGTTGTTCAAGGATGAGGGACACCCGAGGGATATTGCGTCGCGCTACGATTTCGAATCGCTCGTCGGCACCCACCTGGTCGGACACACGCGTATGGCCACCGAGTCGATGGTCTCGCCCGCCCACGCCCATCCATTCACCGCCGGTGAGGATTTTTGTCTGGTCCACAACGGTTCGCTCTCGAACCCCAACAGTGTTCGGCGGCGACTGCAGCGACGGGGGATCGCATTTCAGACCGACAACGACACCGAGGCCGGATGTCGTTACCTGGAGTGGCGAATGCGTGAGGGAGACAGCCTCGAGGAAGCGATCGAGGCCGCGTTTGGAGAACTCGATGGGTTCTTCACCTTCCTGATGGCAACCGCGGACAAGATGGTGCTGGTGCGGGACGCGTTCGCCTGCAAGCCGGCCGTCGTGGCCGAGACTGAGGATTACGTGGCGGTGGGATCCGAGTTCCGTGCCCTGGCTCATTTGCCGGGAGTGGCCGATGCGCACGTCTACGAGCCGTCTCCCCAGACGATCTACTCGTGGTCGGTTGTCGAAGCGGGGTCCACCCAGACGACGGCGGTGGTCTCATGAGCGACAGCCGGGAATTCGATCTGGCCGCGACGAGCGTTCGCGAATTGAATCAGTACCTGCACGCTGAACTGCCCGGTTCCGATGTCACCCGGATCAGTGTCCAGAACCCCAACGGACAGCACAGCATCGGTGCCGGACTCGATTGTCCGGTCGAGGTGGACATTCATGGCCACGCCGGGTACTTCATCGCCGGCATGAACAAGCAGGCCCGGGTGACGGTGCATGGCAACGTTGGCTGGAGCGTGGGCGAGAACATGATGTCCGGACAGGTTCGGGTGAACGGGCATGCCAGCGAATCGGCGGGGGCTTCAGCTCACGGTGGCCTGCTGGTGATCGACGGTGATGCCTCGAGCCGTTGTGGCATCTCATTGAAAGGTGGCAACGTGGTTGTTGCCGGTGACGTCGGGCACTTCTCGGCTTTCATGGCCCAGGCCGGCACGATGGTCGTTTGTGGCAACGCCGGAGCCAATCTTGGAGACTCGCTCTACGAAGCGGTCATCTATGTCGGTGGGTCGATCGACAGCCTGGGGGCTGACGCTCGTGAGGAACCGATGGAAGCCTCCGACGTTGAAGCCCTTCGTGACTTGTTGACAGAAGCGGGCCTGGAAGGCGACGCCGAAAACTTTCGACGGGTCGGGTCGGCCCGGTCGCTTTATCACTGGAACGCCGAAGCTCACCAGGAGTACTAGGTCGCGTGAACGGTCCCTCCGAACAGGATTCGCTGCCGCTGGCCGGTGGCCCCGAACAGCTCGAGGCCAGTGCGTCATTCGATGCCGACGTGATGGCTTACATCCGTCGGGCCACCCAGTGTGGTCTTTACGACATCCGTGGCATGGGGGCCAAGCGGCGTCTGCCGACTTTCGATGACCTGGTCTTCCTGACGGCTTCGGCATCGCGGTACCCACTCGAGGGCTACCGTGAACAGTGCACATCGCGGACCGTCCTGGGAGGACGATTCGCCACGAAGCCGATCGAGCTCGATATTCCGGTGACGATCGCCGGGATGAGTTTCGGATCGCTGTCGGCATCGGCCAAGGACGCGCTGGGACGGGCGGCTTCGGAGATGGGGACCTCGACCACGACCGGTGACGGGGGAATGACTCCTGAGGAACGTCAGTCGTCCAAGACACTCGTCTATCAGTGCCTGCCCAGTCGGTACGGTTTCAATCCCGACGACCTGCGGCAGGCCGACGCCATCGAGATCGTGATCGGACAGGGGGCCAAGCCGGGTGGTGGCGGCATGCTGCTGGGGCAGAAGGTCAGTTCGCGTGTGGCCGGGATGCGGACTCTGCCCGAGGGGATCGATCAGCGGTCGGCGTGCCGGCATCCCGACTGGACCGGTCCGGATGACCTGGCGATCAAGATTGGGGAACTGCGGGAGATCACCGACTGGGAGAAGCCGATCTACGTGAAGATGGGAGCCACGCGGGTCTTTGACGACGTGAAATTGGCGGTCAAGGCCGGGGCGGATGTGGTGGTGATCGACGGAATGCAGGGGGGCACGGCGGCCACGCAGCAGGTCTTCATTGAACACACGGGCATTCCTACGCTGGCGGCCTTGCCCCAGGCGGTCGAGGCGCTCGAGGAAATGGACATGGCCGGGGAGGTCGGGCTGATCATCTCCGGTGGGATCCGTACCGGCGCCGACGTCGCCAAGGCCCTGGCCCTGGGCGCCGATGCGGTGTCAATCGGCCAAGCTGCGTTGATTGCGCTGGGATGCAACAATCGCTGCCACCACGATGGCGAGGGGTGGGTGGATGTCTCTGACGACTACCAGCAGTTGGGCACGGCACCCGGGTTCTGCCACCACTGCCAGACCGGTCGCTGCCCGGTCGGTATCACCACTCAGGATGAACGTCTCGAACAGCGACTCTTGCCAGAAAAGGCTGCCGATTGGGTCCGCAATTACCTGCAGGTGGTCAACATGGAGGTCACGACACTGGCCCGGGCCTGCGGCAAGTCGGACGTGCACCACTTGGAACGTGAAGACCTGGCCGCCCTGACGGTTGAAGCTGCCGCCATGGCGAGGATCCCCCTGGCCGGTACCTCTTGGATCCCCGGTTGCAGCACGTCGAACACTGATCCAGGGAGTTGACCGGTCGCGTGGCATGCGGCCGCAGACGCCTGTAGTATGGGCGGCATCTGGCAGTTTCTATCGGGGCCGGGAGACCCGCGATGACGACAAGGGACGAAATCAAGGCGAGGATCGAGCAGGACGGAATCGAGTTCCTGCTGGTCCAGTTCGTTGACCTCAACGGCACGGCCAAGGTCAAGATGGTGCCGGCCAGTGAACTCGACGCCTGTATCGACAGTGGTGCCGGCTTTGCCGGGGCTGCTCTCTGGGGACTGGGCCAGGGGCCCCATGACCACGACATGCTGGCCCGGGTCGACCTGGACAGCTACACCCCTTTGCCGTGGAAACCCAACACGGCGAGGTTGGCGGGCAACCTCTACGTGGACGACGAGCCCCATCCGTACTGTGCCCGGACCAACATGGTGCGGGTGCTCGATGCCGCGCGCGAGCAGGGTTACGTGTTCAACATCGGGATGGAGCCCGAGCATTTCCTGGTCACCCGCAACGAGGATGGCTCGATTTCTCCGTGGGATCCGGGCGGTGTCGATCACCTCGAGAAGCCCTGCTACGACTTTCGCTCGATGGCTCCGGCGATGGACTACCTGCAGGAACTGACCAGTTCGCTCAATGCCTTGGATTGGGGCGTCTACCAGACCGATCACGAGGACGGCAACGGTCAGTACGAGGTCAATTTTGATTACCAGGACGCGTTGACCACCGCCGACAGGATCACGTTCTTCAAGATGGCAACCTCTCAGATCGCTGCCAAGTACGGGGCGATCGCCACGCACATGCCCAAGCCGTTCGCCGATCGCACGGGCAGCGGGCTGCACGTGCATTTCCATGTTGCCGATGCCGAGACCGGCGGAAATCTGTTCCTGGATGAATCGGATGCCCGTGGGCTGGGACTCTCGCAGTTCGCCTACCACTTCCTGGGCGGCGTGCTGGCCCATGCTCCGGCTCTGGTGGCTGTCACCTGCCCGACG
>MDTE01184438.1_pt1 | contig 10629 bp, 14 predicted proteins | sample 811231 | NCBI WGS metagenome assembly MDTE01 (sample SAMN05326651, study PRJNA326480) | marine metagenome | isolation source: seawater | place: Indian Ocean: Red Sea | collected 2010 | reverse complement strand
TTACTGTTGATCCCTCTGATTCTACCCGCGTTAATACCAATACCAGCCCTTTGTGCGACATATTTGCCAATAGCCATATCACTGCTAAAGATACTATCGAGGGTGTCATCAGAATCAACCAAAACGCAAGATGCAAATTGACGAATGGGTGTTCTGACCCCTGCCATGACTGGTGTTGGGATGTTGATTCTGTGCTTTGAGATTGCGTTGTAGTATCTTCGGACATAATCTAATTTAGTAGCGGTTGGATAATTTTTGAAGAGAGTTGCAGCAATCAGCATGTACATATACTGAGGTGTCTCGTATACTGTATTGCTACTGCGATCCTGTACAAGATATTTATCTACGACCTGACGAAGACCTGCATAGGTGAACAGGAAATCACGATCATGATCTATGTACGAGTCAATCTCTTCCCACTCTTCTTCACTATAAGCAGAAGGTAATTCTGGATCATAGATATCCAACTCAACACCACCTTCAAGATGATCAAGTATAGGAGGACGATCATCAGGGTGGCATCCATACACACTCTTACGGAGTGCAAACAATAGCAGTCTTGCTGCTACAAATTGATAGTTAGGGTTATCTAATGAGATCAAATCATTAGCAGATCTTATAAGAATCTCCTGAATGTCAGTAGTTTTAATACCATCATACCATTGTATGTTAGCATTCATTTCAATCTGACTTTCAGACACACCTGTAAGACCTTCACAGGCATGTTCCACCATCTTATGAACTTTCTCTAAGTTAATAGTTTCAACCTTGTTGTTGCGTTTGACAACCTTAATGGTGGGTGAAATTGTCATAGTACTCGTTTCCAATCGTTTAATGTTAATTGTGCTTTTAATCCGCTAGTAGTGTTGCATTCTACTATACTTTGAACGTTATGTCCAGCTGTTACCATATCGTTTATGTCCTTTTGCTGAACATGTTGAGGCCAAATTACTAATCTTAGTCCTCTATCTATCACGGTCTGCATACGTCTTACAATCTGCTCGTTACGTGGTTCATTGTCATATACAAACACCACGTTTTTCTCTTCAGCAAACTTCCAATCAACGTCTGCTCCAACCATTGCAATAGCATTTTTTAAAAACAAAGAATCTATAGGACCTTCCGTAACGAATAATGTTTCATCAAAGGAACAGTGATTTAAACCATAGATCTTCTTCTTATCATCTTCTAGTATAACAGTAACATATCTCATCTTGTCTTGAGGATCCAAAGATCTACCTTGAAATCCAAACCAAGAACCACCCTCTATCAACGGTATGATGACACGAGGGTGGTCGTATTTTAGAGACTCATCTGAGTATGTGTACTTCTGTGTGTTAACCCATGCTTGAAAGTTTTCAACATAATATAATTCAGTGTGATACTTTTCTGGGATGCCACGTTTTAAAATATAATCTTTAGCGGGATGTTCTTTATTTAGACTCGCAATGGTCTGTAAACCGTCAGGAATTTTAATTGTTTTCGGCTTCTTAACAGTAAATAAAGACTCTGGACTTTTAACGTATCTACCTTTACCAGTGAGACCCTCCTTATAGCGTTCCATTACGTACTCATCATGTAGGTCAACCGCCTGTTCCTTAAGAAAATTAGGAAAGGATCTACCCACACCACAATTATGACACTTGTATATCAGATCCGTTTTTACTCGGATGAAATACCCTCGTGCCTTGTTTTTGTACTTCTTTGAATCACCACAGTAAGGACATCTAAAATTCCATAGTCCATCCTTCTTACGAACAAACTTATCCAGTCTCCCACTGAGTAGGTTCACGTACTTGCTTTCTATGTAATTCATGTACAACCAACTCAGACCCCATAATAACAGTTTTATCTTCTCTTGTCAACTGTCTGATGATTGCTTGTCCGACTGGACTAACCAAGAAAGATATAACAGCAATAGAACCAGCGATAGTCCACATCTTCTTTTCCATCTGTCTAAGACGGTCATCAACTTTTCTGATATCTCTTTCACAACCTTTCTTTATCTCCTCTGCTCTACGGTTTACTTCACGATGAACTGACTCCACCTTCTCAAACAATACAGCATCTATTCTATCTTGCTTATCTAACTTCTCATTATGCACAGCAAGAAGTTGCCCCATCTTCACAGAATTATCTTGAAGACTCTGGACAACTTTCTCTAATCTCTCTAATATAGCAGCATTAACCCCCTGATTATCCATCACTCCCCAGGATTACTAAATGCCAGTACACGATTAAACATATCAGGATTCTCATTACATGCATTACTAAACTTTGCTTGATTCTTACGAGCAGCAAGTGAAGTATATGCACTCATAACTTTCTTGGCAACATCAGGGGTAACATCAAACTCTTCTCCAGAATGAAACTTAATAGCACTTGCACAACCATTCTCTGCACAGTGCTTGATCTTTGCTAAGTTTCCACTCTTACTAAACTCTTCATTCTGAGTTGATACATCTGTACCTACTCTTGCTTTCCTCTTAAGGTTAGCAGTCTTCTTCTGTAATGTCTTTGCTATCTCTTGCTTCTTAAGTTGTGCTTGCTTCTTAAGGTTTGCTACCTTCTGTTGAGCAAACTGTTGTTTCATTTGCTTGTCCTGATTCTCTAAGACAAACTCTTCGGGGATGTTTTTCATAGCTTTCATTCGCTTGTCCATATAAAATTTTGCTGCTTGACCAGGAAAGACTCTTTCTATATCAATGTCACCTCTATAACGAGGATTGATAAGAAGTCTCATCTTAACACTAAGTTCAGAAGGGTTGTTAGCATATACAATAGTCTCTCCCACACCAGGTATCTTCACCTTATATTGAAGTAACCTTGTAGGCATTGCAGGGTTAACTTTGTTCTTTACCTTACCGTCATTGGGGGTATGACCTTCCTTTCTGACTTTCTTACGACTCTTACGGTACTCTGACACATAAGGATGATCCTTAATCTTCTTATTAGCTCTCTTACGAAAGTCTAATAGAGGATCAAAACCTGCATTAGGACCTGTCGCAGCTGCGGCTCCTGTGAAACCACCTGCTCCAACACTCATTGTAGGTTCTTCGTTGATCATAATCCGTTAAGTTCCTTAACCACATCTGGATCGGCTTCTAAACAGTCCATGTAATGTTCTGGAAATCTGTTTAAGTATTCTAAGAATGCTCTTAGCAGTGACCAGTATTCCTTTTCAAATTTGAATAAGAGTAATGGTGTTGCAGCGTCATCAAAAACATTATAAAGGACAATCAAATGATTTATGATTAAGTGGGTTCTTAGTGGTCCCCCACGCAAGTACCTTTTGAGTAATCTCTTAAGGTACTTGAATCTTTTCATGTCTTCGTCAAAATCCTCACGAGTCACACTCTGAGGATTCTCATAATTTTTGATGGCGAACATGACATAGTTGTCACTATTGAGTTCACCAAATTTCATGTATTATTAAGTCGTAGTGATTGTCTTAGTACTACCAGAACCACCTGCTCCTATTGTATCACCTAGAACGAATACCTTATCAGATGCAGTGTTTGTACCTGCGTCCTTGATTGTTCCAGAGATTGTTTGAGCACCAATGGTGTGTACCTTATCAGCAGCAGCACATGTGAATGTAAATTCAACACGGTTTGTACCTGTCTGTGCAGCAGCAGTAGCAGTGATATCAGCAGTATCAGTTGTGTTAGTAACTACAAGAGTAGCACCGTTAGTTACATCAACAAGTTCGTTGTATATAACGATAACTGTACCAGTTGCACCAGCTGCATATGTATTCTCCTCAAAGAAGACGGCTGTAATATCTGCTTCACCTATAGTATCGGTTCCACGTCCACCTGCACCTACAAGACCATCAACAGCAACAAGGACTTCATCCCAGTACTCGGTCTTACCTGTGTTTTTATAGTGGCGTAGTACCCATCCTTCTGCGGTAGCAAATACATTACTTGGATCCACAGCACCGCCTTCAACAGCCCACTTAGGCTTATCCTCTACTGCGTCAGTAACCCCCCATAGAGTCATTTGTATATCCCCTAAAATCTAGTTTAACTGATATTATTTATAACGATCAGGACTCTAGAAGTGCTTTCTCCAAAGCAGCTACTAACTGATCATCTACCTTGTTCCCTGACTTGGCAGCAGCCTTTTTGAGTAATCCGATAAGAAACTCTTTGAGTTTTGTTTCTAGATCCTCTGGGATTTTATCTACCGCTTTATTAATAACATTAATAGCGATAGGGAGTAAGAAATTAGTCATAATTAACTTTGCATGCTACATTATATAGCATCAATCATACTTCTTCTTACCACCCTTTATGTAACCTTTACCTTTTTTATCAGCGAAGCGAACACCCTTCTCGGATTTCACTATCCTATCCTTAGCTGCCTTAGCATCTTTCATAAAGGATCCATACTTCTTTTCCTTCGCTTTCTCATAAGCTTTTCTAGATTTAGTCAGAAGCTCATGCTTTATTCCTTTGCTCCATTGAGCACTATCTAGTTCTTTAAGTTCCAAGGCCACGTCCTCTATCGTAGTTGCCTTTACCACCATAACGTGCCATAGTGTCTACGTAATTTTGTGTAGACTTGAACCCACGCTTCTTAGCATCAGCAGCAGTTTGCTTCTTATTATCTGCTGCTTTCTTGTACTTACCAGTACCAGCAGTAGATTTAGCACCCTTTACTTTCTTCTGTTGTCTGCTACCACCTGTCAACACCGCACCTTTACCGTGATCCTTTCTAATTCTATCAAGGACGGCTTGTAATGCAGGGTCTTTCTTATTTGAAGATGGTTTTTTAGTACCACCTTTCACATAACCTTTTTCTTTCTTAAGACGAGTTGCCTCTACGTGGTAGGTAGTGGCTCTTTCTGTAAGGTTCGCTTTAAGTGCATCCAGAGTCTTGGTGGAGTAAGTCTTTTCTTGGACTTCTTCACGGACTTTTTCTGCATTAGCATAAGCGTTTTCCTCTTTCTTGGTCTTATATTTAGCAACCTTGAGGTCTTCTTTTCGTTTTAATTTAGCATCATCTATTGCTTTTTTCTGATCACATGACGTTACTTCATGGTATGCTTTGAAACTTTTTAGTTCTTCATACCTATTCTTAGCGTTTGAATGATGTGAAGGATCATCAAAGGCAGGGTTACCTGTCTTCTTTTTCTTCTTGTCAGCAGCTTGTAACTCTTTTGCTTTCTTCTTTAATCTCTCAGCAGGTGACAAACCATCACCTTTATAAACACCCCATGAACTTCCTTCTACTTTATATGCTGGAACCTTTGCACCCTTAACACCCCGACGTGCTTTGTGCTCTTTCGTACGTAGTTCTATTGTCTTTCCTCTCTTACCTTCTGGATCAAACATTCCTGGATCACCATGGCCAGGTCCTTTCCTTCTGTAGTTTCTGATAGATGCTTTACCATAATCAGAACGACCTTTATCTACCTTTGCTTCATCCACTTTCACACAATCATCTTTACCATTCTTAGTTCCGTTATACCTATATCCTTTCCAACAAGCCTTACCATCCTTTCCTTTGATCTTCTCTTCATTCTTGGGATTCTTATTAAATCCTAATGAACCATCAGGATCAGTAGCCCTAATTGCTAACTTTCCAGTAGCAGCTTTGATTCCTTTTGCTCTCTTCTGTGCTTTCTTTTTACCATCACCACTGAAGGCTAGATCATTTGTTGCCTTCTGACTATAACTTAAGAGAGTTGAGTTCTTAAGTTCATTGAGAGTTGATTCAACAGTAGGACCGTCATTACCCTCATCCTTCTTACTCTTCATCTCCTTCTTTTCTTTAGGAAGAGTGTCAGGTTTCTCCATAAGGTCTGAAACTTTAGGGTTTATCTTGACCTTAGACTTCTTTTCAGATAGTTCCTTGAATGATAGCATGGTTCACTTCCCCTTTTTAGGAAACTTACCATCTACTTCACCTTTCTCATATCCCTTTCCATCACCATCGTCGTCCCACCAACGCTTGGCTACTTTTCCTTTCTTCTTCTGCTCTTGATATATCTTTTCAAGGGCATCAGTCATATCGGGGAGTTCTTGTAAGTTCATTTTGCTTTTACCTTATCCTTTTTATTTATATTCTCACCAGGTGTCAGATTCTTAACTGCCTTAGCGAGTTTTGGTGTACCTTCTAATCCTAATGGACTAAAGTTGTATGCCTTAAGGTCTGCATACCCTTTTTTAGGATCAGTTTTTTGGAACATGGTGAAGTTTTTTCCTGAAGGAAGTACTTCATGTAAGTCTTTTAACCAACCACGGTATACATGATCGTGCTCATCAATGTATATAACATAGTTCACACCACGTTTAACAATCTTTCCAAGAACACCAGTGTTTGAATTCTCAATATAAGTTCCTTCATTAAAGATCTTATGATCATAGTATGCTTCTCTAAGTCCTTCTGAATCTAACTTAGGTGCTATCTCATATAGAGTATAGGATGTTTCTGAGAAATCATCTTCCTCTTGTAACTGCATAGAGTTCTTGATCTCTTTAAACAGTTCTTTACATTCCTGATCACTCAGGCTCTTTGGCATGCCTGTTTTAAACTGATTGTAATCACCATCTGCTACTGCCTTACGCATTTTAGATGCTGACATACCCTCTACACTATCTGAATCAGGGTCTCTATCACCTGCTGATTGAACATTGATCTCTTCAAACTCGTAGAGTTTACCATTATATTTCTGTGCTAAGTTCTCAAACTCTGCAACTCTGTCACCACCTAGTACTAGATTGACAACAGTATACCCTTCATTGTATAGAGATTTAAGAACATCAAATATTGTTTTAAATTCTTCGTTATTAATAACTGCATGAGCATGGTCAGGAAACATCTGACGCATGTAATGTACCTTGGTCTCAGGATCTATTGGGTTTTTCTTTGGATCTTGAGACCTACTGGGATATATCTTGTACTCCCCACTCTTACTAGATGAAGCGAGTCGTTCAATGAGTTTCTCATGTCCGACAGTTGGTGGATTAAATCTTCCAAATGTAATAGATATGTCACCTTTAGTGCCCGCATTGCCACCTTCTTCCTCTCCAGTTCCTTGTTGTCCCTGTTGTTCTGGTGGTGCTCCATTCTTTGCTGCTTGTTGTTCTGGTGTTAGTTCTATTAACTGTCCATTAACAGAACGATGGGTCACAGTTCCATTAGGGAGACCGTAATAGCCATACCCTACATGTTTTAACCCTAGTTTTGCTGCCTGATCTGAGGCTTTTGATTTTGCTGCTTCGGTAAGGAAGTCGCTAAACTTTTTCATTCTTCCAATTTTTACGTAAGTTAAAGTTTGCTTGACTAAATTCCAAACGGTTAACGAGTTTCACTGAATACTTAGGTCCAATTAATACATAACCTTCTGGTGTAGTAGGTTGATCACCTAGTAAGTATTCAACAGTCTCATCTACCTTGACAGCAGAGAGAAGAACATCTTTAATATTCAGTATGAGATTGTATAATCTAAAGGTATTTATGTTTACCTCACACTTATATTTATCATCCAAACTATAGTATAGTTCTGACGCTGTAGGAGTTTTACCTTCACGGATAAACTTATTATAATATGATCTTAAATCTGTGGTAGGAAATTTACAAAATGGAACTAAGAATCTTGCTGCTTGAATTAAACTTTTTGCTTTAAAAGGTACATCCAATGAGCATGTTTCTGTATCTATACAGTAGCATGTATCAGTTGACTTTAACTTAACACCAAAGATAGGTACAGCATTAGGACTTACTTCATTATATGCTGTGTGTGGAGCAATTATTACGTCTTGTGAAATTATACTGGGAAACTTATAAGTAATCGTGTTGGGGCGGTAGCTATCAGAACCTCCAAACCCGATAAAATCTGCTTGTACGATACCTTCTATACGAGGTAAAGAATAGAAACAGGCGGTAAGAATCTGTGCTACTGCACCTTCATGGTTTTTTACAATATCTGCAACGCTATAATTAATCTTGATCTTCTTCTTGTTGAAGACACTCTTCGTACCAACAAAGAACTTACCATTATTATTACCAAACACAATTGAAGGAGCACCATCCCACTTAGTAGTAAGTTTATGCACCATAAAAAGATGATCCAACACTTCATTAGGATCTGTTCCTAGAAGTATTAGATCTTCTGGATGCTCAAGGTGCTTATTTGGCATGGGTGTCTGTCAGATACCCTTATTATAGCACACTAGAACCTAGTTGTGTACTGCCTTAGTACAGTTTTCCAAATGGTCCAAAGCGTTTACCCTTCTTGGCAGCAAGGAATACCATGTCTGTCATAAATTCTCTCTGTTTCTCTTTATTCATACTTACTACCTCTGCCATAAACTCCATCTGCATACACTTACTGTGTGCAACATGAGGTTCGGTTTCATATACTACTAACATATTCTCATAAAATTGATCCTCATTATTCACACCTAGATCTACACCACCACTCTTAAGTTTTACAAATATATTCTTGTACTTGTCTGCATCTTCCATGAATGCTGTACGAGTGCTTGGAAAATCCTGATGTTTATTTACAAACTTCTTCTTATTATCACTAATCAATTTAGCAACCATATCAACTGGTGCTTTACCAACACGAGCAGCAGCTGCACCCTTCTGTGTAGGTTCCCATTTTAAATTAGAAGTAGATTTAGAATCGTTTGCTTTAATTTGAAATTTATATTCAGCACCATTACCACTTACTACAATGGTAGAGTCTTGAGTAGCAAATGTTTCACCTTTCAAATCAAAGTTTATTCCTTTACTATCAACATTGAAATTATAATCTGCCTCTAGTCCATCCTCACGTACATTATACTCTTCATACTTAGCAACATCACCTGATACTTTCTTAAGAGATATACCAACAACTCTTCTTTCTATAAAAAGTTTACGAAGAACTGCATTCAACTCTAGAATAGTTTGTGATCCATTACCATCAATAGTTTTATCAATAATACTTTCAATCTTATTCTGATCTTGTATACACCATATATCAGCAGGGTTCCATGTATCTTTCTTACTAACACCAAACTTTTTCTTTACTAAGTCTGAAATATATCCCATGAATCCTTCATCCCTGTTGAAGATTTTAAATTTAACATTAGAAAACTCTTCTAACATCTTCTTTTGTTGAGCAAAGAATACTTTTAACCACTCTTCTTCTACTCCAGGATAAAGTTTTTCTAATTCTTTATACTTAGGATCTAATTTGATATCCGTCCACTTCTTATACCTGTATGAATCTTTAATAGCACGTTTCATTATCCATGCTGATGCCCTTTCTTGCATAGCAGTTGTCTTAGCATCTGCTGCCTTAGCACTTTTCTTATGACTTGCTAGAAACCTGACTTTAGTTGTACCAAAATCATATGTAATTGTTGATTTACCACTCTTAACTTCAACACCTTTAAAATCTTTATCAAACTTTTCTATAGTACTCTCTATCTTATCAATGTTTGATTCAGATGTTTTAATTTGCCACATCTTTTTACCACCTGTCCATGCACTATCTGCAAAGAAGAAATCAGGTTCAGGTATACCTTTAGTAATCCTCTCAAAGGATTCTTTAAACCTAAGAGAGGATGCTTTCTGTTTTGCCTTTGCTAAAGGCATATTGTACATGGATGCCATACAACAATTCTAGATCCTTACTAGTTATTTATCTTCTGCTGCATCAATCTTCTCTCTCATCTTTTCTATAATATCATATGCATCAATGAGGTTATCAATATCTGCTAAGAAACTAGCGATGTGTTTTGAAACATATGGTTTCTCAGTTCTTGCTGCAAATGCTAGAGCATCTCTTAGATGTTCTTGTGATGCTCTTAGCGAATCTTCTACTTGTTTTGATAACATTAACGGTCTCCTTTCTTACGATTTTCAGAACGCATCACGCTGAATTGTTCTTCTGGGTATCTTGCTACTAATTTATTAACGTTTAATAGTGTAAGTTCATCAAAAGTTGTATCCAATGCAATACATGCTTGTCCTATGTACCATAGTATATCACCTAGTTCGGTCTTCATATGGTCAATATTATCTTCACTATAAGGTTTTCCTTGGAAGACAATCTTCTTAACGATCTCAGTAAACTCACCACCTTCAGCAGTAATACCAAGAGCAGCAGTTAGTAGTCTTTGAACATCTGCTTGCTTTGTTTTAAGTGCGTCTGTACGCTCTTGGAAAGCATCATAATCTTTAGACTCAGGAGATGTTACCTCGTTTACAAATTCAAGGTAGCGATTATAATCTACCTGTGGAATGACATCGGTAACCGTGTCTTCATTGATACCAGTACCACTGGCAAATCCTTTATCAGGTCTTTTCATTTTAATAAGTTAATTGAGATAGTTTGTCACTTTTAGAAATCTTCTTAACGATTTCTACATCAGCATCTTGTCCAGAATCAACTAATCCTCCTTGGGGATTAGCGATATCATAGAGACGCATCTTCGCTCGGTCAATACCCACACAGAATTTTTTATAAACTGTTGGGTCATTGTAGCGATTCTTTAACTGCTTAACCATAATCTGATTTAGACCTTCCAACTCCTCAGTAGATATGAGAGCGAACATAAGGTCAGCAGTAGCAGGGAGTCCGAAAGACTCTGACGTGTCAGTAAGGTCAGGATCGCTAGA
>MDTE01195632.1_pt1 | contig 10630 bp, 8 predicted proteins | sample 811231 | NCBI WGS metagenome assembly MDTE01 (sample SAMN05326651, study PRJNA326480) | marine metagenome | isolation source: seawater | place: Indian Ocean: Red Sea | collected 2010 | reverse complement strand
TCGTCTTCGGGATTACTACTCACCTAAAAATGGTACAACATGCCACGATTCATCCTCATTGTAGTGACCAATGCTTTAATCAAAGGTTAAAACGGTCCTGGTCACCTCTCCAGACTCCATCGCACTAAACGCGGCGCCTATTCGATCTAAGGGCTCATGACGGGTAACCATACTATCCAAATCCAATCGACCTTGACGATACAAATCTAGATATCGTGGCGCGTCGACGGTAAAGCGATTAGAGCCCATCATGCAGCCGATGATTTTTTTCTCGAGGAAAAAATGACCCGCATTGACTGCAACTTTGGTCCCCACAGGAATTGCACCAACGAGGACTGCTGTGCCATTCGGAGAAAGGCAATAAAAAGCCTGCTCTAGTAGTTCGGGAACTCCTACCACCTCAAACGCGTACTCGGCTCCACCACCCGTTATCTTTCGTATTGCTTTAACAGGATCCTCTTTACTGGAGTTCACTATATCCGTCGCACCGAAAGTCAAAGCGGTTTTTAATTTTTCATCTAAAATATCAACTGCGATGATTTGTCGGGCACCAGCTATTTTGGCACCTTGCATTACTGAAATCCCAACCCCGCCTGCACCAAATACAACAACTGACGAACCAGGTGTCACCTGTGCCGTATTAAGGGCCGCACCGACACCAGTCGTCACAGCACACCCTACGAGCGCAGCTCGATCGAGGGGAATATCTTTATCAATTTTTACTACCGCTCGGTGATGTAACAACATTGCCTCCGCAAATCCTCCGAGGTCGGCAAACTGATGGATTGTCTCTCCTTCGCGAACCAGACGGGGTGATTCGTCTTCATTGCGGAGACATGCGCCTCTATCCATACATAGGTGTGGTCTACCCTGAACACACTGAATACAATTTCCACAAAACATAGAGGTGCAAGCGATAACATGGTCACCTGGGGCCACGTTTCGAACTCGGTTCCCAACATCAATAACAACTCCGGCAGGCTCGTGTCCTAGCACTGCCGGGGTAGGTGACGGGATGCCACCGTGCAAAGCATGTAAATCACTGTGGCAGACCCCACAGGCTGCCGTCTTCACCAGGACCTCTTCAGGACCTGGCTCGGCTATTTCGACGTCCTCGATGCTCAAAGGTCGATCTATCTCTCTGTGTACTGCTGCTTTGATTTTCATTTTAATCCCCTCGAATTTTCCGCATCTAGCGAAACCTGCTAGATGCTATAACGACTTTGTGCGTTTTTATCTTAATGCCTATCCAGTTTCTTTACCTGCTATGGTTAACCTTCACCGTTGCCGAATTTACAATCTATATCGAGCATAACGAATACAACAGAAAGAAAGGCATAGGGTATTCAATCAGAGACTGTCTTCCTCTACCCTTTTTTAAAAAACACGATATACACATTTCAACGTGTCTACTTTATTAGTCCCACCTCGACAAGGTTGTCAGAGAAAGTTGGCGCATGTCCCATATCAGAAAATCTTGCCGAACTAACAACATTCACAGTACCCGTGTTCAGTTGTCTCCAGTACCCATTGGTTGCGACCACGATACCCTGATTCACGTCGGTGGTCACTTTTGCTATGCACTCAAATTTTCCACGCGCGTTGAATACCTCAACTTTATTATCTTGCTCTATCCCCCTACTCTTTGCATCAACAGGGTTGATCAATACAAACTGCTCCCCCTGCCCCCCTATCTTCATTTTCATATTGGCATAGCAGGAATTAAGAAAACCATGGCTTTTTGGAGACAAGATGCTGAGAGGATATGATTCTGCAAGTTGTGGATTAGTCGAAAATGACTCTCTAGGGGGCGTATAGTCCGGCAGTTCGTCCAGAGCTGAGCCGTCTTGCATTTCTGTATACATCTGTCTGAACGGAGGCGCCACAAAATCGCCTCCAGAGGCAATGCTGGACTTGATTTCACATTTGCCACTGGGGGTCGGAAAGTTACCTTTCGCATGAGGCGCTCTCTCATCGGGATTCCCGACGGAAAGACGGGCAAACCCATGGCTTCGAAGGTAATCTAAATCGACGCCATCGCAAACAGGGCTGTTCCAATCTATGAATCGTTCCAAACATTCGCTATCCGACCACTGGAACTCCGGTTCGCTGTAGCCCATTCGCTCAGCGAGCAGACGAAATATCTCTCGATTCGACTTTGCCTCGCCCGGAACCCTTGCACAGCGCGAATTATAGGTCAGGTAATTATGCCCCCAAGCTAAAATAATATCTTCCATTTCGGCACCCATAGCCGCTGGCAACACAATATCTGCAAAAGAAGCAACATCGGATAGAAAATGTTCGGCAACGACAAGAAAAAGATCCTCACGCTTTAACCCCTTAATCACCTTCTCTGTCTCTGGCGCTTGGGTAACAGGATTAGAATTCCAACACATCAACGATTTGATCGGTGGATCCAATGAAATCTCACCAGTGAGCAACCTACCCAAATTAAGGTTGTTGACTACGCGTGTTCCCTCAGGGATCCAATCGGGTCGACAAATTGCTTCGAAATTGTAGGGATGCTCCCATACGGTCATCTGCAGTATCCCTCCTCCCACATGCCGCCAGGCTCCCGTAAGAGCAGGAAGAGACAATACAGCCCGTATAGTCTGACCACCCCCTGCGTGCCGCTCGAGCGCCACACCTATACGAATACTTGCTGACTTCGCGGTCGCGTATTCCCTAGCTAACTTTCGGATATCTTCCGCAGCAACACCGCAAATCGCTTCTGCCCACTCTGGGGTTCGGGACTTGGCTCTCTCAGCCAATTCGGTTGCTCCGATAGTATACTGCTCTACATAGTCCTCATCGATCAGGCCTTCCTCGATGATCGTATGAATCATTGCCATCGCTAACGCACCGTCCGTACCAGGCCTCGGAACAACATGCCAATCAGCCTCTTTTGCTGTCCGCGAAGCGTACGCATCGATTACTACCACTTTGGCACCTTTTTTTTGCGCATTTTTTATGATGTGCCAATGGTGCAAATTTGTGCTTACGCTGTTACATGCCCATATAATTATGTAATTCGAATGTACGAAACTTTCCGGATCCAGCCCGCCAGTAGGCCCATATGTCATCAACCAAGCTGTGGCAGAACCCTCTCCGCAGAAGGTTCGTTCCATGACTGTCGCACCCAAGCGATTAAAAAATGCATCCCCTCCATTTAATCCATGCACCAAACCTTGATGCCCGAGGTAACTATACGGAGCAATGGCTTCGGCCCCGTACTCAGCTATCATTTTGGTCCAATGCCCGCTTATCTCATCCAGTGCTTTTTGCCAGGAAATTCTCTCAAACTGCCCTGAGCCCTTTGGTCCGACCCGCAACATCGGATAGAGTAGTCGATCTTTATGATAGTGACGCTTTTCATAATCTTTCAACTTGACGCACAAGCCACCTCTAGTCATGGGATGCTCGGAGTTGCCTTTCACCGACAGCAACCGTCCGTCTTTTACCTCAAATCTCATCGAGCAAGTATCAGGACAATCATGAGGACAAGCCCCGTGATGAAAAGTTGACTGAGCCACTGCCATATTATTCCCCTCCCCTTTTTTGAGCGTTTCGCTTTGCCTGATCATCCGATGGTTGGCTGATAATCGCAAGACCACCGAGTCTTAATGAATAATCGCCAAAGGTGTCAGCGGCTAACGTGAGAACGAGCTCGGCCCGAACATACGCTAGTCTTTGAGGAGCATGTTGTACCGTTACGCACTTGACCTCGATTTCCTGCCAAAGATAACGTCTGTGCCAATGGGTTTTCCCAGCAAAATTCCCGTCCGCGCCATCCGGTCGCGTGGGTCTAACGTAAATTAACGAAATTACAATACAGGGCGTTTATCAATCTTAGGAGAATGCAATGAACATACAAGTTTCGGATAATTCGTTCAGCAACTATATACAACCCAATCTTTCTGCAGTAGAGCTCCAATTTTTGTTAAGCTTAGGCACAGCGTTAGCTATGAAAATTTAGAGAACTGAAAACACCGCAACTCGAGCGTCGTTCGTGATACTGCTTTGAAGATCACATGACAAAATAAGACTGGTTTATTTGGGGTATGAATTATGGACATAGGCTTCCTTACTTTTTGGAACAACTACAAAGATAAATTGAATGACACCGAGTTTTTCAAACAGGAGCACGCTCTCAACATGCTCGCTGAACCTTGTGGTTTTGATACACTTTTTTGCGTAGAGCATCACTTCAATTCGTACTCTATGTCACCCGACAATTTTCAGTATTTAAGCTATGTGGCAGGACAAACCCAAAAAATACGGCTTGCCACAATGGGGGCTATTCTCCCCTGGAATGACCCTTTACGAGTTGTAGAAAAAACACTATTGCTCGATCACATGTCTGACGGACGAGCCGTGCTTGGAATGGCTAGGGGACTCGCGAAAAGAGAATATCTTGGTTTTCGTCAGGATTTAGAAGAATCCCGAGAACGTTTCGATGAAGCTGCCTTCATGGTTTCTAAAGCTGTAGAAACCGGTGTTATAGAGGGAAAGGGCAAATACTATCCACAACCCAAAACCACCCTAAGGCCAGGTCCCAGAAGCTCATTCAAAAATAGAATATACATGGTCGCGATGAGCTCAGACACGGTGCCTGTGTGCGCCCAAATCGGAGCGACGCAGGGAATATTTGCTTACAAACCGTGGGAGGATGTTTTGCCTGATATCGAAGAATATCGACGCCTCTATCGTTTGAATCACAAAGCTCCCCCTCCACCGATCGCTACCGTAGATCTCACTTTCTGTAGCGACGACGAGGAGCGCGCCGCAGATCTAGTGCGAAAGTATTTTGGCAGTTTTGTCGAGCATTATGAAATATTTGGGGAACACCTCGCGTCCTCCAAAAGTTATAGCTCTTACTCTGGGCTAAAAGACGCCAGAGATGCAGTAGGTTACGACGCCATGGCGGACGCCTTTGTCAACTCCAATGTCTGTGGTTCGCCAACTGCAATTTTAGAAAAATACGAAGAGAGACGGAGAATAATAGGAGATTTTCAGCCTATACTGATCTTCAGCCATTCAGACGCTAGCTTTGCTGAGATTGAAGGTAGCATCAAACGATTCGCCAGCGATGTAATGCCTGAACTTCGCAGCTGGAAGATGGACGGATCGGAAGCCGCCTGACAAGGCACACTAGGCCGCAGAGTCCTCAGGCCCAGCATCCCATGGTTGGAGTCGTTCGGTAGCTATCCCTTCAGGGGTATTAGGCTGACGATGACGTTCAACCGGAAATGATGCTTCTACCAACATCAGCATGATCTGGAGCAATTTTTCATCTTTTTCCTGCATTTCGTCTATAGAGACCATGCTTAGATACTCCAACACTTTTTCGGAGCGAGGAAAAACTTGTTCGTAAAAAGTGTCCAACTCTTCTAGCGTACTCCTATAACGCCTAGCATTGCGCTCTGACCACAAGCCAAAGCACCACCCCTCGTCTATTAAGTTCTCTAAATCAGAGAAACCATCTGGTAAACAACCAGTCGAATTTCCTATCATTTCACTTTTCCTTGACTTCGATACAGATTCACTCGGTCATCTACTGTTTTCATATGGTGCCGAACCGCAACTTCGGAATCGCCCAAATGTATTTCAGTGACTGCTCGCGTCTCCATACCTTGTTGCGTTTGCTCCACGCAAAAAATATCTTCAAGCAGAACCTCCCTTAACCATATGCGACTAAATTCGTTCGTGAACCGGTGAGCCGCGTTTTCAGGGCGGTGCGTATAATGGCGATACTCGAATAAGGTTTCGTTATGAGATGTGGGCCAGAAATGGTAGGTAAAATAAGAACCGTGAAACGTATCTATAAAAAAATTAGGAAAGCAAACGTTGATGTCTACTCCCCATAACTCTGCCTCTCCGGGATTAAGGCCTGCGCCACCACCGACGGCTCCTTGGGAAAACATAGGACCGAATCTAGCGCCTAATCCCTCTACCGGGGTCATCTTGTGATTAGGGTTGCCATAAACAGAAATTGTCTGATGCTTTTCTCCCAGAGCCAACCATATGATCCTACCATAGCGGTTCTCAGGTCCGACCATGGAAGTGAGTCCAGTTTCCGCATGAACAAACCCCAAGTGATAAAGCTCATTGAAGGCATAGATGACATTTTTCCAATTAGCCTTAACAAGGCTCCGATAGCAAAAATGTGCCGTCAGATCCGCAAATGGGAAATCATTCAGTCTACCTGCAAGATCCCCTAAATAAACCGTCAACGACTGCGCGGGCTCATCTTCCAAATTGATAAAGATAAACCCGTTCCATATCTCGAGATGGATTGACAACAAGCAGTTACTTTCCTTGTTAAAGTCGTAAAAGCGTTGCTCGTCCGGAACAAATCTTAACTTCCCATCCAACGCATAGTTCCATCCATGATAGCGACACGAAAAAGACGAGCTATTACCCGCGTTCTTCCAGACAAGTTTGTTTGCCCTATGCTTACACACATTGTGAAACGCTTTTATCGTTCCATTAGTATCACGGACTATGAGTATCGATACATTACATACCGGTATGTCCTTAACATAAAAATCTCCAGCTTCCGGAATATCTTCTACACGACCGACATTCAGCCAGCTTGAGCGAAACACCGCGTCGCGTTCAGATTCATAATAAGTCGGTGACAAAAAAGGTTCTGTTGACACAGGCCCGTTACCTAACTCTGGGTAGTCCTGCGCCCACTTATAGTCGTAGGGAGGAGTATTACTAATGACGCTCATATTGTTCTCCAAGAGGTAACTTACAGTTTTCCGATAACCTCGTTTCCAAATTCAGTTATCATTTGAAGTGCCTGCTTTGGCCTCCCGTCCTCTTGAGGAACCCCGCATACATTGAGAGCAATGTTCGAAACGCCCGCATCTTCTAACTCCCTAATGCGATCTCTCACCTCGCCAGGCTCTCCAGTCAAGGTTGCTAGCTTTATCAACTCAGGAGACAAATACTGATGCTCACCCTCTCGCAGAAATGTGATATGACCTGTGTGCATTTCCTGATAGCGCTTTTCTAATGGCGTTTCCATTTTCATGATGTGTTCTTCAAAATATCTTCTGGCGATTGCGGCTACTTCTTTAGGGGCAAAAGGTCCCACTTTCATTTCTTTCGGATCCCAGTTGGTATGCAAAAGTAAGATAGCATAGGGCCCCACCTGCTCTATCACTCTCGAAGACATTATATTTTCTCCAGGACGCAGTATGCATCCGGATGTCAGATTTGTCGTATAAACCGAATCCATTGGCCGACCAGATTCCTGCGCACTTTTTTTAATTGCCGAAACACTGCTCGCGATGTGGGTCGAATCCAAACCAATCGTTACCCATCCGTCTGCGAGTTGCCCGACCATTCTCAATGCCTTTGGACCGTTCGAAGCCATATGAATGGGAACCGTCTCTGATACATTAACGTAGTGCATATCAGGATGCAGGAAACGAATCAGCCTTTCTTTTTCCCCTTCAGCATACAGCGCCTCATCGCCGCTCAACAAATCGCGAATTACCGTTATATGCTCTTTCATGGTTTGCAGTTTGATAGGAGGCATACCCATGACATTCCGGCCGGTAAACCCGGTACCAACGCCGAGAATGACCCGCCCGGGCGCAAGTTCGTTTATAGTTGCGATGGAAGCAGCAGTAACAGGCGCTATCCGATTTCCCAAGATCGAAACCAAAGTTCCGAGCTTTATATGGTTAGTATGCTCCGCGGCAAGCGCCATGCAGGCGTAAACGTCACTGTAACACATGTGTGAATCGTAAAACCAAGCATGCGTAAATCCACAGTCCTCCGCGATTTTTGCATCCTTATAAGCTTTTATGTACGAAGGGAACGCAATTCCAAAATCCATCAAAAACCCCCAATAAACGTTTTACACACAATTTTAATTAGGACCGACTAAACTATAGCAACAAGATGCTCGGCTCGCTTTAAAACGTAAACTGCATCCACGTTTGCAACACTGTCGTATCGTCATCACCGAATATTTCTCGCGCTCCTGTATGCGGTGTCGACCATGCTATACCAGCATATAGATAGACTTGGCCGTCGCCAAAATACTCTATTCCAGCGTTTATCTCATCTGCCCAGTCTCGGCTCGAAACCGTTTGCCCGAAATAGTGTCTTTCTTCTAGATCATGGCTGTAATAATAGACCGTTAATGCGTAGGTAGGACGGGGAGAGATATGAATCTTAACAAAACGGGTAACCTGATTACTGTTGAATAGATGGAATTCACCAGCTACCTCTCCTTGATAGAAAGTATCCCAACCACGTGCACCGAAACCATAAAATAAGGGCCGGTAGTTTTCGCTGTCAGTAGTACCTAATTTGTCCCCAGAAAACCGAGAATGACGAAAGGTGATGGCCGTTGGCCAAACCATTCCGGGGACGCTGAATACTGCATCTACATACCATCCCAAGGCATCAACATTCCCACCGATATTGTCGTCGTCAGTTCCCGATTGCCAGACAACCTCTGTATAAAACTTTAAAGGTTCAAAATACGGCATTGGCACACCTAACGCTCGAAAATTCAAAGACTTCACACCGTCATATTGAAGCGCGTTTCCACTGTAGACCTCGATAAACATAAAACCATACCTGCCTAGCGGAGAATCGACATTTTCTAAATTCACGCCATATAGCAGAGAATTTCCAAAATCAACGTCGCTTCGGAGCCAGAATGCATCGCCCCTAATGTGCTTCCCCTCGTAAGAAGCAACCGCTGCATTCCTAAAAGCATCGAAAGGCCCTACCCAGAAGTTTCCCTGATTCCTTCCCGTATCAAAATTGCCGTCGCCGATTAAAAAGCCATCTCCAATCATTAATGGCTGCGCGCCCAGACTTACGCTAAATGACTGATTACGCCACCCTATATACAATTCGTCCCAATCAATCTTCGAATCTCCCGCTCGTGCAAACTGGCCCGAAAGCTCACCGTCGACAACGTTTGCCGCAGCGACAAGAGAAGTTTTTCCAAAAAAGGTTCCGTCGGAAAATGGGTGCTCGAAATATAGAGCAGGTTCGACGGACAGTTCGGCATTAACTCGATCTTTTTCTGACAAGTCATCGAGCGCTCCAAGACCAAAATTCATATCATCACCGTGTTGCAACCCGATTCGAATTTCGAGACTCGGCTTCAACGACCATTCATTAAATTCAAACTCTTCAAAACTTGAGACGGCAGTCCCAAAACTTGCGAGTCCAAGAATTAATAAAACTTTTATGAGAATGGGTGGCATAAAATAATCAACTCGGGAAACAGCCATCGGTTTCCCAGAATGACAGTCGACCTGTTCCTGCGAACCAGATACGGTATCACAATATTGGATAGCAGTTGAAAACTAGCTAGCAGCAAGTTCCAAACCCTACTATAGCGGCTTCCGCGAGACGTTAGTAGTGTGAAGTCTTCATCACTAATAGTGCATCATTTCTCGCTGGATTGCAGTAAGGTGCGTTTATACTAATTGCCTTATTTCAACCAATCTGATAACTACTAGAGTCTTATAATATTTTGTTTGGAGATATCAAGTGTCTTTCGAATTGGATCCGGAATTCGCCGCCGTATTTGCGCCTTTTGCAGAAGCATTAGAATCCGCGGAATTGCCTCCTGTCGGCGATATAGAAACCCGCCGCACTAACTTAGAAGCATTTCAGCGACGTGCGCACGAAGCGCTTCCTGGGGTAGACGACGTCAAAACCACTGACTACAAGGTCAAAGCAGGCGACGGGGCAGAACTGCTTTTACGGTGGTATGAAAAGGATGGCAGTAACCCCGGCTCCGTAGTCTATTATGTCCATGGTGGGGGAATGATTCTCAGCAACGTATCCATTTACGACAAACCCGTCTCGAGGTATGTTTCCGCGTCAGGCGTACCCTTCCTATCCGTTGAATATCGCTATGCTCCGGAGTTTCCCCACCCAACACCCGCCGAAGACTGTTACGCCGGTTTAAAATGGCTCTTTGAAAACGCTGCCGCACTTAAGATAAACCCAGAACGCGTTGCGGTCATGGGCGATAGTGGAGGGGGAGGTATCGCAGCCGGGCTAGCACTTTTAGCTCGCGATCGACCCGGACCGAAGTTGGCTCGGCAAATCCTCATTTATCCCATGCTCGACGATAGAAATGTTACTCCCGATCCTTTGCTCGTGCCTTTTATGCTCTGGTCCTATAACGACAACATCACGGGTTGGACTGCTTTGCTCGGTGACGCATCAGAAGACAAGACGATAAGCGAGTACGCAGCTCCTGCAAGAGTTGTAGATCCATCGAATCTACCAAAGACCTATATAGAAGTGGGAGAACTGGATATTTTTCGAAATGAAAATATCGAGTATGCAAGACGTCTCGGACTAGCGGGAGTAAGCACAGAATTACACGTGCACCCTGGCGTACCGCACGCATGGGAGGTATTCGCGCCGGATATTGGAATATCTCGTCGCTCTTTTGAAGATCGCGTGAGAACAATAAGGGACATTTAGTACAACGGACAACCACATAGACAATAAATTCCAACCATCACTAGAAAACGTAATTTCCTTAGGGAGACCAATACCCTGGCCTGTGGCAGAACGAGCGTTCGCGTTAAAGGGAGGTTCAAATCCATTTTTCCCTACCCGCAGG
>MDTE01201713.1_pt1 | contig 10631 bp, 11 predicted proteins | sample 811231 | NCBI WGS metagenome assembly MDTE01 (sample SAMN05326651, study PRJNA326480) | marine metagenome | isolation source: seawater | place: Indian Ocean: Red Sea | collected 2010 | reverse complement strand
TTAAATATTTTACTAAAAGTTCTTGTAAATAAATTCATTATACCTCTATATATGTATTAATAATTTAAATTAAATAGCAATTATGACAATAAACATTAAGAATTTTCTCAAAGAAAAATCAAAACTATCAAAAATGGGAGAGTTTCAAAGCCTTAAACAAATTGAGGGCTTGGAGATGTCATCAATATCTGCAGACTTATACGGAGATGGAAGAGATGATTTAGCACTTTTTTATTTTAGCAAAGGAGCTAATTATGCAACTCTAACTACAAGTAACAGTATAACATCAGAGTTCATACCATGGAACAACAATTCTCATAAAAAAATTATTAAAGGTCTACTGGTTAATACAAAAAATGCTAATACTTTTACAGGAAAGCAAGGAAAAGATAGCATTGATATTTTAGCAAAAAATTTATCAAGAATTTTAACTATTAAAGAGTCAAAATCAAAAAAAGGAACAAGTGAGACTGTTAAAATAAAAGATTTAATTTTTGCTTCGACTGGCGTGATAGGTGAGGAGTTTCCAGTTGAGCCAATTAGGGAAAGACTTTCAGAATTAGTTGACAAATTAAGGGATGATCACAATAAAATGTATTGGCTTAAAATAGCATCTGCAATAATGACAACTGACACAAAACCAAAGCTTGCCTATGAAGAGATAATAGTTGGAGATGAATTGATCAGAATTTGTGGTATTGCAAAAGGTTCGGGAATGATAGCACCAAATTTAGCGACTATGCTATCTTTTATTTTTACTAATGCAGATATAAATTCAAATCTTTTAAAAACACTTTTAAAAAGAGCAGTTTCAAATTCTTTTAATGCAATTTCTGTTGATAGTGACCAATCCACTAACGACATGGTATCTATTTTTTCCACAAGAGCTTTAAAAGTTGGACAAAACTTATCTTTAAATGACAAAATTATCCAAAAATTTGAACTAGCTTTAAAAAAACTTTGTTTAAATTTAGCAAAACAAATTGTTGTTGACGGAGAGGGAGCTAAGAAATTTTTAACAGTAAATGTAATAAACGCAAAATCCTTAGGAAGTGCAAAAAATATCGCTTTTTCAATTGCAAACTCCCCACTTGTTAAAACTGCAGTAGCAGGTGAAGATCCTAATTGGGGCAGAATAGTAATGGGAATTGGTAAATCAGGAGAAAACGTCGACTCAAAAAAATTGAAAATTAAAATCGGTAGTTTCATAGTTGCAGAGAATGGAAGAATTTCAGAGACTTACGATGAAAAAAAATTAAAAGAGTATATGCAGTGGGACTCTATAGAAATTGAAATCAATTTAAAACTAGGTAATGATGCATTTAAATGCTACACTTGTGATTTTACACATGACTATATAGATATAAATTCAGACTATAGGAACTAGATGATAAAATATAATCTTAATTGTGAAAATAATCATGAGTTTGAAAGTTGGTTTGCAGATTCTAAAGAATTTGAGAATTTACGAAGAAAAAAACTTTTAGATTGTATATATTGCTCCTCAAAAAATATTAAAAAATCAATCATGTCTCCAATGATAACAAATGTAAATAAAGATAACGATATCAATCTTTTATTTAAAAATGAAAAAAAAAGATTACTCGAAATTAGAAAGTATATAGAGAAAAATTATGAATATGTTGGTAAAAATTTTAGCAAAAAGGTTAGAGACATTTATTATGACAAAAAAAGTAATAAAACTATCTATGGCACTACTACTCAAAAAGAGAGAGAGGAGTTAGCAGAAGAAGGTATAGATTTAATAAGTATTCCATGGGTTAATAAAGAAAATTAATATTTTAAACTGCAAATAATATAATTTACCGAAAGATTATCACTTCTCTTCCATTTCCTTGTAAGCGGGTTAAAGCTTAAACCTTTTACATCAATTGTCTTAAATTTTTCACTATTCAATCTTCTCTCTAACTCTTGTGGTTTGATAAATTTATTCCAGTCATGAGTTCCAATTGGCAGCCATCTTAGTATATATTCTGCACCAATAATTGCTTTTATATATGATGTCAAAGTACGATTGAGTGTTGCAGTAAACATAATTCCATCTTTTTTTAAAAGTTTTCTGCAAGTTTTTATATATAAATCTACATTCTCAACATGCTCAACGATTTCAAGATTTAAAATTATATCAAAATTTTCAAATTCCTTTAACTGCTCCGGGGATTTATTTAAATAACGAATATTTAGATTATTTTCTTTAGCATGCAGTTGAGCAATTTTAACGTTTTTCTCAGCTGCGTCTATACCAGTAACATTAGCCCCTAACCGAGCCATAGGTTCACTAATTAAGCCACCCCCGCTTCCTATATCTAAAATCTTTAATCCATTTAAAACGTTATCTTTTTTATTTTGAAGTTTATAATGTCCTTTGATTTGATCTGTTATATATTCAATCCTGGTAGGGTTGAACATATGCAATGGTTTAAATTTTCCATTAACATCCCACCATTCGTCTGCTAAGTTTGAAAACTTTTGAATTTCTTCTTTATTTATAGTACTCATTTATGATTTATTTAAAATACATTAAAATCTTTTTAAATTATATTAAATTCTTAAATGGTTAAAAAAATATTAAAGTTTGGAGGCACATCTGTTGGGACTATTGCAAGGATTCAACATGTGGCAAATATTATCAGGAAAGAAAAAGATAATGGGCATCAAATAATAGCTGTAGTTTCGGCTATGGCAGGCAAAACTAATGAATTAATTAGTTTATCTAAAAACCTCTCAGAGGATTTTAACAAAAGAGAATTAGATGTTTTATTGTCTTCGGGAGAACAGATAACTTGTGCTTTACTTGCTGGAGCACTATTGAAACTAAATATTAATGCTAAATCTTGGCTTAATTGGCAAATTCCAATTTTAACTGATGGAGAGCACACTAATGCAAGGATTGTCAATATAAGTGTAAATAGAATAGAGGATTTTTTAAAATATGGAGTAGCAATAGTTCCAGGGTTTCAAGGAATTTCTAAAAATGGGGATATTACAACTATTGGAAGAGGTGGATCAGATGCAACAGCTGTGGCATTTGCAAAATTATTTAATGCAGATACTTGTGAAATCTACACAGATGTTGATGGGGTATATTCTTCAGATCCAAACAAAATACCTGTTGCAAAAAAAATTGATAAGATTTCATATGATGAAATGTTGGAACTTTCATCACTTGGCGCTAAAGTAATGCAACCATCAGCTGTTCAAACTGCAATGATTTATGATATACCTTTAGAAGTTAAGTCGACTTTTACTAATAGAAAAGGCACTAAAATTTTTGACAAACAAAATATTGATTATTCAAAAAGTGTCACAGGAGTTGCGTACTCAAAAGATGATGCTAAAATTACTTTGATAGGTGTTGAAGATAAGCCAGGTGTAGCTGCAAATATATTTGAACCTTTGAATAAAGCTCAAATAAATGTCGATATGGTTATACAAAATATTTCTTCTGATCAAAAACTAACTGACATAACATTTACAATTAAAAGAGATTACCTTTTAAAAACAAAAAATATTTTGGAAGCAAATAAATCCGTAAAATACAAAAAGATTACTCATAATGAAAAAGTTTCAAAAGTATCAATAGTTGGTGCCGGAATGGTTTCAACACCAGGAGTTACTTATAAAATGTTTAGAGGTTTAGCTGATAGTGAAATAAATATTCTGGCTATTTCAACCTCAGAAATAAAACTATCTGTAATTATCAACGAGGAAGATACTTTGAATGCTGTTAAAAAACTTCATTCAATATTTGATTTAGACTAAAATGGATGTAAGACCACATAGAAAAATTTACAGACGAAAGACTAAAGAGATTAAAGTCGGGAATGTCTCAGTAGGTGGAACATCACCAATATCAGTTCAGTCTATGACTAATACATTAACTACTGATATTAAAGCTACAATAAATCAGATTAGAGGATTAGAAGAGGCAGGTGCTGATATTGTAAGAGTATCATGCCCTGACGAAGCGTCTACACAGTCTCTTAAAAAAATTGTTAAAGAGATAAATGTACCCCTGGTCGCAGACATACACTTCCATTATAAAAGAGCTATTGAAGCCGCAGAAATGGGCGCAAGCTGTTTAAGGATAAATCCAGGAAACATAGGATCTAAAAACAGAATTCTAGAAGTTGTAAAAGCCGCTAAAGATAATGGTTGCTCACTTAGAATAGGAGTAAATGCTGGTTCATTAGATAAAAGCTTACTAGAAAAATACAAAGAACCTTGCCCTGAAGCTTTAGTTGATAGCGCGCAATACAACATAAAACTACTTGAGGATAATGATTTTTTTAATTTTAAAATAAGTGTAAAATCTTCAGATATTTTTCTTACTGTTAAAGCCTACAAAAAACTATCTGAAATTTGTGACTACCCTTTACATTTAGGAGTAACTGAGGCCGGAGGTCTATTTACCGGTTCAATCAAATCATCTATTGGAATTGGTAAGCTACTAATGGAGGGAATTGGGGATACAATAAGAGTTTCATTATCCTCTGATCCTATTGATGAAGTAAAAGCTGGGTACGAGATATTAAAATCTTTAGGAATTAGATCTAGAGGAGTTAATATAATTTCTTGTCCTTCTTGTGCTCGGCAAGCTTTCCCAGTAATAGAAACTGTGAAAGAATTAGAAAAAAAATTATCTCATATAAAAAAACCGATTGATATTTCAATAATAGGATGTGTCGTAAATGGCCCTGGAGAAGCAGCTCAAACAGAAATTGGTTTAACTGGGGGTGGACAAGATAATAACCTGTTATATTTGTCCGGTATACCACATGCTAAAGTTGCAAGCGCAGAAATTATAGAAAAGGTTGTTAAGTTAGTTGAGGCAAAAGTTAACGATACAAAATAATAATGATACCCTTACAGAAAGTAAAAAATATCATTTTGAAACATAATGCTTTAGAGAAAGATCTATCATCTGGAGATATTGAGCCGAGATTATTAGCAAAAAAATCAAAAGAGTATTCGAACTTAGGAAATATCATATCAATAGCCAAAGAGTATTTAAATTTTGAGGTTGTAAAAAAAGATCTTGAACAAATTTTACAAGATAAAAGCAATGACTCAGAAATTATTGAAATGGCGAAAAAAGATTTAGAAGAAATGAAGTCAAAAAAGGAGAGTTATGAAAATCAACTCAAAATTTTTTTACTACCAAAAGATGAAGATGACTCAAAAAATGCTATAGTTGAAATAAGAGCTGGTACGGGTGGTTTAGAAGCTTCATTATTTTGTTCTGATTTATTTAAAATGTACGAAAAAGTTTGCTCTAAAAAAAAATGGAAAATTGAAATTATAAGTATTTCTAAAAGTGAAGCAGGAGGTTTTAAAGAAATTATTTTTTCTGTTAATGGAAATGACATATATTCTTACCTTAAGTATGAGTCGGGAGTTCATCGGGTTCAAAGAATACCTGAAACTGAGACACAAGGAAGAGTCCATACCTCAGCTGCGACTGTAGCTGTTTTGCCTGAGGCTGAAGAATTGGATATTCAAATTAAGGACTCAGATTTAAGAGTTGATGTTTTTAGAGCAGGAGGGCCAGGGGGTCAATCTGTTAATACCACAGATAGTGCAGTTAGAATAACCCACATACCAAGTGGTATAGTTGTAAGTCAGCAAGATGAAAAATCTCAACATAAAAATAAAGCAAAAGCTTTAAAAATTCTAAGATCAAGAGTTTATGAGGCAGAAAAAAGAAAAAAAGATTTAGAAAGATCTAGTAATAGAAAAAGTCAAATAGGTTCAGGAGACAGGTCTGAAAGAATAAGAACGTACAATTTTCCACAAGGAAGAGTTACAGACCATAGAATTAATTTTACTTTGCACAAACTGGATGAATTTCTCAGTGGAGAGATCCATGAAGAAATGAATCATGAGCTAAGATTAAAAGAGCAAAATTTAAAATTAGAAAGTCTTTAAATAATGATTATTTCAGAATTAATTAAACTTGGTAGCCTTCACCTAAAAAGAGAAAATATAAAATCGTACGCTTTAGATTCTGAAATATTGTTATCTAAAGTGCTTAAAAAAAGCCGAGAAGAAATATTAATAGAATTTGATAAACAAATTGATTTTGAGGATGAAAAAAAATTTAAAAGATTTATTAAGAGAAGATCAGCAAAGGAACCAATAGCTTATATTCTTAAACACAAAGAATTTTGGAGTAAAAAATTTCAAATAAATAACAATATATTAATTCCTAGACCCGAAACTGAGTTATTGGTTGAAAAACTCAGTAATATTTATAGGGATAAAAATATATCAATCTTAGATATTGGAACTGGATCGGGATGTATAATCATTAGTTTATTAAGCGAATTACAAAATTCGTGTGGTACGGGCGTAGACGTTTCGAAAAAAGCTATCGAAGTTGCCAGTATGAACGCTAAGAAACTAATTCCAAATAGAAGAATAAAATTTCTTAAAAAGTCATTTTCTAATATATTTGACCAAAAGTTTGATTTGATCGTGTCTAATCCTCCTTACATAAAAAGATGTGATATCAAGAATTTAAATGAGGATATAAAGAGATTTGAACCTAAAATTGCTATAGATGGTGGAAATGATGGGCTTGACGTAATTAGAAAAGTTATCTACAAAACAAGTGAAATCTTAAAAATTAATGGGAAGCTCGCCCTTGAAATTGGAAATGAGCAATACAAAAAAGTTTCAAAAATTTTAATAAATAATAACTTACGAATTGAACATATAATAACTGATTACAATAAAAATATTAGATGCTTGATATCAACTTTGCTGAAATAATTTATGAATAATAGAAGAAGAAATTTTAGATCTAGACCTCAAAAAAATAATTTCAGAAGAAGAAATGGGGCGATAAATTCTACTAACTCAAATAGCTATAACAATGGTAATATTAATTTCAGCAGAAATGGTTCGATGAATAATCCTCACAGTGTTGAAAAAACAATGCTTAAATTTCAACAATTAGCCAAAGATGCTCAAAGCAATGGAGATCCAGTTTTAGCACAAAATTATCTTCAGCACGCCGATCATTATTTAAGACGATATAATGAGTTAAGTGATAAGAGATTAGAAAAATCAGAAAATAAACCAGAAGAGTTAAATCCAGAAAAATAGATTTAATAAATTATTTATATGGAGCAAAATTTAAATAGCATTTCTCAACAAATTAAAGAGAAAGGAGTTGTGTCTGTGAGCAACCTTTTAAGCCCTGAGGATTTGGAGTATATTTTGAATATTGTCAAAGAACCCAAAAAAGGTTCTTCAGAGAGTTATTATCCTACTCATTTAAAACAGTATCTTGTTAAGCTTTTAAAGTTAGATTTTAAAAAAATTAATAATTCTTTATTTCTAAAAAAAATAGCAAAAAAACTCCACTTTAAAGAAATCGCTGAAACTGCATTCGGTTCCAAAGCAGAGTTACAAATGATTGACTGTTACCATAATAAACAATCTAACAAACAAATATTAAGTTGGCATAATGATATAGGCATCAAAGATTATAACAATCCAAATTCTGTTAAAAATTTTTTTAAAACCGCAGATGCAACTTTCTCAAAAGCTTATGGTACTGCAAGGGGAATAAAGTTTTTTATCTATCTTACTGATGTTAAAAGTGACAACGGTTCTCTTGCAGTAATACCTTACAGTGCTGAAATTGTAAAAAGGATATGTGCGTTAATTTTGAAAAAAGAAATTAATCCAGCTCCATTTTGGAATCTTAAAAATCTAAGAGATTTAGTAAAACAAAAAAATGTTCAAAGCTTATTGAATGAAAAAATCCAAAAAGAAAAAATACAACAATTTTTGCACGACACAAAATTTATTGAGAATGAGACCCCAGATACATCACAATTTGATTTCAACTTAAAAAAAGGGGGCGCAGTAATTTTTGACGAACTTTCTGTTCATAGAGGATCAGCTCCACAAAAAACTGACAGAATAGTTCTTAGATTCATTTATAAAAAGATTAATTTATTAAATTGAAAAAATCTCAAGCACTGCTTTATAAAATTGTAAAAATTGTTAGATATATATTACAGTTTCCATTAGTTATTTTAAACTTCATAGGAAATATCTACGCCGACCTTCTACTATTTATTGATAGAAGAAATTTTAGTGCTAGCTGGCAACAAATTTTACAAAAAAGTATTGATAGGTATAAAAGTAAAAATATAATAGTTTCAAAAAACCCAGAAAAATCTATTAAATTCTATACCCCGTCATTAATAGCTAGTTTCAGGGCTAAAACAATTTTCACAAAAGAGCCGGAAACAATTGATTGGCTCAATGAAAATGGTTCAAAATATAATTGTCTTTTTGATATTGGAGCAAATTTAGGCCTTTACAGTATTTATTATGCAAAAAAATTTGATGCAAAAGTTTTCTCTTTTGAACCTTCTTTCAAAAATTTAGAATTATTAGCTAGAAATATCAGATTAAATTCTTTGCAAGAACATATAACAGTAATATCTAATCCGCTGACTGATAAATTTTTAGTTTCTAAATATTTTCAAGGAGACTTTAAAGCTGGAGCTGCAGAAGCAAGTTTTAATAATAAAAAATATGAACACGAGCACCAAACCAAGAATAAAAATATAAATTTCGATAAAGAGAAAATATTTTATAATACACTAGGTATTTCAATTGATAATTTGATAAATGAAAATGTAATAGACCTACCTAAGCTTATTAAAATAGATGTTGACGGAAATGAAATTGAAATTTTGAATGGATGTACAAATCTTTTAAAAAATAATAAAAAAATTAGTATATTAATAGAAACAAGACAAATAACGAAAAAAATAGTAGAACAAAAATTAATTAATCATGGTTTTAGAAAGGTAGCAAGTGCGGGAGATAATTCGATTTGGGAAAATTAGCTTTTCCTTAAATCTGCTAATCGCAAATCTATCTTTATCCTTTCGATCTCAAACTCATTTCTTTCTTGACCTTTTAAAATTTTTCCTGATGGTAACTTTAGTCTTTGAGAATTAACTTTTCTCCCATTAACAATTACTTCATAATGTAAGTGCGGGCCAGTTGAAAGGCCAGTCGAACCTACGTATCCAATTATTTGACCTTGCTTAACTTTTCTACCCTCTTTAATTCCTTTTGCAAAAGATTTCATGTGAGCGTAAACAGTCTCATAAGTAGAATTATGTTTTATCTTAACGCAGTTACCTCCGCCTCCACACCATCTAGCTCTAGTTACAGTTCCAGAACCTGAGGCCATAATAGGTGTTCCACTTGGTGCAGCAAAGTCAGTTCCCTTGTGCATTTTATTGTAACCTAATATTGGATGTTTTCTCATTCCAAAAGAAGACGATAATCTTGCTCCATTTATAGGTGTTTTCATTAAAGATTTTGTAATACTTTTTCCTTTGATATCGTAATACTCTTCATTATTTTTATAATTAAAATTGTAAAGATTTATTTCCTCTCCATTCACGAACATAGATGCATATATTATTTTGCCAGTATCTTTTACTTTACCATTGTCATCTTCAAATTTTTCATAATAAATTTCAAACCAATCTCCTTTTCTAATATCTCTTTGAAAATCAACTTCAAAACCAAATATTCTAGCAAACTCTACAATTATATTTGGTTCTATTTTTGCATTAATTGCTGCATTATATAGATTGTTTTTAATATCATTTTTAACAACAACCTCTTTTTTATAGAGTCGAGTTATATTTTCTTTAACTAAAAATATATCTTGGGTCTTTCTTACTTCAATACTGCTTGTATTACTAATCGGATACAATAAATTTACTAAAGTAAAGGAACCATCTTCTAATATTTTATAAATTAACGATAACTCTCTTCCTGAATAAATATTAGAAAGTTTTTTTTGTTTTAGTTTAAAAGATATGTTTTTTATATCTTGATTTCTGATATTAAAATTTTTGAGTATTTTTTCAACAGAATCATTGTTTTTAATTTTGTATTTAACTTCATTGTAAGGGCTATGAATTTTTGCTGTAAAAAAATTTGTTAATTTACTAAACTCACTTGATTTTGTAATTTCTTTTAAGTTCTTTTTGTTTTCGATGCCTTTTTTATCGACCAAAGTAGAATAAAAAGTGAAAAATGATAATAATCCAATACTAGCTACTAAAATCATCAGAAAGTTATAATTTTTTAATTTAACTTCAGAAAATTTCGTAGTGCTTATGAAATTATATTTTTTTTTTAAAAGGTTGGTAAGTATTTGATTTATCGTCATAGTTGTTTTTTACAAAAATTGATAGTTTTTTGCAATCCAGTATGACAAAAAAGTGCTCATTTTATTGGCTTATTTAACCAATATACGCCTTGACTTATTAAAATATTGTACTAAAACGAGCGCTCGCCTCTACGAAATTAGTTTTTAATAGCGCCAGAGGTGTGTAGATTTTGCAAAGCAAAATCTTAGCTTTTTTAAATTGTAAATTTTAGAAGAGAAGTGTGGACGGCTAGGTTGATAAAGAAATTGTCGTACACACTTTAACGAAAATAACTTTAATTTACCTTAAAGTTATAAAGCTAGTGTGCGCCGTTATTAAACTTGAGAGTTTGATCATGGCTCAGAACGTACGCTGGCGGCACGCCTAACACATGCAAGTCGAACG
>MDTE01187603.1_pt1 | contig 10631 bp, 9 predicted proteins | sample 811231 | NCBI WGS metagenome assembly MDTE01 (sample SAMN05326651, study PRJNA326480) | marine metagenome | isolation source: seawater | place: Indian Ocean: Red Sea | collected 2010 | reverse complement strand
TTACAACAAAATCGAAGAACATCGTAAGAAAGGATCGATAGTGAGTTCGAATACATCTACGATTCCTAGAGCGAAACTTGTAGAAGGTATGCCTAAAAAATTCTCGAAGAATTTTATGATTACGCATTTTTTCAATCCACCAAGATATATGCGACTTTTGGAAATAGTTCCCGATGAAGAAGTAGATAAGAAAACGGTTGAATCTATTACTAAATTTTCAGATATAAAACTTGGAAAAGAAGTTATTATCTGTAAAGATACTCCTGGATTCATAGGAAATCGTATCGGTATTTTTTGGGTCCAGTGTGCAATTCATGAAGCGATTAAAGCTGGCCTTACAGTTGAAGAAGCTGATGCAGTCATGGGACGGCCTATAGGTGTTCCAAAAACTGGAGTTTTCGGACTTATGGATGTAGTAGGAATAGACCTCATACCTCATATTTCAATTAGTATGCTAGCGAATTTACCGAAAGAAGATGAATATTGTAAAATATATAATGAAGCCAAGACGATGAAAAGTATGCTGGAGAATATGATTGAAGAAGGCTACACTGGAAGAAAGGGGAAGGGTGGATTTTATAGATTAAAGAAAGAAAATGGTAAGAAAATTAAAGAAGCTCGAAATATAGAAACGGGAGAATATGCACCTGCTAACAGAAGAGTGAGAATGGGGAGTATTAAAGCGGCAAGAAAGGGGCTCGGAAAATTAGTAAATTATGAAGATAAAGGAGGACAGTATGCATGGAATGTGCTTTCTCAAACATTGAGCTATGCTGCATCATTAGTTCCAGAAATATCCGACAGTGTTGTTGATATCGATAATGCAATGAAAAGTGGGTATATGTGGAAAAGAGGACCTTTCGAAATGATTGATCAATTGGGTACTGCCGAATTTGTACAGAAGTTGCTTGATGAGAAACGAGACGTTCCTAAAATTTTAAAAGAAATAGAAGGTAGAAAATTTTATGATTGTGTAAAAGGAATGCGTAAACAATTCGGAGTTGATGGAGAGTATTCAGATATTGTAAAACCGGAAGGTTATTTGAATGTTGAAGATATTAAAATTAAGAATGAGCCTTTAGCGAAGAATCCATCTGCAAGTATATGGGACATGGGAGATAGAATTGCTCTTCTTGAATTTCATAGTAAGATGAATTCTATAGACCCTATGACAATAGAGATGATTGAAAAGGCATCTAGGATTGTAAATGGAAATGATTTTGATGGATTGGTTGTTGGAAATGATGGGAGTCATTTTTCAGCAGGTGCAAACATAGGTCTAGCGCTGTTTGTAGCGAACGTTGGTCTTTGGTCTGAAATGGATAGATTTATCGCTGGTGGACAGCAAGCATTCATGTCACTTAAACATGGTAATTTTCCAGTAGTGGGTGCCCCGAGTGGATTAGCGATAGGCGGTGGTTGTGAAGTTCTTCTCGCTTGTGATGCTGTACAAGCTCATGCTGAAACATATAGTGGATTGGTAGAAGTTGGAGTAGGATTAGTGCCTGCATGGGGAGGTTGTAAAGAGATGATAAGTAGATGGAAAGATAATTCTGAAAAGGGTCCGATGGGTGGCATTACACAAGTATTTCAAAATATAGGAACTGCGAAAGTATCTACTTCCGCTCTAGAAGCTTATGATTTGAAAATACTAAGAGAAAATGACGAAGTTACAATGAATAGAGAACGAGTATTATTTGATGCGAAGAAGAAATGCATAGAATTGGCTCAAGACTATAAAATGCCAGAAATGAAAGAATATAATCTTGCTGGAAAATCTGGAAAGGTAGCTCTAGATATGGCAGTCGATGATTTGGTAAGATCTGGAAAAGCTACACCATATGATAAAGTAGTTACTGAAAAACTGACTGGAGTATTAACAGGAGGAGATACTGATCCTACTGAAACCGTAGATGATGGTATGCTTTTAGATTTAGAGAAAGAGGCCATAATTGCTCTTGCAAAAAATGAAGGAACTGCAGATAGGATAGAACATATGATGGAGAAAGGGAAACCTTTGAGGAATTGATATGAAATATAAACCACCTCTAAAAGATATGAAATTTGTTCTGGATGAATTGCTTAATGTAAATGAGATGACGTCTTTTCCAGGATATGAAGAAGCATCCATAGACATGATGGAAATGATAATAGAAGAATTGGGTGAGGGTGCTATTCAAAGTTGGTTACCTCTAAATAAAGTTGGAGATCAAGAAGGGTGTAAATTTGACAATGGAAAAGTTACAACTCCTTCCGGTTTCAAGGAAGTTTATAGACAGACGTGTGAGAGTGGTCAGGCCAGCCTATCTTGTGAAGTAGAGCACGGAGGACAGGGGTTACCTCAGGTATTGGAAATGGCCGTAAATGAGATGGCCTGTTCGACTAATCTATCTTTAGCGATTTATTTTACCTTGGCTCGTGCAGCTTACGATACTGTGATGAGTCATGGTTCAGAAGAGATGAAAGAGTTATACTTGCCAAAACTCGCATCTGGAGAATGGGGTGGAACGATGTGTTTGACTGAGCCTCATTGTGGTACTGACTTAGGAATAATAAAAACTCGAGCAGAGCCGATGAAAGACGGAACATACAAAGTGACAGGTACGAAGATGTTCATATCATCGGGAGAACATGATCTTACAGACAATATCGTCCATCTTGTATTAGCGAAATTGCCAGGTGCGCCTAAAGGAACTAGGGGGATTTCTATGATTTTGGTTCCTAAATTTATTCCTAAGGAGGATGGAACGAATGGAGAAAGAAATTCGTTGTCTTGCGGTTCAATAGAGCATAAAATGGGAGTGAAGGGTTCTGCAACTTGTGTAATGAATTATGATGGTGCTACTGGGTGGATAGTTGGTGAGCCGAATAAGGGATTAGAATATATGTTTACGATGATGAATCGTGAAAGAATAGCGGTTGGACTTACAGGTATTGGATTGGGAGAGATATCATATCAAAATGCATTATTATATGCTAAAGAAAGGATACAGGGGCGAGATTTGAAGGGTGCAAAAAATCCCGAAGAAGAAGCAGATCCGATAATTGTTCATCCAGATGTTAGAAGGATGTTGATGAGAATGAGATGTTTAGTTGAAGGGGGGCGTGCTATGGTTCTTTGGGCTGCTAAAGTTCATGATATATCCCTTAAGCATCCGGATGCGAAAAAGCGAAAAGAAGGGGGCGAATTGTTGGAAATGCTAACACCTATTGTGAAGGCTTTTCTGACAGATGCAGGTTCTGAAATTTGTAATATTGGAATACACGTGTATGGAGGGCATGGCTACATTCAAGAACATGGTATGGAGCAATTGATAAGAGATGCACGAATCGGAACGATTTGGGAAGGTACAAATGGAATTCAAGCAATGGATCTTGCTGGAAGAAAAATGCCGATGCATACTGGGAGATTATTGAGGAGATTTTTCCACCCCATACTTGAATTTATAGAGGAAAATAAAAACGATGAAGAGATGAAAGAATTCATTGAGCCTTTTGCCAAGGGTGTTAAAGGATTGCAAAAAACTACATTGTATTTGGCGCAAAAGGGATTAGGAAATCCTTATGAAATTGGAGCTGGGGCATATGATTATCTGCAACAATTTGGATACGTGACTATGGGTTACCTATGGGCGAAAATGGCGAAAATTGCACTCTCGAAAAAAGATGAGGATGTATTTTATAGAAATAAGATAATCTCAGCTAGATTCTTCTTTGAAAGAATGTTCTCACAAACAATAAGCCATGCTGTAGCAATAGCATCTGGTTCGAAAACGACAATGGCTATTGACTCGGAGGATTTCTAAAATATGCCTAATGAAGGCTGGCCAATAACAATCGAAATACCTGTTTTATGGGGAGATATGGATGATTTTGGTCATGTCAATAATATTGTTTATCTGAAATGGTTTGAAACTGCTAGGGTTGAAATAGCGAAAAAGGCATTGGGCTTGGAAGGATTACAAATGGATGAAATTAAGAAGAAGGATGGTTTTGGACCTATTCTTGCCAATTTTAAAATAAATTATAGAATTCCTTTGAAGTATCCAGATAAAGTGTATGCTTCGGCTCGAGTTAAGAAAGGTGGTATTGGGAATAGTTCATTTACAATAGAATACCTAATGACTAGTGAAAAGAATGGAGGTGCGATTGTTTCTGATGGGGAAAGTGTAATAGTTATCGTAAATTACAGAGATGGAAGTAAAATGAAAATTGATGAAGAAATTAGAAATAAATTAATGTTAATGGGAGGGGTTGAATGAAGAAAGCCATCAAACGAGCTACGGAGCGAATTAAAGACCATAAAATATATAGGAAAGTTCATGCAAAAATATATCAACCTCTGTACGAAAATCGAAAAAAAGTTGCTTACGCTATCTTTGCAGTAACTACTGTGCTCCTTACCTCATATTTAGGTATTGGTTATTTCATATATTTGCAACTCGCAAAAGGCTCGATGGGAGATGGTGCGCAAACTGGAAACACACCTGCTAATTTTGAAATAAAATGGGACAAATATGAAGGTTACAATGTTGCCCCATATCTGAGTCCAGATTATGAAAATGTGACCATTCCAGGAGGTGATGAAGGAATTGAATTGTCCGCATGGTGGATTCAGGGAAATGAAGATAAGCCAACAATCATTATGTGTCATGGAATACATTCATCAAAAGCTTCAGATACTTTGATACTAGTGGCAGGGATGTTGAATAATAATGGATATAATGTTGTAATGTTTGATTATCGAGATCATGGCCATAGTACACAAGAAGATGGTATGATTTCATTAGGTGTCCGAGAACATCGTGATATCATAGCGGTGATGGAATGGATTAATGAAACAAAGAAAACGCCACATTCCAAAATAGGATTGTATGGGATGTCAATGGGAGGGGGATATGTTGCAACTGCTTTCATGGCAGATGAACGATTTCCAGCGGTGATTATGGAATCTCCTTATGCAGAATTAAATATGATAATTGAAGAAGAGCTTGAACGTAATGGTTTTCCTGGATGGCTCTCTAAAGGAGCGATATTTATGGCAGAAGTTATGACTGGTGACGAGTTACTGTCTATGCCTCCACTTGATGCAGTTAGTGCGGCAAACGGAAGACCGATGTTTGTGATACATGGTACGGCAGATGAAAGAGTTGGAGTGCATCATAGTGAAATGATGATAGAAAGAGCGGAAAGAGAAAATGTGAATATGACTTCTTGGATTATACCTGGATTAGAGCATGTAGAAGCCCCATTGTCACATTCTGAAGAATATGAAAACAGAATAATAGAATTCTATGAAGAGGCCCTTACATGAGTAAAAGTATATTCAAAGATAATTTATTTGAAGGGAAAAGGGTCTTCATAACAGGAGGTGCGACCGGAATGGGGTTCGGCTTTGCAAGGGCGTTCGTAGAGCATGGAGCTGAGGTTTTCATTGCATCCCGTAAAGAAGAAAAATTAAAGGAAGCTTCTGAAAAAATGGAAGAGATGACTGGGAAATCTCTTTTATGGAAAGTTATGGATGTACGGGATTTTGAAAGTGTTGAAAGTGTATCAAAGTTTCTAGCTGATGAATGGGGACATATCGATGTATTGGTAAACAACGCAGCTGGTAATTTTTTCTGTCCAACAGAAGAACTTAGTGAAAATGCGTGGAGGGCAGTAGTTGATATTGTTCTTGATGGCACATTTAGAGTTTCAAAAGCTTGCTTGCCTCTGATGAAAAAGAATGGAGGTTCTGTAGTAAATATAATTGCAAATTATGCTTGGAATGCGGCACCTTATGTTGGACATTCTGGAGCTGCTAAAGCAGGAGTGTTGAATCTAACTAGAACGCTGGCCTTAGAATGGTCAAAATACAATATTCGTGTAAATGCTATGTGTCCGGGTATTGTTCTAACAGATAGTGTCAAACAGAATTTACTACTTGACAAAGCGATAGTTGAAAAAATGGAATCCGATATACCGATAGGAGGAATGACTGACCCTAAAAAGATGGCTCAACAAGTTCTCTACCTATGTTCTCCTGCAGCAGATGTGATAACAGGCGATATGATTATTGCAGATGGTGGGCAATGGTTAGTGGGCAATGCATTCTATGCTATCGGAAAGGAATTTCTTCGCTAGATTTTAATGAAAAAATATGCAGCCTCAATAGAAGACATTCGAGCAGCCGCTGAAAGGATAGAGGGGGTGGGTAATGGAACTCCGATTCGAACCTGTAAAACTTTGGATGATTTGGCTGGAAGAAAATTATTTTTTAAATGTGAAAATTTTCAGAAAATTGGTGCTTTCAAACTGAGAGGTGGGTGGAATGCCATATCAAAATTAAGTGAAGAAATGGCACGAAATGGAGTTTGTACACATAGTAGTGGAAATCATGCTCAAGCTGTTGCTTTTGCCGCTAAGAAAAGAGGAATTCCTGCCTACATTGTTATGCCGAATAATGTTACCAAAGTAAAATTAGAAGCGGTGAAAGGATATGGTGCCAATGTTATTCTATGTGAACCAACATTAGAATCTAGAAATACTACATTGAGTAATGTTCAAGAAGAAACAAAAAGTCATCTTGTTCATCCATTTAATGATCCTGATGTAATTGCTGGACAGGGTACAGCTGCTTTGGAAATGATTGAAGAAATAGATACGTTGGATGCTATCATTGCACCGATTGGTGGTGGTGGATTGATGTCAGGTACCTGTATTTCTGCTAGGAATTTGTTACCAGATGTAAAATTATTCGGAGCTGAACCGATAGGTGCTGATGATGCATATCATTCTTTGAAAGAAGGAAGAATTGTTCCTCAAACCAATCCAGATACAATATGTGATGGATTGTTAACGAGTCTTGGCGAATTAACTTGGAATATACTAAAAGATCATCTTGAAGGAATATACAGAGTTACTGATGACGAAGTGATAGATTCAATGAAAATAATTTTAGAAGAGATGGGGATGATGATTGAGCCTAGTTGTGCAACTGCTGTAGCTGCTGTCTTGAGTTCAGAATTCAAAGAATTGGAAGAAATTGAAAGAGTTGGAGTGATTTTAACAGGTGGAAATATTGAAAAATCTCTTTACTTTTAATTACTTAGAATACTAAGAATGTAAAAACAAGAGACCAAATTACAACCATTAAACCAAGTATGATGTTAAGCCAGAATACCTCTGGCCAATATTCTTTAGGTTTCCAATCGAAATGCTTTCGACTCCAAAATTTTTGATGGGTCCAACAATAAATCACATACATCAATGCCACTAGGCCCAATGCAATTCGTAAGTACATAATACTCTCAAAGAATATACCATATAATAAAATGGCGGGCCTGCAGGGATTCGAACCCTGGATCTTCTGGTTAGAAGCCAGACGCCCTTCCAGGCTAGGCTACAGGCCCTTGATTTTAGTGAACGGAACTTCCGTCGGTAACTTCTTTGTCTGGATGAAGAAGAGAAACATTGGCAGTTGAAACGTGTTCATCCTCAGCAGCTAAGAGCATACCTTCAGACACTTCGCCTCGGAATTTTGCGGGAGCTAGATTAACGATAACCGCTATCTGTTTGCCCATCAATTCTTCGTCATTGTATTCTTCTTTCAACCCTGTCACGATACGACGTTTGGGTCCACCGAAGTCGACGTCGAGAAGATAGAGTTTATCAGCATTGGGGTGATTTTCTATTCCGACCACAGTTCCGATTCTAATATCCATCTTTTGGAAATCCTCGAATGTGATTTCTGGTTTTAAGTCTGGCAGTGTTTCTTCTTCGTTTGGCATTTCTCTCTCCAATATTTCTTCTAAATTTAATTTCTGGAACAAGGGTAATGGTTCGTTCAGCTTGAAATCTGTTTGCCCTTGTGCAACAGCCCCCCAGCCCGCCTCTTCAACGGTACCTTCAAGCCCCAAATAATCCCAAACCTTTTGTGAAGATTTAGGAAGGAATGGGTTCATTATAATTGATAAAGCTCTGCAAACGTTCAACAGTGTAACTAGATCTGCTTCACAGGCTTTCTTATCTTCTTTTATTGATTTCCATGGCGCCATTTCATTCATGGCTATGTTTCCTGCTTGAGAAAGCTCCATTAGTGTTTGTAATGATTCTTTGAATTTACATGCGGAAAGTGAGGCTGTAATTTGTGAATATGAAAGAGCGACTTTGTCTTTTAATTCGGGTGCACTGCACTCATCGGAATGTAAGCCCTTTGGAAAGTTTTTCTGTGCGAATGATATCGTTCTATGAATAAAATTACCTAGATTGCCTATCAGTTCGTTATTTATTCGAGCAACATAATCCTCCCAAGAAAAATTAGAATCTCTGTTTTCTGGCATTACAGCTGAAAGAACGTAACGGAGTGCTTCGGGATCGTATGTATTTAGATAATCTGGAGCCCATACTGCATGATTTCTAGATTTTGAAAACTGAGTAAAATCTAAAAGAAGATATTCATTGGCAGGAACGTCATAAGGTAAATGTAAATTACAACCCATTAAGATTGCAGGCCATATTATTGTGTGAAACGGAATATTGTCTTTAGCTAAGAAATAGTAATGTCTTGCATCATCATCTTCCCACCATTTTTTCCATGCGTCTGGTTCGCCATTCCATTTAGCCCAAGAACGAGAGGCTGAATAATATCCCATAACAGCCTCGAACCAAACATAGATACGTTTGTTTTCGTAGCCTTCTTTATCAATTTCAATGCCCCAATCTAAATCTCTAGTAATGGCCCTATCAATCAAACCATCTTGTAACCAATTATGAGTGAATTTACCTACATTGTCTCTCCAATGCTCTTTATCTTTCGAGACCCATGCCAATAATTAATCTCTGAAATTGGATAGTTTGAAAAACAGATGCTCTGTTTCACGAAATTCTAATTCTGTGTCTGGATTTAATTTAGGATGTGGATTTATCAAATCTTTAGCATCTAAAGTTCTGCCACAGTCATCGCATTGATCTCCTCTGGCTGATTCATATTGACAGTGGGGGCAAGTTCCTTCAACGTATCGATCTGGTAAATAATGCTTAGACTTGGGATCGTATGGTTCTTCTGTTGTTTTTGTAGTGATGTAATCGTTTTGTTCTAAAATACCTAATAGTTCTCTAACGACGTCTGCGTGTTCTGGTGTGTGTGTATTGGTATAATTATCAAATTCGATGCCCATTTGTTTAAGAGTTTCAGAATGAACTTGATGATAATGTAAAGCGACTTCTTCTGGAGTTTTGTTTTGTTGCTGTGCGGTAACAGTTATGGGAGTTCCGTGCATATCGCTACCAGAAACCATTAGAACTTCATTACCGTTTAATCTATGAAACCTGGAAAAGATATCAGCTGGTAGGTAAACTCCGGCCAAATGTCCTAAGTGCATTGGCCCGTTTGCATATGGCCATGCCACCCCTATGAATATCCTTTCCATACGATAATAATAGAAGTGAGTCCTATATATGTTATGACTGATGTTGAAAGAAACGTTCAATAATTCTTATAATTAGTACCTACATTTTACTTCTAAGTGATAAACATGGAGCAAATAGAAGGCACTAAATGGCTAGGAACTGCATTGATACTAAGTGGTATCTTTCTTACTAATCTAAACATATATCCGATGAATATTTTCCTTCATGGAGGGGGTGTTGTTTGTTGGTCTTTCGCAGGTTATGTTACTAATGACAAACCGGTCTTAGCGAATTTTGGTTTACAAATTCCTCTATTTATGATTGGATTTGCGAATCTACTATTCGAATTTTAGTAAGCAATACTTTATCAAACGATAGTCCTAGAGAAGTAGGATGTTCATCATAGAAAGGGATTATCGTTTCGAAGCGGCTAGGGTTTTACCTAAATTAACTGATGACCACCCTTGCAGTAGATTGCATGGACATGCTTTTGGTGTTACTTTAGTAGTAAAAGGAGAATTAGACAAAGAAAAGGAGTGGGTAGTAGATTATTATGAAATAGATAAAATCTACAAAGAAAAAATTCACAAAATATTGGATCATGGATACTTGAATGAGGTGAAAGGGTTAGAAAATCCAACCACTGAAAACATGGCAAGATGGATATTTGAAAGAGTTAGAGAAGAATTAGATGGATTGATTGAAATTGTGATTTCAGAAGAAGGTGAAACTAGATGTAGATATGGTTTGGAGATAGTATGAAAGAAGAAGAGATGAAAAAAATTATTGTGGCTCTTGGAATTGTTATTATATTAGGAGGGGTAATATTTTGGAGTCAAATAATGAGCGATGGAGATTCTGTTGCTCCTGATTTTACAATTACAACGACAGAAGGAGAAGTTGTAAATCTATCTGATTTTAAAGGAGATAAAGTAGTTTTGATTGACTTTATGGCCACTACGTGTGGCCCGTGTACTGTGATGGCTGATGAAGCGATACTACCCATCTATGAAGAAGAGTTGGGAAATAATTCAGAATTAGAAATAATATCTGTTAGTGTGTGGGTAGACATAGATAATAATGAAAAACTTGGTAACCATCAAGATGAGAAAGGATTTGTATGGAAACATGCGATGGATTCTGACAATATTAGTGCAAAATATGGTGCGTATGAAATACCATATGTAGTAATTGTAGATAAAACTGGCAATTTGACTTACAAAAATAATGGAGTGGCT
>MDTE01170179.1_pt1 | contig 10632 bp, 11 predicted proteins | sample 811231 | NCBI WGS metagenome assembly MDTE01 (sample SAMN05326651, study PRJNA326480) | marine metagenome | isolation source: seawater | place: Indian Ocean: Red Sea | collected 2010 | reverse complement strand
TTAAAAACACAAGATAAAAGATCAATATTTATTGAAATTGAGGATGAAGGTTGGAAATTTACTTGTAAAGATTATGAGATTGATATTGATAATGGTTTTTATTTAGGTAAGAAAAATACATACACTGAAAATCAAAATATATTTATTTCTGGGACAACAAATTCTCAAAATAATTATATTCAATGGGAATTAGTTAAAATATAATGAATAAAATCAAAAGAGCTTTAATTTCAGTATCTAACAAAGAAAACTTAAGTCCACTTTTAAAAGTATTAAAAAAATTTAAAATTGAAATTTTAAGTTCAGGTGGAACTTATAAAAGAATTAAAAATCTTAAATTTAAAGCCACTGAAATTTCAAATTTTACTAATTATCCTGAAATTTTAGATGGAAGAGTAAAAACGCTTCACCCTAAAATACACGGAGGAATTCTAAATAAGAGAAATAATAAAAAACATTTAAATGATTTAAAAAAAAATAACATCGAAAATATTGATTTAGTGATTGTAAATTTCTATCCATTCGAAAATATAGTTAAAAAAAAATCAAGTCATTCAGATATCATTGAGAATATTGATATTGGAGGACCAGCTATGGTTCGTGCAGCTGCTAAAAATTACGATAATGTGACGGTTATCACATCATTAAATCAATATGATAAATTGATATTTGAGCTTACAAAAAATAATGGATCAACAACACTAGAATTTAGAAAAAAACTTTCTCAAGATGCTTTTTCTGAGACAGCTTATTATGATTCTTTAGTAGCTAATTATTTTAATAAAATTAATGCTGATCATTTTCCTATTAAAAAAACGTTTCATTCTAAATTAATTAAAAATTTAAGGTATGGAGAAAATCCTCATCAAAAAAGTGCTATATACTCATTAGATAATTCATTAAATTTAAATCAATTACACGGAAAACAACTCAGCTATAATAATTTTAACGATATATATGCTGCTTTGACTATTTCAAAAACTTTGCCTAAAGATACGGGTGTTGTAATTGTAAAACATTCTAATCCCTGCGGCGTATCAATTCTTAAAGATAAATTAAAGTGCTATAAATCTGCTTTGGCATGCGATCCTATTAGTGCTTTTGGTGGAATTGTATCTTTTAATTTTAAAGTTACACCAAAATTAGCCTTAGAATTAAATAAGATATTCTTAGAAGTAATAATAGCAAATAAATTCGATAAAAAAGCTATCAAAATCTTAAAAAAAAAGAAAAATGTCAGACTTATTGATGCTGATGCTTTTGTATTAAATAAATATTATAAAATAATTACATTAAATAATGCACTTTTATTACAAAACGAAGATATAATTAAATTTAGTCAAAAAAACTTTAAAATTGTTTCAAAACTTAAACCTAATTCTGAACAAATGAAAAATTTAATCTTTGCTTTTAATGTGTGTAGGTATGTTAAATCCAATGCAATTGTATTAGCACATAATAAAAGTACCGTGGGTATAGGATCTGGACAATCAAGTAGAATCGATAGTTGTCAGATCGCAATCAATAAAATGAACAAATTTGTTAATCCTTCTGAAAAAATTGTTGCAGCATCTGATGCATTTTTTCCATTCGTTGATGGTATAGAGAAATTAGTTCAATCTGGAGTTTCTGCAGTTATTCAACCATCTGGTTCAATTAATGACAAAGATATTATTAATTATGCTAATAAAACAGACACTATATTAGTTTTTTCTAAAACAAGACATTTTAGACATTAATTATCTTATCAATTTTTGCAGCCAAAATGAAATCATTTTCGGACAAACCCTTTATAGCATGGGTGGTTATTTTTATCTTTGCATAGCCCCATCCAAATAAAATATCTGGATGATGTCCTTCATCTTCTGATATTTTTCCTACGTCATTTACAAATTTTTGGCTTTCTAAAAAATTTTTAAATTTAAATTCTTTTTCTAAAAAAAATATTTTTTCCTCATCTTTAATTAATGACCAACCATCTACTTTTTTTTGGTAATTATGGATTTCTGATACATCAAAAGGAATTGCTCCTCCTTCACATGGTACACATTTTTTTTTTAATAAATCACTCATATACAATAAATGGAGCGGGCAAAGGGGGTCGAACCCTCGACCTTCTCGTTGGCAACGAGACGCTCTACCACTGAGCTATGCCCGCTTGTTCTATTTATATTGAAAATAATAGCTTTTAGAAAATTAAGCAAGAGGCAAAATTTTCAATAATTTTTAATCCAATTATAATTATCAAAGTATTTTTTAAATCTATCTCTGTATACTTTATATTTATTTGAGTCATATTTTGTAATTGAATTTCTAATTTGATTATTACTGGCAGTATTGATAAATAAATCATCTCTCTTGTAAAAATCTAGACATTTTTCCGTCCATTCAAGATTGCAAAAATTAAAGATCTGCATAGCAAATTTTTTTGGATTACTTGTAAAATCTTCTAGAGAAATAGATAAAATTTTATCTGGATATTTTTTTTTCAAAAAATCTATAATTTTCAAATAATTATCAATATATATCAAAATATTTTCGATTGAATGGGACCATGAAATATTTGACAAAAATTGTTTATAAATTGCATAAATATTGTCAAAAGGATTTCTATTAGGATTTATAAATTTTGCATTAGGAAAAATCTCTAATAAAAGCTCAACATAAAAAAAATTTTCTAAAGACTTTTCTGAAAAAAAATACTTTCCATGACTATTTTTTTTTATACTCAAATTTTTTATAGCCGTTAATAACCTATCAGCTGTAGCTTTTAAATTAACACTATTTTTTATAACATTATTATTATCTATAAATAAATTTCTATTAATATTTAAAAACGCCCAATTGACTAAATTTGTTTCTCCCAAGTTTTGAACATTATCAACTCCTGAAGATATGACTGACTCAATTAGTGTTGAACCACATCTTGGTAAACCAATTATAAATATTGGGTAAAATCCATCAGTGTTTTGAATTTCACCTTCTGTTTTATTATATTTAATTTTATCAAATTTTGTTGGTAATACTTTCAGCCAATAATTGTTAGATTGTGTATGTAAACTTTTTTTTTTCTGATAAGAAAATTCATTAGCATGCTTTAATAGATCAATTTCTTTATTGAAATTTTTATTTTTTTTTTCATTTTCTGCTAAAATAAAATAACAAGAGGCAATATCAAAAGTATTAAGCTTTTCGTTTTTAATCAAATTTTTTAATAATGTAATTTTTTTTTCATCTATAATAGATTTGTCAATGTTTGATAAATTATATAGAGCACCAATATTGTTTGAATTTATGGACAAAACCTTATTATAAAATTTTTTAGCATCTTTCTCTCTACCTAAATTATGGTATAAAATAGCTAAATTTGATAAAGCAATTTCATTATTTTTGTTCTCTTGAATTGATTTTAAGTAAAATATTTCAGAATTTTTAAAATCTCTTTTTTTTTCATAAATATTTCCAAGCGAATTTAATATCTCAGAATTATTCCCATCTTCTTTGTAATATTTTAATAAATATAACTCTGCGTCATTAAAATTATTTATTTTATAACAAATATCTGACAATAACGCATATAATTTTAATCTAGTTGAATTATCTAATTTGACATCCTCTATTACTTGTTTGATTATATCTTCAGCTTCAAAAAATTTTTTATCATCGTAAAATTTTTTTGCTTTAATAAGTAAATCTTTTATGTTTAACATTTAATTTAATTATTATATAAAATAAATATATTACATGAACAACTTACCAAACAAAATACCTGTTTTCCCATTAAGTAATTTTATTATATTTCCCAACACGTCAGTTCCACTTAATATATTTGAACCAAGATATATTGATATGGTTAATGACAGTATGAAATCAAATAAGTTTATCGGTATGATCCAGCCTAGAAATATAAAAAATAAAATTGATACATCAAATGATTTATACCGTGTTGGATGTCTTGGTAAAATAATGAGTTTTAAAGAGACTGAGGATGGAAGATTTTTAATAGAGCTTAAGGGAATTATAAGATTTAATATTGTCAAAGAAATTAAATCTGAAAAGAAATATCGTGAGTGTGAAATTTCTTTTGATAAATATTCTGAGGATCTTAAAGATAAAAAAGAAGATATAAAATTCTCAGATTTAGAGTTAATATTTAAAAATTTTAAATCATTATTTGAAAAAAGAGGTTTCGTAATAAATTGGAAACAATTAGAAAAACAAAAATTAGACGAGACTATAAATGCTCTAGCAATGGCTTCGCCTTTTACACTTGAGGAAAAACAAGCCCTACTTGAGACAAAAAATTTAGAAATTAGAAAAACAAAGATTGCTGAAATTCTTACTACTTATACTTTTGATAAGTTTAACAACTCTACCTTGCAATAAATTTAGATATTTAATCCAGTGTCTGCAAATTTTATAAAAAATTTATTTAAATTTTTATTTTTGCCTAAAAGCTGAACTGATTTGCTTAGAAGTGGATTTTGAAATTTACTTTCGAAATGGAAAAATTCATAAACAAAATCAATTCCATTAGCAAAAAGAAAATTCTTGTGTCTCATTTTTTTTTCAAAGTCTACACAAATTGAACTGTCAATTTCTAAACCATTATTTAATCTTAATTTTATTAACTTAGATAGCAATTTTATATCTCTTATTGTCATGTTAAAACCTTGACCCGCTAATGGATGCAATCTATGCAATATATCACCAAATCCAAGAATATTTTTGTTATGATAAGATCTTAAATTTGATGATTTCAATTCATATTTAGAAGAGTCATTAATCTTTATAATAGAGTATTTAGTATTGTATTTTTTTATTAAATTTTCAAAATTAATCTCTTTTAAATTTCTTATAGAGTATACAATTGAAGTTTGATCATCAGAAATAGGTAAAAAAGCTATTGGTCCTTTTTTAGTAAATATTTGTGTTGCTGTATTATTTTTTTTATATTTTTTATGGTCAATTATAGTTGTATAAGCAAAACTTTTATAATTTTTACTAATCTTATTAAAAAAATATTTTTTAGAAATAGAATTACTAGGGTCACAATTTATAATTAAATTATAGTCCTTACTTAATTTCTTTTCATTAATTTCTAAATTTTTTTTTAATTTAAATAAAATATTGCTTGTTAATTCTTTTATTAATTGATCAAATAATTTATAATTTTTTATAATTGAAAAAAGTTCCTTTTCATCATCGCCAAAGTTTAAAACTTTTTCATTTTTTAAATTCTCGCTAAATATTTCTATTTTGTTAATTTTCCATGAAAACTTATTAATTTTAGAAATATTTGAATTAAAGAAATCTAGATTATCTTTTGATATGCTTAGTGTTCTAGATCTGTCTACTTTTTCAAAATTTAAATTTGAAAAAAAATCAACATTTATGCCCATGTTCACTAAAATTTTAGCTAGAGACAAGCTTGTTAATCCACTTCCTAATATACAGACTTTCATAATATTTTTAATTTTAACAATAAAAATTAGATGATACAAAGTATAAAATTTGATTCATCAATATGGATTTAAAAAAAATTACTAGCTCTGTATTAGTTTTCATCATAAAAAGACTAATAGAAATTGTGGGTTTTTTGATTTCTTGTATTGGAATACTTTTATTTGTAGCTTTAATTTCTTACTCACCAACCGATCCAAATTTTATTTTTCCAGAAAATACAAAAATAGATAACATTTTGGGTTTTCAAGGTAGTTATGCTTCCGATCTCTTTTTTCAATCTGTTGGACTAATATCTTTTTTAATACCTTTTACACTAATTTTTACAGGGATCTCAGTATTTAAAAAAAAGGAACTTTTCATAATCATAGAAAATATTTTTTATATAATTCCTTATTCACTTTTAGGATCATTATTTTTAAGTTTTTTTTATAAAAACTCTTTCTCACTTTACATTAATGGGAATGGTGGTTTTGTTGGTAACTATCTAAACCAAAGCTTTTTTTCAAAATTAGTGAGCTATAATGAAATTATATCTTATTATATATTAATATTCATAATTATAATTTTATTTTTAATAAGTATAAATTTTAATCCACAATATTTTTATACAATTTTGAAAAAAATTTTTAAGAAAGGTGAAAAAAATTATACAAATAAAAATGAAATTATAAGTGAATATATTCCGCAGGATGAAATTAAAAATTTAATACAAGAAGATTTACCTTTTATTAAATCAGAAAAAACTCATTCTTCAAAAGAGATAAAATTTAAATTACCTTCAATTGATTTACTTAAAGCACCATCGAAAAAAGAAAGAGAAAATTCAGATAAAAATGAAAATAGTGATCCTGATTTTCTTGAAAAGATCTTATTAGATTTTGGTGTTAATGGTACTATAAAAAAAGTAAGTCACGGTCCGGTAGTAACTTTAAATGAATTTGAACCGGCTGCAGGAGTTAAGGTTTCAAAAATTATAAACCTTTCTGATGACATAGCTAGAAATACTAGTTCTGAGTCAGCACGAATATCAACCATACCTGGAAGTAATACAATTGGTATCGAATTACCAAATTCCTCAAGAGAAAACGTATATTTAAGTGAAATTTTAAGTAATCAAAATTTTAAAAAGAGAGAGATAAAATTACCGATTGCTCTTGGAAAAAATATTTCTGGATCTCCAATTATTGGGGATTTAACCTCAATGCCTCATTTATTAATAGCAGGAACGACTGGATCAGGAAAGTCGGTCTGTATAAATACCATAATACTTTCGCTTCTTTATCGACATACGCCCGAAAAATGTAAATTTATTTTAATTGATCCAAAAATGCTTGAACTTTCAACATATGAAGGAATACCTCATTTAATTTGTCCTGTAATAACTGAAGCAAAAAAAGCTGCATCTGTTTTAGGCTGGGTAGTCAAAGAAATGGAGAGTCGTTACAGACTAATGACTAAAGAAGGAGTAAGAAACATTGATGGCTACAATTCAAAACATAAGTTACCAATGCCGTACATAGTTGTTGTTGTTGATGAAATGTCAGATTTAATGTTAGTTGCAGGTAAAGAAATAGAAAACTATATTCAAAAATTGTCTCAAATGGCTCGTGCAGCAGGAATTCATATTATTATGGCAACCCAAAGACCTAGTGTTGATGTTATTACTGGAACTATTAAAGCAAATTTTCCTACGCGAATCTCTTTTCAGGTTTCTTCTAAAATAGATAGTAGAACAATTTTAGGAGAACAGGGAGCAGAACAATTACTAGGAAAGGGAGACATGCTTTACATGTCATCTGCTAATCGAATAATAAGAATTCACGCACCTTTTGTTTCAGATATAGAAATTGAAAAAATTAATAACTTTCTTAGATCACAAGCAGAACCAGATTATGTTGATGAAATACTAAATTTTGCTGATGAAAAAGAAATAAATGAAAGTTCAAAAAATCAGGGTGAAAAAGATGAGCTATATCAAACAGCAGTAGATATTATTAAGTCTGAAGGGAAAGCATCTACTTCATTTTTGCAAAGGAAACTTCAAATTGGCTATAATAGAGCTGCAAGAATAATTGATATGATGGAAGCAGACGGAATAGTAAGTAAAGCAAACCACGTTGGTAAACGTGAAGTTCTTAAATGAAAAATCTTTTTTGTACTATTTTTCTAATATTCTTTACTTCGAATGTTTCAGCATCAATTAAAGATATTATTATTAAAAATCTTCAAAATACTCAAAATTTATCTTTTAATTTTGAGCAAAATATTAATGGAAAACTAGAAAATGGTAATTGTACAATTGAATATCCAAAGAAAATATTTTGTAAATATAACTTAAAAAACAATAAAGTTTTAGTTTCTAATGGTAGATCGTTAGTAATTAAAACAAATAATAGTTACTATATTTACCCACTGGAAAAAACACCCTTAGATTTAATTTTAGACAAAAAATTTTTAATTAAAAAAATTAAAATTTTAGAAGAAAAAATTGTAGATAAAAATTTAGTTAACTTTAAGTTTCTTGAAGAAAATACTGAAATAAATATTTTTTTTGATAAAAAAACCTCAAACCTTATTGGATGGCAAACTGTAGATATTTATCAAAATTTATCTATGACTTTCCTTTATTCCATTGTCAAAAATAAATTTTTAGAGAAAAATTTATTCAAATTACCCACGCAAAATTAATTTAAATTGTTATTGTTTCTTTCTTAAAAATCTTCATACCCCTAGATATATAATTATTAAGAGCGTTCCTATGATCAAGTGAGCATGTATGAACCCAAACTCTACCAGGGTTGGATGAGAAAGAATTTTTGATCGCAGAAGTTAAAAGGAATGAACCTAATTTTTGATTTTGGTATTCTTCTAATATTCCAAAATATGCAATTTCTGTTTCATTTTGATTTAAATGTGAAATAAGCTCATAGTATCCAACAAGATCCTCTTGTTTTTTTAAAACAAATGTTTTTACTTTTTTATCACCGGTATAATCAGTCCACTGTTTATCAGTCCAAGCAAGACGATCAACCCAATGGTGTTTTTTTCCAATATTTTTATAAAAGAATTTATTTAATTGAAAATTTGCAGGATCAATTAGTTCTATGAAAAATTGATTAGAGGGATTTTTTGACTCAACTAAATCATCAAGTGATTGTATTTCTAAATAATTTCTATCTACTTTTTTACTCACTCAACCATTTTGCCAACTCTTTCACCTCCAAATAAATGAAAGTGCAAATGAGGTACTTCTTGGCCTCCATGCTCACTAACGTTTGCTAATGCTCTATAACCTTTACCAGTATCAACTGATATACCTAATTTTTTTGCAACAATATTAATCCCTTTTAAAAGTCCAACCATTTCATCTGACGATGCTTTCTCACTGAAATTGTCAAGATCGGTATATTTGCCTTTTGGAATCACTAAAGCGTGTATTTTTTTTTGTGGGTTTATATCATAAAAAGATAACACATATTCATCTTCATAAATTTTTTTACAAGGAATTTCTCCTCTTATTATTTTTGCAAAAATATTATTATTATCGTAACTCATTTTTTTCTTTTATCTAATTCTTCCAATACTTCCTCTATTTTTATATCATTTACTTCCAAATACATTATTAAATGATAAAAAACATCTGCTGCTTCATGAATTTTATTTGAATTATTTTCAACCGCTTCGATAAGTTCGTTTATTTCTTCCAGGACCTTTTCTCTACTTAAAGATTTGTCACTAAGTAATTTATTTGTATAAGATCCATCTACAGGAGTTTTTTTTCTTTCCCTTGCAAGATTAAATAAACTTTCTAAAGTATTTAGCATATTAAATTCTAACAGGTATTCCTTTTGAGTCCAAATATTCCTTGGCTTCTTTCACTGAATATTTTCCATAGTGAAATATAGAAGCTGCTAAAACTGCACTAGCTTTTCCTAATTTAATTCCATCAACTAAATGGTCTAAATTACCTACTCCACCAGATGCAATTACAGGGATATTTACTTTAGAAGAAATTTTAGACATTAAATCAATATCGTAACCAACTTGAGTTCCATCTCTATCCATAGATGTGACTAATAATTCTCCTGCACCATTTTCTTCCATTTGTTTTGCATACTCTAGAGCATCAACACCACTATTATTTCTTCCTCCATGAGTGAATACTTCCCATTTATCTCCGTTCTTTTTTGCATCTATTGCAACAACAATACATTGTGACCCAAACTTTTTGGAACTATTAATGACTACTTTTGAATTTTCAACTGCGGCTGTATTAATTGAAACTTTGTCTGCGCCACAATTAAGTAATTTATTTATATCTTCTATACTTCTAATTCCACCACCTACCGTTAAAGGAACAAAACATTTCTTTGAAGTTTTTTCTACAACATCATAGATAGTATCTCTATTTTCATTGGAAGCTGTGATATCTAAAAAACAAATTTCATCTGCTCCACCATCACTATAAATTTTTGCTTGTTCTACTGGATCGCCTGCATCCTTTAAATCAACAAAGTTTATACCTTTGACAACTCGGCCATTTTTTACATCTAAACAAGGAATAATCCTATTTTTAAGCATCTTCTTTTACCAATTCTTCTAACTTAATATCACCATCATAAATAGCTTTACCAACAATTATACCCTCAACATTTTCTAAATTCTTTGCTTTCTTGATGTCGTCTATCGATGAAACTCCACCAGATATAATCACTGGACAGTTCGACATTTCTGCAACTTTTATTGTTTCTTCAAAATTTGGGCTTTGTTTCATACCATCCCTATTAATGTCAGTATAAATCAATCTACTAACACCATAATCGTTAACTTCTTTTAAATACTCTAAAGTCAATTGATTAGAGCTTTCTTTCCATCCAGATACTGACAAATATCCATCTTTAACATCCAAACCTAAAGCAATTTTATCAGGAAATTTTTCACACGATTCTTTTAAAAAATTTTTATCTTTAATAGCGGCACTCCCTAGAATTATTTTTTCAGCACCAACATCTATATATTTTTGAATACTACTAGAATTTCTAATACCACCACCTACTTCAATCTTTAAATCAAATTTACCAACTATATCCTGAATAATATCTAAATTTACTGTTTCACCAGTTAAAGCACCATCTAAATCAACTATATGTAAATTTTTAAATCCAT
>MDTE01057817.1_pt1 | contig 10633 bp, 13 predicted proteins | sample 811231 | NCBI WGS metagenome assembly MDTE01 (sample SAMN05326651, study PRJNA326480) | marine metagenome | isolation source: seawater | place: Indian Ocean: Red Sea | collected 2010 | reverse complement strand
CCGTCAGGAAAGAAAAACATGACAATCGCGAAGAGAAAACAAAAAGCTACTATCGCAGGAAGGTCGTGCCCTAGCGTAAGGTAAGGATGAAACGGTATTCCGTCTAAAGGCTTCCCCTTGTCATCTAAATTTTTTTTGATGTCTATCCCATCAGGATTATTCGATCCGACCTCATGGAGGGCTACAATGTGAAGAAAGACCAAAACCAACAGCAACATTGGAACTAAAACTACATGCAGCGCAAAAAATCTATTTAGAGTAATTCCAGAGATATTGAAATCTCCTCTTACCCAAGTTGCGAGGCTATCACCCACCACCGGGACAGCTCCAGCCAGTGAAACAATGACTTGCCCCGCCCAGAAGGACATATTCCCCCAAGGAAGCAAATACCCCAAGAAGCCCTCAGCCATTAGCGCTATGAAAATAAGCATTCCAAGTATCCAAATTAGCTCTCTGGGTTTTTGATAAGACCCATACATCAGCCCACGAAACATGTGCAGGTAAACGACCAAGAAAAAGGCTGAGGCCCCGGTTGAGTGCATATAGCGAAGCATCCAGCCATAGTTGACATCTCTCATAATATACTCGATTGACGCAAAGGCACCCTCTGCAGTTGGAATATAACTCATAGTCAACCAAATTCCGGTTAGCAACTGATTTACGAGTACAACTGTTGCTAAAACACCCATCAAATACCAAAAGTTTGTATTTTTAGGTGCGTAGTATTTTGACATATGTTTTTCATACGTCTCCGTCACTGGCAGGCGCGCATCTATCCAGTTCATCATGTTCTTTACAGAATGTTGTAGTCCCGACATTAAACGTTTTCCTTATTGTCTTGCCCTATTACTAGTATCGACTCATTCTCATAGTAGTGCGGAGGAACCTCAAGGTTAGAGGGAGCTGGGACTCCAGCGTAGACCCTACCCGCCATGTCGAACTTTGAGCCATGACACGGACAGAAAAACCCACCTATCCAATCTTGGTCGAATTGCTCAGGTTGAATTTTAGGTCTAAATTTTGGCGCGCAGGATAGATGAGTGCAAAGGCCAACTAGAACCAAAATTTCAGGTTTTATTGATCTGGTTCCGTTCTTAGCGTACTCCGGTTGCTGAACTCTTTCGGAATCGGGATCGGCTAACCGATCATTTCTAGAATTCAACCGTTCAAGCAAATCCGGCGAGCGCTTTATTACAAAAATAGGCTTGTCTCGCCATGCAGGGATAGGACCCAACATTTCCCCCTCGACGAGCTTACTAATGTCTATTTTAACCGGTGCGCCGGCCGCCAAAGCTTTGGCCCCTGGTTGCCAAGACCCTAAGAAAGGTGTTGCGAGACCTGCTACTCCGGCTGTGCCTACAACCGCAGTTGCTCCTAAAAGAAAATTTCGCCTACCGCCGTCTATATTTTTATCTTCCAAACTAGACTATTCCTTCCATCATTTTCTAAAAAAAGCCGGGGAGCAGTTTAACACATTAGAGTCCAGAAAAATGAAAAACGGCGTAGCTAGCGTCCTTTTTTCCCAGCGTAAAATGTTTGTCTAATAAAACTTTGTTATCGTTTGGAGAATTGAGGTTTTTTTCTCGCCTTCCTTAGGCCCACCTTCTTTCTTTCTACAGAGCGGGCGTCTCTGGTAACGAATCCAGCCCCTCGTAATGCTGGCCGAAGAGTCTCATCATATTGAATCAGCGCTCTGGTTATGCCATGCCTAATCGCCCCAGCTTGCCCAAACCCTCCGCCACCGGTGACCGATACATTGAAATCGAATTTGGAAGAAACATCGGCTAATTCTAATGGTTGCCTAACTATCATCCTTGCAGTTTCTCGACCAAAATATTCGTCTAGTTCCTTTTTATTAACTTTAATCTGTCCGGTTCCTGGAACCATAAAGACCCTGGCCTTTGCCGATTTTCTACGTCCAGTTCCATAATTTTGATTCATAATTTTGCTTCTTCGATTTTAAAGTTCTAGAACCATTGGCTGTTGCGCGCTGTGCGGGTGAGAATTTCCGGCATAGACTTTAAGCTTTGACAACATGACTCTGCCTAACCTGTTTCTTGGCATCATACCTTTAACTGCGTTCTCAAGAATTTTCTCTGGGGATCTTTCTCTCATTTTGCCGAGAGCCACTGACTTTATTCCTCCAGGAAACCCGGTGTGGTGATAATAAAATTTATCAGTTTCCTTTTTTCCAGTGACGTGGATCTTGTCGGCGTTTATGACAACTATGTAGTCTCCCGTGTCTACGTTAGGAGTGTATTCTGGTTTGTGCTTGCCTCTCAACCTGTTGGCGATTTGAGTGCTCAAACGTCCTAAGGTCTTGCTATCGGCATCCACTAGATACCAATCGTGTACAACACTCGCTTTGTTAACACTTTGGGTTTTCATATATGCTTCCGAAAGTCTTCGTGCTATTGACCGTGAGCCCGATTACAGCTTAACTGAGGGACAGGATTCTACCTAACGCCATCTGTCTATGCAACTGGCAAAACGGAGTTCTACCCCCCGATGGAAATTGCACGGTCGTCATTTTTTACCCTAACCGCTAATTTCTTAGATATTCAACAGATTGCATTTCCGTCAAGCGACTGACAGTCCTTTGAAACTCAAAAATTAAAGTTTCACCCAAATATAGGGAGTCTGCCTGAGCCTCAGCAGAAATAATAAGCTTGACATTGTTATCGTAGAATTCATCCACCAGACTTATGAATCTCCGGGCTTGATCTTCGCTATTCGAATCAAGGATTGGAATGTTACTAACTATTATTGTCCGATACTTCTTTCCCAATTTGACGTAATCCCTCGGGCTCCTTGGTCCCCCACACAACTCTGAAAAATCAAACCAAGCGATATCTACGCTAGTTTTATGCACCTTAATCTCACGTCCTTCTATCACTAACTTAGATCGGTCCGTTTTTTTTCCGTTACAAATATTTTGAAACGTAAGTTCTAATGCTTCCTCACTACTCTCTCCCAAAGGATAATGGTAAATCCCGGCACTTTTGAGTGCTCTAAACCGATAATCTGGGCCAGCGGCTAGTTCATGAACATAAGTATTTTTCTCTATAAAAGCTATAGCGGGAAGAAACTTACCCCGCTGTAAACCGTTCTCGTATAGTCGATGAGGAGGGACATTAGAAGTGGCAACAAAGGTCATTCCTGAACTAAACATCTCCCCCAATAACCCATCGAGCAACATAGCGTCTCCGATATCCGAGACAAAAAATTCATCAAAACAGAGGACGGAGGCTTCTTTTCGAAACTTTTCTGCAACTAATTTCAAAGGATTAGGTCTCCCCTGAAATTCTCGAAGAGCCGAATGAACTGAGATCATAAACCGGTGAAAATGAAGTCGAGTCTTTCGCTTTAAAGGCAAAGAATCAAAGAACAAGTCCATCAAAAAGGTTTTCCCCCTGCCAACATCACCCCACAAGTAAATCCCTTTTGGAGGATTTTTATTCCTTTTTTTTTTAAAAATCGTAGCTAACAGATTTTTTTCTCTCCGATCTCTGTTCGATAGCGATTCAAAAAGGGATTGCAAAAGAAGAACGGCTTTCAATTGCTCAGCATCAGAGCTCAAAACGCCTTCTTGGAGATTTTTATGATACGTTTCCAGCGGGCCCATCAAAGGTATTAGTCCTCTGATCTGAGAGATGCCGATTTGGAATGGGAAAAGAGCCCCTCTTCCAAAGCAATAATAGATGCGGTTTTGTTTAAGAGCTTAGAGCCTTCTCTGGAGCACTCAACAATTGATGTACGAGTCTGGAAATCATAAACTCCAAGAGGAGATGAGAATCTTGCGGTCCCATTTGTGGGCAAAACATGGCTCGGTCCAGCACTATAATCCCCGACTGCTTCCGTAGTCCGAGCACCAACGAATACCGCTCCCGCGTTTTCCACACCTTTAGCGAACTTAGAGGCATTTTTGATTGATAGCTGAAGGTGCTCTGGTGACAGTAAGTTCACAACTTTTAAAGCCTCATTCAAGTCTCGGACTTTTATTAAGGCCCCTCGGTCTCTGAGAGCTTGCTCGATTATCCCGCTTCTTTGCTCCTCTTTTATTTTTGTTTTAATAATTCTCAGGACATTATCGAGAGCACTCTGGCTAGCGGAGATTACAATCGCCTGCGCAAGCTCGTCATGCTCAGCTTGAGCAAACATATCTTGGACAACCCATGTTGGATCGACATAATCATCGGCAACGATCACCACCTCAGAGGGACCCGCAATCATATCAATCCCCCCCCTGCCGAAAAGTTTTTCTTTAGCCGTAGCAACGTATATATTCCCCGGCCCCACTATCTTGTCTACTTTTGGCACTAAGCCAGTGCCAAAAGCCAGCGCGGCGATAGCCTGAGCGCCTCCAATTGAGAAAACTCTATCGACCTTGCATAAATGGGCGGCCGCAAGCACCGTTTTACTGACGACACCTCTTGGAGCGGGAACGCAAACAATTATCTCTCTGACGCCAGCCACTCTCGCTGGGATTGCCGTCATGATGACCGTTGACGGGTATGCTGCTTTTCCGCCCGGCACATAAATTCCTACGCGTTCCATGCCCCGAACAGATTGACCTAGAATGTTCCCTTGATCGTCTTCGTAGGACCAATTAAGACCAGATCCCGAGGCCTCTAGCTGTTTTTCATGATAAAAACGCACTCGATCGTGCGCGATCTGAAGAGCATTTTTAACCTTTTTGTCTAGCGAACGATAGGCCGTTTCAAGCGCTTTTTCTTCGAATAACAAAGACTCAACCGACACTTCTGCACGATCGTCGTATAGGTTTGTGTACTCTAAGAGCTTTTCATCCCCTGCCGTTTCGATATCGGCAATTATTTTACTCACTGATATTGAGATCTTTTCAGTATTCTCTCGATTAAAGACCCCTAAGGCCGAGATTTCTTCATAAAAATTTTTTTTTTTCGAATCCAAAGTATTGATCATAGCGAAGACCCAATTTCATTTATTAGGTTTTTGATATCCTGAAATTTTGTCTTATACGATGCCTCATTTACGATCAGCTTTGTGCTGATCTTAATTATTTCTTCGATTGGAACTAAACCATTAGCTTTTAGTGTCTCTCCAGTTTCCACTATATCTACTATTCTATGCGCCAAACCCATAACCGGGGCGAGCTCCATTGCACCTAAAAGCTTGATTATATCGACTTGCTGACCTTTCAGGGCATAGTAACGTTTAGCAGTATTGGTGAACTTAGTAGCTATCTTAAGGCGCCCGGAAAAAGCTGATTCATTTTCGAGACCAGCGACCATTAGGCTGCACTTGCCAATTCCGAGATCTAGGGGCTCATAAAAACCCTCGTCCTTGTGTTCGATAAGAATATCTTTTCCAACCATTCCCATATCCGCAATTCCATGCCGAACGTAAGTCATAACGTCCGAACCCCTCAACACTAAAATCGATGTCCCAAGCCGAGTAGTTTCAAAAACTAATTTTCTTGATTTTATTGGATTTTTTTTTGGCCTTATATTGATCCGCTCAAGCAACTCCAATTCCTTATTGAGGATCCTTCCCTTTGACAAAGCAATAAGCAATTTTGATTTCATCTTTATTCAGAGGCCAATCTTTTGATTCGAGCACCAAGCCTTTGAAGCTTTTCTTCGACTTGCTCATATCCTCTGTCGATATGATAGATTCGGTCAATAACAGTTTGTCCCTCTGCCACAAGGCCAGCTATAACCAGAGAGACAGAGGCCCGTAAATCGTTTGCCATCACGGGTGCTCCTCGAAGAAACGGCACTCCAGTAGTAATTGCGCTTGTATTATTCGACTCCAATTTAACTCTCGCTCCCATTCGACTCATCTCATGCACGTGCATGAACCTATTCTCAAAAACAGTTTCTGTAATCCTGCCTGAGCCCTCGGCAACACAGTTCATTGCCATAATCTGCGCTTGAAGATCAGTAGGATAATCTGGATAAGGTGCGGTAGTGAGACTCACCGCCTTGGGTCTCTTCCCGTTCATATCTAGCTGAATGGAGTCTTCCCTAATTACTATCGAAGCACCCGCCTCTCGCAGTTTCACTAGGACAGCTTTTAAATGATCTGGATTGGCATTTTTTACCTCTATATTCCCACCTGTAGCAGCCGCGGCTATCAAATACGTCCCAGCTTCTACCCTGTCAGGGATTACCGCGTGAGTGCAACTTCCCATAGATTTAACCCCTACTATCTCAATAACATCTTTTCCAGCGCCACTCACCTTGGCACCCATTTTGTTTAAAAAATTTGCCAAATCAACAATTTCAGGTTCTCGGGCACAATTCTCCAATCTTGTTATTCCATCTGCTAAACAGGCTGTCATCATTAAATGCTCAGTTCCACCCACGGTCTTAAAATCAAATACGACCGTCCCACCCCTCAAGCCATGCTGCGCCGACGCTCTCACATACCCATCGGACATGTCGATCTTTGCACCTAATGCCTCTAATCCTAAAAGGTGCTGATCAACCGGGCGCGACCCTATGGCACACCCACCAGGCAAAGAAACTTCCGCCTGACCATAGTGGGCTAACAGCGGGCCCAACACATTGAACGATGCACGCATAGTTTTCACTAAATCATATGGCGCCTTAAACCTTTTGATTGTATTGGCGTAAATCTCAACGTTCATTTTTTCGTCAATAACAACCTCAACGCCTAAAGAGACAAGTAACTCAATCATTGTAGTAATATCTTTTAAGTGAGGTACATTGCTGATTATCACAGGCTCATCTGCCAGCAAGGCTGCCGCAAACATCTTCAACGCTGAATTTTTTGCCCCAGAAGCTTTCAACTCGCCCGATAGAACTGCGCCCCCATCGATTAAAAGACGCTCCATGACCTTATCTCTCTATCTCATTTGGACTAGCCGCACTAATACTAACTGCGTGGACCTCTCCGCTTTTGATTCGATGATCTATGACGGCATAAATCATCTGCTGGCGCTTCACTTTAGAAATTTTCTCGAACTTCAGAGCTTTTATATGTAACTTTAATAAATTTCCTTCACTGGAAACGCGAATCTGAGAATCAGGAAACGCATTTCGGAGCTCATCCTCGATAGATTTGATATCCATACTCTACGCCGAAAATTGGAAAATAATAATCGAGAATTCTAACATGCAGGACAATGTTCCTTAAATTAAAATCCTAAGTCCTTACTCAATCCAGCTAATTTAGCCATTTTAAGAAACTTGGTAGAGCAACATTTAAAAGTCAGCTTAGCACGAAGCTGCTTTTCTTCCCTTCGTAAGAAAATCAACAGAGGTAATATTGCTGACCCTTGTGAATCAAGCGACTTGAATGATATTGAAACTACATCATTCTCTTTCAAAGCAATCTTTATACTTCGACAAAAATCTGAGAGATTGTCTAGCGTAACTTTTCCCATTACAAAGATTTGATCTCCTTCCCTCTCAACTATTTTCATCTGTGACCTTCCATTCTTTTATTACTTTATCGAGGTCTCCCTTATGCAATCGGAAACTCGAGTTAAACTGCGAGCGAAATTGCAACCCTAAGTTAATGCCGTTGACTACCAGATTTCGAAGATACCAACGACCCTCAATCAACCTAAGAGAATAGATGATCGGATAGGTAACGCCCGATGATGATTTAACCTCCACCAGCACTTTAGCACGATCGACCTTTTCGATTTCAGAGGATTTGACCGTGACGCTGTCACCGTCAAAATCTAGAAGCGCCTTACTATAAGTTCTCGATAAGGAAACCTTAAATTTCTCCGCAAAGTTTCTCCTCTGATCTTCAGTCGCCAAGCGATAGTATTTGGCCATAACCCCCTTAGCAAATCCCTCAAAGTCAGTGCTAGCCTCTAGATTTTTTATGATTAGATCATGAAACTTTTCAGGGTTCACGCTAAGTAGAGCCTCATTGCTTTTGGCAACCTTAAATAATTGTTGGGTCGCAAGCAGCACCGCATTTTCTGGCGAATTTTTCGGCTCGCCCAATGTTGACGGAACAAACTGAAAAGCCGCAAACATAATAATTATTAGGATTTTGTTAATTTTCATCCTAAAACTGCTCCAAAAGAAATTTGCCGATCAGTTCTTCGAGAATTACTGCCGGTTGGGTATCAAAAATCTCGTCTCCGTCGGACAAACTCTTATCGTCAGCGCCTAAACTTATGCTTATATATTTAGACCCAAGGAGACCTTCGGTAAGTATTGATGCGGTAGAATCAATTGGAATGCTAGATACCGAAGAGTCAATTGCTAAAGTTACTTTCGCATTCATGGTTTTTTGATCATATTCAATCGCTAAAACCTGCCCAATTTCTACTCCTGAGATCGCTACTTTTGCCCTTACGGTCAAGCCCCCTACTTGTTCAAAATGAGAGTGAACAAGATATCTATCGTCAGACTTGCCTAAACTAAAGCCACTTACTTTTACAGCTAAAAACCCCAAACATAAAAGCGCAAGAAGCAAAAATACCCCAACTAAAACCTCAATTTTAAATGACCGCACATGCCACTCCTATAGTTCAAACATCATTAAAGTGAGAAAAAAATCCAGAACTAAAATCCACACACTCGAGAAAACTACTGTGTTGGTGGTTGCTGTCGAGATCCCCTCACTCGTAGGAAGCGAATCGTAGCCTTGATGAAGCGATATCCAGATCACCACAAAGCCAAAAACTACCGATTTGATAATTCCTTTCATAACGTGATCAAAAAAATCCACGCCCTGTTCCATAACCGACCAAAAAGATCCGCTATAAACTCCCAACCAGTCTACTGCAACGAGAGAACCGGCCCAAATCCCAACAACACTGAACATTAGAGCCAACAAAGGTAAAACGATAAACCCCCCCCAAAACCTTGGCGCGATTATACGTTTAACAGGATCTACTCCAATCATTTCCATACTTGCTAGTTGCTCCGTTGCTTTCATCAGACCTATTTCTGCAGTTACCGCAGACCCGGCCCGACCAGCAAAAAGTAGAGCAGAAACTACGGGACCTATTTCCATTACTAGCACAAGAGCGACACCTAGACCCAATGCGGATTCAGATCCCACTCTGACAAGTTGGGTATAACCCTGCAGAGCAAGCACCGCACCGATTGCAAAACCGGAACATACGATGATCAATATTGACAAAACTCCCAGCTGATAAATTTGACGAATGATAAGAGGAATATTCCGATGATCTGGTCTTCTAAGCAGAGCAAATGAAAGCAATCTCACAGCACGACCCAGCGAAGACATTATTGCGAGGCTAAAACTTCCTATTCGCTTTAGAGAATGAATAAACAATTAATCATTCCTTTAAATCTCCGTTTCTATTGGTGTTTTTGTTTCCTATCAAGCTATCCATATATTCCGGCGCGGGGTAATGAAATGGGACAGGGCCATCTGGAAGCCCGTTTAAAAATTGCTTCAGTCGCGGAGAGTCATCGTTTTTTAATTCTTCCGGAGACCCTTGCCCTATGATCTCACCCTCCGATAAAACGTAAAGAAAATCCGAAATCCCAGCAGTTTCTTCAATATCGTGAGAGACGATTACGTTAGTGCATTCGTAAACCGATCCAACTTCCTTGATCAAGTTTGAAATCACTCCTAAAGCAATTGGATCTAATCCTGTGAAAGGCTCGTCATACATAATAAGCTTTGGATCTAAGGCCATAGCTCTTGCCAGTGCCACTCGACGTTGCATTCCGCCCGATAACTCTCTTGGAAAAAGATTCGCTGCACCTCGAAGTCCAACAGAGTTTAATTTAATCAGGACCAGATATCTTATCATTTCTTCGTTTAGCCTAGTGTGTTCTTTTAACGGAAAAGCAACGTTTTGAAAAACCGTTAGGTCCGAAAATAATGCCCCACTTTGAAACAGCATTCCCAAACCTTTGCGTAGTTCGAATAATTCGGTTCTCCTTATCTTCTTTAAGTCCTTGCCCTCGACAAGGATCGTTCCCGTATCAGGCTGGATCTGCCCTCCGATTAGACGAAGCAAGGTTGTTTTACCCGTTCCACTTGGCCCCATTATTCCTACGGTCTGACCTGCCGGCACTTCAAAAGATAGTTCTCTAAAAATCTCTTTTTCGCCAAAATTGTACGAGACATTATCGAAAACAATCGAATTTCTTGTCATTTTTTTAACTCTCCGCTTTTAGAGATCTCCACTTTTGAATCCAAAGATTTAACCACAGTTAATTAAGGCCTTAACCAAAACACCCATTGGGGTTAAATCAACTTAGTCCCTTTAAATAAAAAAGAATGAAGTCGTTAGAATTGACCAGCCTAAGGGGTTTACAAAAAACCCTTTTGACGAGAAATAAGTCAACAATGGTCATTTTACATGGCATACTCAAAAGTGAATACGATAAATTTGGATCGATAATATTAGAAACTTTCTTGTCTCAGCTGGGTTTATAGCTTTGGTCTCACTTGGAGCACACTTTTTAGAGAAGCGCCCACAACTAAACATGGATAGAAAAGACGCTTTGCCTTCCAATTTCTATATGATTAACGCCGATTTGAAGACCTATGACAACCAAGGCAAGTGGTTACAAAACCTAACTGCAAAGAGGTTTCTTCATATCGAAAAAACAGGCGAGACGATCCTTACAGAGCCTGCTCTTACGCTTTCAAATAATCAGGATGAATTTTTCTG
>MDTE01199696.1_pt1 | contig 10634 bp, 5 predicted proteins | sample 811231 | NCBI WGS metagenome assembly MDTE01 (sample SAMN05326651, study PRJNA326480) | marine metagenome | isolation source: seawater | place: Indian Ocean: Red Sea | collected 2010 | reverse complement strand
GGAAACTTGGTTCGGCTGGCGGCCGATGACATGGGACAGCCTGCCAATCATCGGTGCCACGCCGCGGCTCACAAACGCCTTCCTCGCGACCGGCCATAATATGCTGGGCTTGAGTCTCGCGCCGTCGACCGGCAGATTGATAGCCGAAATCGCAACCGGGGACAAAACACACATCGACGCCGCACCGTTCTCGCCATCGCGGTTTTGACCCGCCTATTGCCAATCCCTAAACGATCTTATGTAAATGCCGTTTACGAAAGGCCGATGATCGTAACGGAATGTCCGGCCATGTCTCCCACCCCAAAACAACTCTTAATTGAGTGCCTCCGAACGTGTCTGTCCCATCTGCAGGCAACCCGAATTTGCTTCGTCACATGAGCAATCGTTCAGTGATTCGAATGCTTCAACCGATTCCATAGCCGTCGCGGCGCTGATGCAGGGAAATTTCGTCGAGGAATTCGAATGCAGAGACAACGTGATAGGACTTCCGGCAAAACGCCTGCGACTAGCAACACAAATGGCGCAGGTTTTGAGACCCGTGCTCGATGCGAGTGAGTGCCGTTGAGTTTCGGCGGGTATCGATGGCGAAGTGCATCGCGATAGTTTGACGCGAATGCGTGATATTGCAGGAGGCACACGCACTTTGCGCTGCAGAACGTCACTACGGAGACATCCAGAAGTTGGCAGATTTTGCGGTACTTGACGTCAGCACCGGACTCGGTTTGGGCATCGTTTCGGGCGGTCGTGTGATAACGGGACACAAAGGTCCAGCGGGCGTGTGCTTTCTGCAATGGGGCGATCCGAGGTTTCTACTTTCTCCTGAACTCCTTGGAACTGACCAGGGCCTGAACGAACTCACTGACGGTGTACTGCTTTTTCTTGGTGGAAGCGAGCATTTTCACCGCCAGGTCCTCGTCGGTAAACCCGAAGGAGCGACCCAACGCATACTCGATCAGCGCTTCGGTGAAGCCTCGCGCGAAGTCGTCTTGCCGTGCCGCGATCAGGGTGCGCAGCTCGTGGTAGTCGCTGAACGCTGGGCCTTTGTGGAATGCGCCCGAGGCGTCGATCTTCCAGGTCTTTCCTTTCCCTATTCTTCTTCCTCTCTTGTTCGTCAATCTGTAGCTGTCTGTGGTGCGCCACTTTCCGGCGGCGTTGAAGTTTTCCAGGCCGAAGCCGATCTGGTCGATCTTGCGGTGACAGCTCGCGCACTGGGCTTCTTCCTGGTGTGCCAGGAGTCGCTCTCGCGTGGTGAGGATCTGACCTTCCAGACGTGAGATTTGTGGAACGTTGGGCGGCGCTGGTGGCGGCGGATCGTTCAAGAGATGGCGCAGAACCCAAGCTCCGCGTTCCACCGGGCTGCTCCTAACTCCATCACTGCCCATCGCGTGGATGGCGGCCATCCCAAGCAAACCGCCGCGAGGCGAGTCGGCGGGCAAAGTGACTTTGCGGAACTGGTCGCCTGTGACGCCGTCAATGCCGTAGTAGTTGGCGAGTAATCCGTTGATGAAGACGTAGTCGCTCTTGAGGAGCTTGCCAAGCCGACCTGCTTCGTGATCACGCATTAGGTGAGCGAACGATCGATAAACTTCTTGCCGAGCAGCGGCGCGGGTGTTTTCATCGAACTCGCGATGCAGGGTAACGTCAAACTGAAAGAAGTCGAGACGCTCCATGTCCAGCCATTGGTGAACAAATCCGGAGACGAACTCATCCGACCGTGAATCAGCGATCAGCCGAACCACCTGCTCGCGGAGAACATCCGGTTGCTGCAACTGGTTTCGTTCTGCCAGATCCAGCAGTTGCTGATCCGGCGGAGCACTCCAGAGGAAGTAGGCCAGACGCACGGCGAGTTCGCGGTCATTGAGCTGGCGTCGCTCGGCTTCGTCACCGGGTTCGTTGAGATAGAGGAACCCAGGCGAGGCGAGAATGATGCTGAGTGGCGTACCAATCGCCACCTCGAAAGTCTCGCCGGCTTTGCGACGTGCCTCAAAGATCGCAAGGAGCTTGTCGATGAACGCTGTGTCGGGTTTCACTCGGCGAAGGGCAGCGTGCGCAAACTCCGTGAGAACTGCTCGAGCACGTTCCGCATCGGAAACGGAGGTGTTGCCAGGATACCTGCTGAGAATCGTTTGCAGAGGAGAAGGCACTCCGGTTTCCGGAAGCGGCCCTTCCAACTCAATCCAATCGATCCAGATTGCGGGAGGAATGCCGTATCCGTTGTCACGTTTGCCTCGATTGAAAGCGTCGCGCAGGCTTTTCCCGTTCGTCGGTTGCCGCTCCTGGATGCCAAATTCCCGTTGCGAGTGAAGGCCGACCTCCACTCGCGTTTCAATGACCCTTGGTTGTTCAATGGTCCCGTTGACCTGGTGACTGCTGATAGGAAAACCTGCAAAGCCGCCTGGCACTCGGTTCAGCCGCTGTGGATGACCGATCTCGATGAAATGACGGTACGACGGGGATCCTTCCACGACTCCGGCTCGCACACGCATCCTGTATGTTCCGGGCGGAAGATTCTTCGGTTTTGGTGTGACGTCGATGCGCTGGATTCCCCAGGTGAGCTTCAGATAAGTGCCTCGATCGCTGTGCGGAAGCTCGGCGTAGTGCTTCAGGTAAGCGTATTTTCGGGAATAGCCGCCCTGGAAGGAAAAGGTCGCGTCGTTGTCATCCCGAAACCCAAACTTCTTTGGATCGGGTGCCCCGATCAATTTGTGGGCATGGCGGTAAAACATAAAAGCGGATGCCGACGGCCAGGCGGACAGATCAAACTTCGGGTTCTCCTTGAGAATTTTGGCGACAATCTTCTTGTTCTCTGAAGCGGCCGCGGCTTTGTCGACACCCGCTTTCCAGCGCATGAATCGGTCGTTAGCTTCCGACATTCGCCGCATGCTCTTACGACTCGCGACGTTGACCGTCGTCTCCGGCTCGACCCGGAAGACCCGCGGTTTCTGTTTCAGCGCCGCCTGCCGCTCGAACATTTCGTCGATGGCGCTGCGTCCCAGTTTGAGATACTGCTCGAACTGGTCGCTGGACAGGAACAGCGACGCTCCGGTGGTATCAAACGTCCCGCCGCCACCGTCGGCAGGCAGAGACTCGACGTTGATATTCACTCCGAGCAGATACTGAATCGTGTTTCGATACTCCCGCCGGTTGAGCCGACGCATGGTGATCTTGCCGCCGGAATCCGACAGGGCCTTGCGTGCGGTGACCATCGTTTGAGCAAGGTCGTCGACGAAATCTGCTTTCACGACATTGGCGGGTTGAGGTTCATCTTCGGGGGGCATCTCACCAGAGTTGAGGGCGTTGAGAATTTTTTGCCAAAGTTCCGCCTGCTTGATCGTTGCGATTTTGAACGACAATCCTTCCAGATTGACCTTTCCCTCTTGCGTCTTGAAGTTGTGGCATTCCAGGCAGTGTGCCTTGAGGAACTTCCGATGTTTCTCGGGAAGGCGCGCTTCGGGCGGGGCGGCTTGCGCAAGAGAGCAGAGGCAGAGAGCTGCGATGCCGAGCGTGTATTTGAAGCGGGTCATTGATGTATCCGTAGATCTCTAATTTCGTCCGAATGCAGGATGAGCCACGATGGCGTGGATGGCGGCGCGAAGAGAAAAGTCCTCTTGAACAATCGACTCAAAGACGTCGTTGATGTGCGGACGGTCGCCCCGGGTGACTTCGCGGCCATGGGCGTAGCTGATGAGTTTCCCGATAATGCCCTTGAGTATGCGTTCCCTGTCGGCCATCAGAGCGGCCTTGAGCGTGGGCAGGTCGCGCACCTCACGGCCGTTGGGAAGTTTCATGGCGGCATCGATCGGGACCCTGGTGAATTTGAGTTTCTTTGTGAAGGTGGTTCCCTCTCGCTCGACAGGGAGTTCTTCGACATGGCGATACTCGCTCCGCTTGCGACCAACCGGATCGTAGTATTCAAGGGCGAACCCCAGAGGATCGATCTTCGAATGACAGCGGGAGCAGCTTTCAAGCTGTTGATGCTTGAGAATGGCTTCGCGGATGGTGGTGGTACCACGGATGTCCGGCTCGTTGATCAACACGTCGGCGGGCGGTTCGATGCGTTCGTTGTAGAGATTCTTGATAATCCACGAGCCTCTGTGGATCGGTGAAGTAGCGAAGTCGGTGGAGGTGAGCTTGAGGAAGCCGGCCTGGGCCACGAGCCCGCCCCGTTCGCTTTTGTCGGGAAGCTTCACCGGCACGAAAGCATCACCTTTGACTGCGGGCAAGCCGTAGAAGCGGGCCAGACGGTCATTGGCCATGACGAAATCCGAGTCGATGAAGTGTTCCATACTCAGACCATTTTCGAGCAGGTGGCGAAAAAACTCACCGCCTTCCCGTCTCATGGAATCGACCGTCATGCGGCGCACATTCTTGAATACACGGACGTCCGGCCCGAAGTCGTCCACCCTGTCGAGTTGCAACCACTGGCGGGAAAAGTCGTCGATGAAGCGGCCAGCCTTGGCGTCCTTAAGCATCCGCTCCACCTGGGCCGATGGGTCCTTTCCCAGGGCGCCGGACCTGGCCGCATCCAGGAGGCTGGCATCCGGGACGGAATTCCAGAGGAAATACGACAGACGGTGAGCCCGTTCCACACCGGTCAGCTCAGGCGATTCGGCCTTGTAGATGAAATGCGGAGAGGTCAACAGTGCGATCAACACGCTTCGGGCGGTGGCGGTCATCGAGACACCGGACGTTTGCCGGCTGCGCACGATCTCCACAAATGCTTTGCGGTCCTCCGCCACAAGTGGCCGCTGTGTGATCAACAACGCGATGTGGTCGACCAGCTCCGTCGGCTTAATGTTCAGCTTTGGGAGGATGGCCTTCATCGCCGCGGTCGGCCACTGCTCCGTCAACGGGCCGGTCAACTTCATATGGGAGAACCGCATGGTGGGCCCCTTGTGCGGTTTTTTTGCAAGGCTCCGCCCCGGCACGCGCGCGCTATCGAAGGTGAAGGCCAGATGGTCGCCCGCCCTGAGCGTGAGCTCGATAGTAAAACCGTTCGAGCCATGCGGCATGGGGACCCGGCGGATGTTCCGGAAGCTGGTCGGGTGACGGCCGTCCCCGAGATTGATCCCGATGACTTCGCCTTCGCGGGATTTGTCCGAATGTGCCTTCACTTCAAGCCGGTACACTCCGAAGGCGGGAACGACAAATTGATCGTGGCTCTCCGGATCGATGGAGAAATGCAGATTGCTGCGGTAGGGACGAAAGCCCGTGAGAACATAGTCGTCCCCATCGCGGTAATCCCCACCCCCGCCGGTCGCAAAGTTCTTGCTGCCGTGAAAATGTCGCACATCGAATTCCCACGTCCTCGTTTTGGGTTTGGCATCCGGCAACACCCGCTCGGCGATGAAGCGCGCTGTCTTGAGGTAGGCCATTACCTGGTGGGGTGACATCAGGTGGGCCTCGCCAAACTTGTCGAAGCCGTGCTCCACATGGTCGGGCGGCAGCAAACCAGTGAAATCAAAATCCACCCCAAAGAGGTCATGCATCGTGTTGGTGTACTCAGCGCGAGTGAGACGCCTGAGTGGACTGACCGGCCGCTGCGCGAGGATGCGTTTCTGGAGCATCCGCACGACCTCAGTGACGGCTTTGGCTTTAGGTTGCGGAGCCTCATCCGGCGGCATTTCGCCAGCCTCGAGCACGGCAGCAATCGTCTCCAGCAACTCCGCATCGGCGAATAACGCGACGACTGGCTTGTCGAGCCGCACCTTGCCCTCTTGTTTTTTCGGGCCGTGGCACTTGACGCAGTTTTGTGCGAAGAATTGTTCCAGTTTGGGTTCCGCGCGGAGTGTCGCCGGCAGGAGAAAGCCTACCAACAGAATTGTCCAAGGCAGCCGCATCATGACAACACCTCGAAGGCTCCGGTGCTTTCCCCGAAACGGTCGTGTTTGGCTCCGAATAGTTTGAGCAGCCCGAGGAACAGATTGCTCATCGGTACGTCCTTCTTCTGCCGATGGCCGGCGGTCTTCATGCGACTGTCAAACACCAGGGCCGGCAGGTCGTCGAAATTGTGGGAATTGGCGCTGCCCATGGAGGCAGTCAACAGCGTGGTCGTCTGATCGAACAGTGAGCTGTTTCCGGCGGTGCGTTGCTTCATCGTGTTGAGAGAATTGTTGATCCGCTTGAGGATGGCGTGCTCCAGCATGAGCAGCTTCTCGATCTTCTCCGGCTTCTGGCCGTGGTGGGAAAGGTCGTGGTAGTTACCGCTGAGGTCCGGCTCCTTGAAGCCTTCCCAGAATGGAATCTGCACCGTGACCGCACGCGTCGAATCGGTTTCCAGGGCCAGCACGGCAAGATCCAGCAAGGTGCCTACGTAGTCGTCCACCGACTTGCGGTCGAAGTCGTCGAGTTCATAATCCACTTTCGGTTTGGAGCGGTCGGCCCAGAAGGCGCGACGCTTCACGGTCTGCTCCACTTCGCGGACTGAGGTGAGATACTCGTCCATTTTCGCCCGGTCGGTGGCATTGAGACGCTTCTCCATCGACCTGGCCTGGGCAAGGACCGCGTCGAGAATGCTGCGATCTTCGGCGAGTACCTGCTGTTGCGTCTTCTCGTCTTCGTCGACCTGGAACAGCAGATTGAAAACCCTGCGGGGGGAGTCGATCTGTTTAACCGGCAATCCGTGCTTGTCCCAGGAGATCTGGGAAAAGTTCAGGTTCTCACCTGCCTGAAAGACCAGCGACTTGAAACGCGTATCGCCCCCAATCAGATTTGCGACCGCCTGATCAATCGATAGCCGGTTCTTGCGGTGCAGCTTGTTGAAGTAACCGGAGAGAATGCCCACGCAAGGCGTGTGCCCGAAACCGTTCTGCACAGCCGGGTTGTCCAGCCCACTGAAAACCTTCAGATGCTCAAAGTGATCGGACAACTCGTCCAGCAAGGGCGGCGCCTTCTCGAATGCGCCGTCCGTCCGCGGAATCAACTCGGGCTGATAAAAGCTGAGGTGATTGACGATCGTGAGCAGGCGGCGCGGCGAATCCGCCTCGGCAACCTGCCCCAGGCTCTCCATGCGGGGGAGGAGCAAGGCAACCCCGGCTCCTTTGAGGAAGGTACGTCTTTTCATGATTCCCCCGGTGTTAGTGAGATTTCCTCTTTCATGGCGATCTATTTCTTCTTTCTGTCGAGCTTGCGTTTCTCACGCCGCTGCTTGCGCGACGGCGCATCAAACGAATCAGACTTGGGTGACGTCTTCCGCCGCTTCCTGCCGCCCTTGTCCTCCATCACGACTTTGCGGAGCCGTCGAAACACATCGCCCGTTCCCTCGGCCGACGCCGCGTTACCGCCCGGGACGAACTCGCCATAGGGCCGGTCTGGGAACTGCTTGAGTGACGCTGTGAGCTTGGCACGCATGTCTTGAAGCGTTGCCCTGTGCTTTGGACTTCCTGCCAGGTTGTCCTGGGCTTCGGGGTCCTTGCGCAGATCGTAGAGTTGATCGGCACTGATCGCGTCGGGGTGTTTATTCCACGAGCGTGAGACGCCACCGCTGAGGCCGAGGACCGACTTGATCGTGCGCTTGTCGCCGGCACGGATGGCGGCGAGTTGCTCCTGTGTATATCGCAGCGTGATGTAGGCGTGGTCCCTGGTCATCACGGCACGCGCGGCGCCCATCTCGCAATAGACATGGTCGCGGACGGCCTTCTGAGGCGACTTGAACAACGGGGTCAGACTCACGCCATCGTGGCGGTATCCCTTGGGCACTTCCGCACCCGCCAGTTCGAACCAGGTCGGCACGAAATCCGTGTTCTGGATCAGCTGATCGCAAACCACGCCCGCCCTCATGCCGGCCGGCCAGCGCATCAGGCATGGCACCTCCGTGCCCCGGAACTTCTGCAGTGACCCTTTGTTGTTCGAGCCGTGGTCGGCAATGAACACAACCACGGTGTTCTCAGCGATCTTCAACTCATCGAGCTTGTCCAGGATCACGCCCAGCGTGTCGTCCATCCACAGGTAGCCCGCTTCGTTCTCGGTCAGCCCCGCCTTCTGGATGCGTTGCATGACAGTCTTGCGGGTGCTAATCGACGGGTCGCGTGCGACTAGCCCCTCGCCGGTCACGCGGGGGTGGTCCAGGGATTTGTGCCAGCTCCTGTTCGGGCCGTGCAACAGGGTCGTCGCGTAGTGGAGGTAGAACGGCTGATCCTTATGCAACTCGATGAACTCGACGGCCGCTTCGATCGTCCACTCGGGGTTGTGCATTTGGAACGGTTTTTTGGTGTTGTCCCAGTAGATGTGCTTGGCCCAGGTGAAGCCGCGTTCCTTGATAAGCTCGCGGTGCCGCTTCTCGTTCTCGTTCTGCTTCCGATTGACCGCTTTGGAGTAAGGCACGTTCTTACGGATGTCGTGTAGGCCGAGCTTTTTCAGCCGCTCTGGATCCTTCCCGCCCGCGCCTACGTGGTATTTGCCAACAAACCCCGTCGCGTAGCCGTTCTTCGCGAGGACGGCCCCGACGTTCATGTTGTCTTTTTCCAACGCGACGTTAAACCCGGGCGAGGTCTGCGCGCCCTTCGGGAATAGTTCGGTGAAGGCGTGGTGATAGGACGAACTGGCGCATCGGCCGGTGAGGAATGTGTATCGGGACGGCGTGCAAACCGTACTCGTGACGAAGGCGTTGTCGAAGCGCATACCCTCCCGCGCCAACCGGTCGAGGTTGGGGGTAAGCACCTTGCCGCCGTAGACGCTGGTCTCTGGCTTGTCGTAGTCGTCGACGAGGAAAACGATGATGTTAGGGCGTGGCGCCGCGGCAACATGAGAGGCGCCCGCCAGGTAGACTGCCAGGAGGGCTGCACAAAGCACATGCTGTTTCATGACGTCCATACCGGATTCTTTCACGGCTATTTCACTTCCATCGGGCGGAGCTCTTCATTGATGCGAACACGCGTCGTGCTTGTCTCCTCTGTCATGCTCATCACGCCTGCAGCTGCTTCACGACGCCGGTGCTATCACCATGGCGTTCGGCATTGAGTCCCATCCCCTGCAGCATCGTCAGCCACACGTTGGAGAGTGGGGTGCCCTTGGGCAGAACGAGGTGCTGCCCAAGTTTCAGGTTCGCACCACCTCCGGTGAGAACCGTCGGGCAATTTGTGAGATAATGGATGGAGCTGATGTTGGATCCGAACGCCAGCGCGACATGATCGAACAGGCTCGATCCATCCGCTTCTTTCGTCGCCTTGAGCTTGTCAATCAATCCGGCCAACAGTTCGCTGTGAACCTTATCGCGAGCCTGGGACGCCTGCATGCGTTCACCCGGGGAATAGTGGCTCACGTTGTGAGCACTCAGAGTGACATTCATACTCCTGAGCAGCGACAGGCCTGGCATGCGGTAAGTCATGACCCGGGTGCTGTCCGTCTGCAGGGCCGCGACAATCAGATCGTACATCACCTTGATTTCTTCGCGGCCTTTCAAGCCCGGTTTTGGTTCGTCGATGGGCGCCTTGTCCTTGGGGATTTCGAGCCAGGCCTCATCTTTGCTCAACCGCATCTCGATATCGCGGATGCCCTGGAAATACTCACGAAGCTTGTCCTTGTCCGTGCTCGTCAAACCACGCTGCACCCGTCTGGCTTCGGTAAGAACGGCATCCAACACACTGCGTTTTTCAGCGATGGCAGCCTGGCGTTGTTCCAGCGGCAAGTCGTCGGCAGAGAACATCTTGTGAAATACCTGAACCGGATTGTCGTCCCCCGCGACCGGCTTGCCACGCCCGTCCCAGGCCAATGACAGTCCTGGGCCGTGACCGGAGGCACTGCCATCGCTGCTGTTGAGCTGGAGCGATGCATAACGTGTGTCCTGGCCAAGCTGTTGGGCCGCTACCTGATCGGCAGAGATACTGTTGGACATGTTCTGTCCCGCAACGGCGAAACGATTTGCCCCAGTCAGCCAAAAAGTGCTGCCCCAGTGAGCTTCGTTACTGAACTGGTTCGAGCAACCTTGCACGACGGTGAAATCTTTTTTGTGTCGTGCCAGAGGTGTGAGGCCTTGAGGGAGCTTGTACTCCGCACCAGTATCCTCGGTGTCAGGAAACCAGGTTTCCTGCGTTACCCCAAACCCAATACCAAGGAAAACGGTCCGCTTGGGTGGATTCGCGGGGGCCTTGGAAGCCGCGGAGGCGAACCGACGGAAACCGATGGCTTCCAAGGCAGGCAGCGCGATGAAAGTTCCAGCCCCGCGGAGGAAGTGACGGCGATTCAACGGTGTTTTCATATCTGGTACTCGAAGGGGAAAACTCGGGTTCCGGCACCTGTCCTGATGCGCCCCGGAAGGTAGTTATTTGTTCAGGCAAACCGTCAGTTATTCGCCATTCGGCCCGTTCTCGAGAGCAAGCACTTTGTACGGACTGAAATAGCCTCAGCGATTCCCGCAGCCCGATCAACCCGACGCAGTATATTGGGAGTAAAACGTGCGCCAAAACATGTCGATTGCCGTCATCGGCTGGCAACACGGTGACCACCAGGGCCAAATGCACATCGGGTACACGTTTGGTCTGGTCGCGAGGAAGGCCTAAAATCACGAGACACTAATTCCACCAAGGCGTGGCCAGATCTCACCTCTTCAGTTTGAGTTGCCATCAATAGTTGTCGCACCGACCACTAACCATTGTTAACCAATGCCTCGTTACTCCAGTGTTCGAATCGCCGCGGTG
>MDTE01166291.1_pt1 | contig 10635 bp, 13 predicted proteins | sample 811231 | NCBI WGS metagenome assembly MDTE01 (sample SAMN05326651, study PRJNA326480) | marine metagenome | isolation source: seawater | place: Indian Ocean: Red Sea | collected 2010 | reverse complement strand
GCTGCTGCACGTTTTGCTTTAGCTGCTGCGGCTCTTCTTTTTCGAGTGCGTGCTGCTTTCTTTGCTGCTGCGCTTCTCTTTGCTTTTGACATAGCCATACAATTCCGAAAATTTCTTATGTGTTATATTATACAAGTTACTACTTTTTACACAGTTAGTTTAATTTTATACAGTTAATTTTTATTTTCTGATCGTGAAAAATTTTCTAATAGTATACAAATACATTTTGTTGTCTTCTTTAATAGATCGATCTTTGCAAATTCATTTGGAGAATGCATTCCACAAAAAATGTATGATGAACCTATAGAAATGCATGGTACATTTAATTCGTGTACAAAAGAATGCATAGGTCCAGTTCCTGCGTTAGATAAATTCAAAACATAATCACCAAAAATTTCTTTTGCACTATCACATGTGACCTTTACAATAGATTCACTAGGACTAATTCTTGCTGCTGCTTCAGCATTTAAAATACTGATCTTAATGTCATCAAAACCATGTTTTTTCAAATGTTTTGTTAATAATGTAGCCTGTTTTTTTGGATCCATGTTTGGTACTAGTCTAAAGTCAATTTTTGCCCTTGCTTCAGATGGTAAAACTGTTTTTGCACCATCACCTGTATAGCCAGAATAAATCCCTGCAATGTTGCATGTTGGGTCAGAGACTAGTGCTTTTTTTGCTTCTAGATTATTTTTACCACCAACAAAATCTTTTATTCCATATTCATTCTTGAAATCATTAGAATTGAACGGTTCTTTTTTGAGTATGTCTAAATCGTTTTTCGTAAGTGGTAAAACATCATTATACCATCCATCTATCAGAATCTTACCATCACTACCACGTAATGTTTTTAGTGCATTAATCAACCGCCATGCTGGATTCTTGATTATTACTGCAAAACTGGAATGAACATCTCTTACTGATTCTTTCACGCTCAATTCTACATAAAGTAGACCTTTCATACCAAGACCTACAATTGGACGATTTTTTGTATCAATATATCCAAATTCCCAAATTACAGCGTCACATGAGAATTTTTTCTTGAATTTTTTTAGATATTGATCAATGTGTTGACTGCCGTTTTCCTCTTCACCTTCAATTACGAATTTAATATTACAGGGTACATCTCCATAAATTTGAAGATGAGATTCTACTGCCTTGATCCTAGTTATTAATTCTCCCTTATCATCTGATGCACCACGACCAAAAATTTTGTTTCCAATGATTTTTCCACTAAACGGATTATGTTTCCATAATTCTAATGGTTCTACTGGTTGAACATCATAATGATTATAAAATAATAATGTCTTGTTTGGATTTTTCTTAGATTTTACTTCACCATAAACTACAGGTGGAATGTTTTTACCCAAATGTAGTATTTCTGATTTTATTCCAGATTTCTTTAATATTTTAGAAACAAGTATTGCACATTTGTCAATTCCTTCATTTGTTGCTGAAATACTTGGTTGATTGATAAGCTTCTGTAAATCAAATAAAAGATTTGGCATGTTCTTATCTACATGGCTTAATAATTTATTTTTAGTCTTCATTTTATTTTATCAAATGTTTTTGCTACATGTGGAAATGCGTCAATAAGATCACTTGCAATCATATGAGTACCAATTTGTTTCTGTACATATTTTCCACAGAGTCCATTAAGATATGCTCCAGATGCTGCAGATTCTAATGGATTTCTATTTCTAGCAAGTAATCCAGATATAATTCCAGATAACACATCACCTGTTCCACCAACAGTCATTCCAGATGAATTAGTCTTAGAATTCTGAAATGTTCTTTTTCCATCAGAGATTATATCAGTCATTCCTTTAAGCAATATTGTAACAGAATATTTTTTGGCAACTTTTGTTATAAAATTAAAATGATATTTTTTCTCAGATGGAAGTTCTTCCCCAAACAATCGATAAAACTCACCTGAATGAGGAGTAACAATGACATTCTTACCTTTAATTAGTGGAAGAATTGGTTTTACTAATGCGCTTGCATCTAATGATAGTCTGATATCTCTATCAAGTAATGATTTTACAATAATCTTTAGTGCTTCTATATCCTGAATTGTTAATCCCATTCCAATAGTTGCCGAGTCCAGATCTTTAGGAATCTGTCCTAGTAATTTATTTACACTACCCCTCGTTAATTTGGAATCTGCTAATGGTATGACAATTAAATCAGGAGAAATTGCTCGTGTTGCCTGAACATTATTTTTAGGAACAGCTGTGTAAACTAAATCTACACCAGTACGTAATGCTGCAAGTGAAGATAAAACTGGTGCGCCATGATATACATAACTGCCACCTACAACTAGGACTTTACCATTATCACCTTTTCTTGATTTGATGTTACGTGTAGGCATGAATCCTTTGATTAGACTTTTTGTTAATCGTTCAACCATTTTTTTTCACTTTTTTTCTAATTGTTTTCTTATCAAAAAAGACTTTCCGAGCTATTGCTAGATATGTTGTATGGCCAATTCCACGAAATGAATGTCTGGTTTTACCTTCCCTGGCTTCTATGTTACGAATTATATGTTCTGTACATTCAATATCTGAAAATTCATTTGCTACAAAAGCAATTGAGAGTTTCTCTAATTGGTTCATTGTTGGGCAAATTGCAACAACAAATCCACTACCCTTCAACATTTTCCTTGCTTGTGGAAGTACTTCCCATGGATCACCAAGATCTACAATAACTATGTCTGCATCATTAATTGGCATTTTTTTTGCTTGTTTCAAATCTTGTTTCTTCATAGTAACATATTTTATCATTCCAGCCTTCTCAAGATTTTTTTTGGCTATATCCATAACCTTAGAATCTACATCAAATGTGTAAACATGACCACGTGGGCTAACAATACTTGCCATGAATGTAGTAAGCGAACCACTGCCTGTACCAATTTCCACAATTTTTTGTCCAGTTTGTAATCCTATTCTAGCTGCAATATATCCAAAATCTTTTGGATAAACAATCTGTGTTCCATGTTGCATCTTCATTACATAATCATGAATACTTGGTTTTAGTATGTAGACATACTTGTCTTTATTTGTAATCAACCTAGAACCAAATTCCTTACCAATTGCATCAGCATGTTTTATGATTCCAATATGAGAATGAAATTGTTCTTTCTTACCTACTTTCATTAACCATTTTTTGGAGTCATTGTAAAAGAATAGAACATAATCACCAGCTTTTATTTTAGACATAATTCAATTTTTTATCTATCTTGAATAATTACTTATCTTATTTTCCACGTTGACTTCCCCACATAGACACATGCATTCGTGGGGAATAACCCAATTTGGAATCTTTAGCTAATTTTGTTACAATCTTTTCACGTGAAATAATTTCAGACTTCGTTACTGCCTGAGGCATAAGAAGGACCTTCTTTTTATCAAGACCATATTTACTGATTAAATCACTGATTTCTCTAAGATCATCGTCATCTTCTACAACATATTTAAAATAACAATTCTTTTGTTTAGAAAAAAATGAATAGCATTCATTTTTCTCACATAATTCTAAAAAATTACCAGAATTCTTAGTTTTAGGTGATACATTCCATTGATCAACTAACACTGTAAATTCATTTTTTGGTAAGATAGTACAATTTGTTTCTACTTCAATATAAAATTCTGATTTTAGAGATGTTAGAAGTTCTACTAAATCTTGTTGTTGCATCAATGGTTCTCCACCAGTTATAACTAAATGCCTAATAGTAGATTGTTCCAATGATTCACTAATTTCTTTAATTGACATTTCTTTTACTTCCTTAGCATAATCAAAATTCTTCCAATCCCATGTATACTTTGTATCACACCATGTGCATTTTAGATTACATTCAGCAGTGCGCAAAAAAATTGCCTGTTTTCCAGCATTGGTGCCTTCGCCTTGAACTGATTCAAAAATCTCACTAATCTTCATGACTAGCTTTGGTACAAATCCTTTATATCTAAACCGAATTCATTTTTTATATGAAACTCTTCTTGGATTTTACACCATGTAAAGAATGTAAAGAAATGATGCTTGAATTGTCATCAGAAGAAATGCTATTTGCTGATGATACCACTAGAGCTGAAGTATCTTCAAGATTCCTTAGACATCTAACGTATAACCACAATGAAGTAGTAAAAGCTGTGATGGATGAAGTGAAAACACAGAAACGAAGCCCTGAATTTGATTTATACAAATAATTTCTAATTTAAAATATCACGAAAACATAAAAAAATGTAAATGAATTATGATTCGTTATTAAACGACATAACTTTGTTTTTTGAAAATTGTGTCTTTACACGTCGTTTTCTAACTAAAATATAGTAATTAATTATCTCATGAATTTGTTCTTGTACAGTAAATCCATGTTCATTCGATTCAAGTAGAAAATCTAAATAATCTTTTTCATTTAATTTAATTACTATTTTTCGCAAAATTATGTTATACAATTGAGTAATTTACAAGTTAATTTTGTTAAAGATTATGTAATAGTCAAAGTTATTTTGAGTGTATTATACTATAAGATTAATGAAAAAATGTCCATTATGTGGATGCAAAGATCATAAATTAATAGGATGTATAAAACACAAAACAAAAAAATGTAGTTGCTATGTTTCAAATTAATATACAAATTATTTAGGAAGAATTCTTATCACGTGGTTCTAGTTCAAGCGATTTGTTATAACATTCTAGTGCCTCATCATATCTACCTAAACTACGTAATACAGCACCTTTTAGATTAAGTAGATTTGGATTTGCTGGATCAATTAATAATGATTGATCAAAGCAATCTAATGCAGCATTAAATTTTCCTTCTTCGAGATATTTTTTTCCAGAACTAACCAACTTATCAACTGAACTCATAACTATGTATAGAATTAACTGGTAGATAATCTTCTATAATGAGACTCTATAATAATCCCATTTTTCAGGATCAAATTTTTTCACGAATTGTATATTTTGCTCATTATTTATTCTGTGTTGTATCACTTCTCGCATTGCAAAACTTGTCATATACTTGTAAGCTTTAGAATGGACCTGCATCATGAATAATTGACGGATTTCACGACCCCCATGAAACCCCCAATAACCATTTTTAATTGAAATGGGTTCAAGGAATATTGTGTTGTACTTACCATAATTATTATCATTTATTTCTGATTGGAAATTATAAGATTCTAATGGTCCGCCCTTAGCAAAACCAATTATTGGTCCTTTGGAATTTCCAATTCTTAGTGTGTTTAAAATTGTCTTTTGATCATGTACTGATTCAACAAAATCTTCTCTAGTGAATTGTAAGGGTTTAGGTAATTCCTTATAGATTTCCAATAATGAGTCAATCAATTCTTCATTGGAGCTTTTTTCAATGCAAGGGACTAAAGTTAAACCTTCATAGGTAAATTTATTATAAATTTGAATTTCTTCTTGACGTAATTTCATAAAACTAATTATATTATCTAGAAAATTTTTTCGCATATGTTTTGGAAGACCATTAAGTAGTAATTCACACATTTCAGCTTCATTGTTTAACATATCTTCAAAGAAAGAAACTGATCTTCTGACGATTAATGCAGGATGCCATGCTGATGCATGTGCATTCATTTTTGCCATTTCCATTGCCTTAGCAAAGTCACCAAGAGAATAACCGCCAACACGATCAGATATAGAAAGAAAATGACCCAGCATTTTGTAATGCTTATGTAAATCAGGTTTATTTTTGGTAACAGGTGATTTATCCAAATATTTATTGATTTGTTTTTCAGTAACAATTTTTGTATCACCTTTCCAAGGATAAACTGTTCTTGAGATTAATGCACAAATCAAGTCAGGATCTAATTTAGCATCTTGTAAAAGATTTTGAATCGTATTGTCTTTGGTAATAAATTGTATTACATTTTTTTCATGTGGCTTATCGGCAGATTTGGATGGATCGAAATCATGTAATAAAGCAGATGCAAATAGATATCTTGTGTCATTTAATGAAATTTTGTTTACATCAACTAAATTAACTGCAGCAAGTAATGTGACATAAGTTACTTCTAATTCATGGTCAATATTGTGATAACCATAATAATCACTAGACAAACCATTTTTATTGAATAATTCAATTGCATAATCTAGTAACTTGATATTTTCATCACTAGCCAATTTGTAAGTGGATAGAATATTGAATATTCCATTCCTTAGTGAATGTGGGTTCGCAAATTCTTGCATTACGAATGTATGCAATAACTTATTTTTAAGTCATCTACCCATGAAAACAAGTTATAAAGTAAATTGTTATTTTAAAATTATTGGGTCTGAAAAAATACTTAGCAACAAGAGCAATTACTATGTTTGGTGTACTAATGATTACACTACTACTAACAATTTTGTTGGTTGGCTCTAATATGGATACAATTCTCAAACAAGGTGTTACATTTCAAGTAAGATCTGAGATAATTGAAAATCCTTCAATTGCTGAAAGTTTTTCTAGTTCAGAAGACTTTGAGGCATTTATTAAGCAAGAAACTGATGAGAGGATTAAGGCGCTTGGATTAGATTCACCGTGGTACTCACCACAACGTGTGGGATTTACTATGTATAAAATTTTAATTTTAGATTTTGGGCATGCAACATTTTTGACTAGTGATTCTGGATCGTCAAATGTTGCAGATATTCTTTTAGAAAAAATACCAAGAACCATTTTGTTATTTACTACTGCCACTATAATCATTTCAATTATTGGTATTTTTCTAGGTGCTGCATCAAGTAGTAAAATTGGTTCAAAAACTGATAGAATAACATCAACATTTGCAATAGTTAGCAGTAGTTTTCCAGTTTGGTGGATTGGAATGCTAATGATTTTTCTTTTTGCATTTATGTATCAGATTTTTCCTGCACGTGCAACACCAACAATTGATGAATCTGATCCAGGATATTTGCTTTCGTTACTATATCATATGGCATTACCACTGATAACAATTTCATTGATTGGATTTGGTTCTTGGTCATATTTAGTTAGAAATTTCATGGTTGGGATATTACAAGAAGACTACATTACAGCAAAAAAAATAATGGGAATAAGCAAGAAAAAAATTCTATATAAACATGCATTGAAAAATGCTGCACCCCCAATAGTGACAATCTTAGCGTTAAGTCTATCTGGATCATTAGGTGGTGCAATAATAACTGAAGCTGTTTTTGATTGGCCTGGAATGGGTAGATTATATTTTGATGCAATCAGTGTAATGGATTTACCTATCATAATTGGTTCAACATATGTTCTCACAGTTTTATTTTTGATTAGTATTTTTATTGCAGATTTAATGTATGGATACTTTGATCCTAGGGTGAGAACTGGAAATTGAGTGTTAGCACAACTGATATAAAAAATGAATTTCTAACAAGTAAAACAGGAATTACAGGAATTCTAATCTTACTAGCACTTGTCTTAGTCTCAATTTTTGCATTAATATCAATCCCTTCGGAAACATTTCAAAATTGGAATAACCCTGAAAAATGGATTACATATCCAAAAACCTCAGTACCCAGTTGGGTTAATCTGTTCACTCTAGAAAAACTTCCTGAACACATGATCCTTACACCAAAAAATGTTACAAATCATCTTGATGGTACATTTGTTTCGTCACAGCAATTTAGATTTAATTATGAATTTTCTGATTTTCCAAGTGATTTTATTTATGAATTTGAATTAGAATATACAGGATCACCTTTGTTAGAAATTTTTGTGATCAAACCTGACAAAACAGTTTTGACTTTATTAAATACGTCATTACCTTATTCTTTTGAATCAGCAAATTATCATCAACGAATATTTTCATCAGATAGTTTGATTAAAAAGAATATTCAATTACAATCTACGTTATATGAATTTCAAATAAATGGATTAAGTTCTACCGATCTTATTTTCTCAAAGAAAACTGAAAGAGAAACACTTCTTGGTGATTATGTATTTGTTGTAAATGCATACAACTTAGAATCTGAAAATACATTTGTTGATTCAAAATTAGTTATTGGTGGCAAAACTTTTGGACTTATGGGTACAGATGAATTACGAAGAGATCTTGCTGTTGGATTACTATGGGGTACACCACTTGCATTATTTATCGGTGTTTCAGTTTCTACTGGATCAGTTATCGTTGGATTAATCTATGGAGTGTATTCTGGCTACAAAGGTAAAAAAACTGATGAAGCAATGATGCGTTTTAATGATGTAATCTATGCACTGCCGGCATTACCATTTCTGATAATACTAGCAGTTACCATAAGTAACAGTATATTTCTCATGATAGGATTTCTTATGATATTTAGTTGGGTTGGCATTGCAAAAGTATCTAGAAGTATGTCACTGCAAATTAAGACTAGACAATATATTGAAGCAGCAAAAATCATGGGTCAAAAAGATTCTAAGATAATATTTAGGCACATAATACCACAAATGCTACCTTATGTTTTTGCTAGTATTGCAATCTCAGTACCAGCTGCAATTACTACAGAGGCAGGATTAAGTTTTCTTGGTTTAGGTGATCCATCATTTCCAACGTGGGGGCAAATACTTCATGATGCAAATACATATGGTGCTGCAGCGCAGGGATTTTGGTGGTGGATTATCCCACCTGGATTATTAATCGCAATAACTGGTCTAGCATTTGTCTTTATAGGAAATGCACTTGATACAATTGTTAATCCAAAACTAAAAAAATAATTAAACTAAAAACTAAATTTCCTAATAACATCAATAGTATTATCATTAAGTTTTATTGTATATGTTGCAGAGTTTGGATCAGAATTTTTTGTTTCACCTAAAATATCGGCAAATTTTGTTTTTTTCTCTTCAGTTGCACCTGCCTCATGTGCACATAGATTAAAGGTCTTTAGATGTAAATTATTTTGAAGTAAATATGAAATAAACTTCTTGTATTTTTCAACATCAAACCAATCAATATTTTTTTCTTCACATGCAGAAATCCAAACATCAATAGAATTATGGAAAAAAACTTTTTTACGTATTGCGTCTAATGATAGTTCTGTTTCTGACATTATTAAGTTCTAAAACATTGCACGTTTCATTGTAGAGCCACAACGTGGACACTCTCTTGCATTATAGATTTTGTGGCATACAAGACATTCATACTTGACCTTTGATGAATTTTCATTATTTTGACCAAATAAACCACCGCCAAATCCAGAACCTGATCCACCACCATATCCTCCACGCATTTTATTCATCATTCTACGTCTCAGAATTAATGGAAATGCGATAAACAAAGCTAATGCTGCGCCAAGACCATATGGAAATGGTAAAACCATCTGAAGACCAATACTTACTGCTAAAGATGCAAACAAGAATATCAAATACGATTTATAATTAATCAAGATAGATAGTTTTGGTTTAAAAAGAATATAAGGTTTATTCAGATATTCTCTACCTCACTAATTCAGTCACAAAATGTTAGTGGTATTGAATTACCATTACTATCCCAAGCAAAAATATCAACGTCATTGTAGGGGGATTTTACAATCACCGAAACAAGACCAAAAAAATTATTCAACTCTTCAATAGAGGGTTTTTCTGACCCATCAGGATGTGAATACACCATTCCAATATAACTTGGGTCTAATGGAATAAAGGAAGTAGGAAATCCAGCAAATGTTGGTTCCATGTGGGAAAAAGGAGGAATTACAAGCCCATCAATATTCATTATTGAATTTTTTGATTTACCACGAAGTATCAAAATCATCTCATTAGGATGATTCATTTTGGAATAGGAAATAATTCCATCCTTTGTATCATTTTTTATTATTACTTTACGTTCTGATTTTTTTTGTTTGAAAAACATGTCACTCTCGAATAATTTTATATGAAATAGATGATGCACTTTTTAAGTTAATTTCAAGTGTGTTGAATGTATTAGATAATGATATCTCGTTTTTCTGAATCTGTGCGTCAAGGTCCTCCTTTTTTGCTTTAATATTAGTAATCTCATCCCTAGATTTTTTTATCCCATCATTACATAATTTGAAACTATCAAAATCAAATTTTTTCATTTTGTCCAAGTGGTTTGATTTATTCTGATGGAAATCATTTCTTTCTTTAATTAAATTTGGTAAGATTTCTTTTACATCTTTAATTTGCTGAATAGACTTTTGAGTATCTTTTACAGATATAGCCCCTGAAGATACTGATCCTTGTACAGAATCTAGAACTATGATTATATCAGATATGTCAGCTTCAGAAAGTGTATCATATGGTGATACCAATAATTTTTGATTTAAAATTTTTAATGGTTTATCAAGAGATGAAATATGCACATACTTGTTTAATGGTCTTGATATTTTTACAAAATGTTCATCTATACTATAACGAAGTTTTTTTTCTTCTAGATCTAAATGATCTAATTTTGATTTAGTTGTGATGTAGAGATTATACTCAGATGATGATGTAATTATAGATTCTTTCTTGAGTAATTCTTGTAATTTAAAATTTTCTTGTTCTAATAATTCATCTAATTCAGTTTTTCGCTTATTTTGTTTGGATATCATATTTTGTGTAGTAGAAACATTCTCAATATTTTCCCTAATAATGGACAAAAATTCTTGGTTTGATTTGTAGTTAGAAGTAAGATT
>MDTE01168398.1_pt1 | contig 10636 bp, 9 predicted proteins | sample 811231 | NCBI WGS metagenome assembly MDTE01 (sample SAMN05326651, study PRJNA326480) | marine metagenome | isolation source: seawater | place: Indian Ocean: Red Sea | collected 2010 | reverse complement strand
TTCTGGATACTTATGTTTTAATTGATTGGGGACATGGAATGTGTGCTGACATCTTATTTCAAATGAACCAGGACTCCAATCTATGTCATCACTGATTTGATACTCTTTATCTATAAGCCAACAATCTTCTGTTACTATAGACAGATCCTCAACATCTTCGACATATAGAATAGGATACTCTTTGCTTTTGAAAGTTAAGTTGCCTTTAAATTTTTTACTAGAGTTTGAGTTGTAAGAAGTTGGCACTAGATATACACCACCTTCTTCTTGAGGATATTTGTGTAACAGTTGATTACTTACTTTAAAATTTAACAAATATTTTTGTTCATCTCTAGTGGGAACATAATTTAATGTTTGACTAATAGTGTGTTCGCTGTCTATAGACCAAAACATTTTTGTTCTGCTTTTCTTTGAAATAGTTTCAAAATTGGAAGGATTATCTATGTAAAAAATATCGTATCTCACAGGGACGACTTTAGGTTGATACTTATGCTTTGTGTAATCAAAATCTTTATGAACCAGTCTTACACCTCCACATCTAAAATCCCATGGATCAGTAAAGTCTTTTGGATATCTAAATTCTAAATGTCCTGGTATTTTAAATACATGTATATATTCCTTTTCATACTCCGAAGGAACATATAATAACTTTCCGTTAAATTCAAAGTCTCTATCTACAATCCAAAACCAATCAGTTCTACTTCTATCTGCATAATATTCAAATACATCTGCAGTAAACTCATTTTCTTCTACATAAAATACATCATAATTTTCATCTTCTACAGGACATGCAGGATGTATTTTTAGTTCTGCATTTTTCCAATTTTTAGGAACAAGTCTGATTCCTCCCATAGCCATAGGATATTTTTCCGTTAATTGATATGGCATTCTAAATGCATGTATCATACCTCCTTCAAAAGGATTAGGCACCCAATCAAATGTATTAATATTCACTTTATGTTGACTGTCTACTAACCAAACATATTCATGATCATAACTATCACGTTGCGTATAGTCGTTCACATCTTTAGTAAATACTACAGGATATTCAACACTGGCATCTAAGAAGCCGTGATATTTTATGTCTGCTTGTTTCCATTCTTTTGGGTAAAGTTTTACGCCGCCTTCTTCAGCAGGATACTTATGTTCTAATTGTCCTCGTAAATGAAAACTGTGAATAAAGTTTGGCTCGAAGTTTCCTGGCGCCCAGTTTATATCTGTATTTAATTTGTATTCATCATCTACACACCACACATGGCTAGCAAATATGTTCTTTTTGAAATAATCCTCAGGTGTGCTAGTATTAAGTATATCAAAACTTTTTTTACAAACAATCTTGTTTACTTGTTTAATACCGTCATTGAATCTTTTAGGTATTAATCTTATTCCCCCATAGTTGTTCGAATCCCACTTCCATACATGCTCGTATTTTGTATCATACATTTCAGGCCTATAACTAAAAACATCGTAATCAACTACCTCTATATTAGGTTCAATCAGCCAATACATTTTTGTTTTAGGTGCAACATCCTCAACAGACTCTATTTGCTTTGCAAACGGTAATACTTCTTTAAGGCTGTTGTTACTGCCTATGTAAAAAACATCAAACATAATTAATCGTTTGTGTGAACTTTTACGCCGTAATGCTTCTCAAATGCTTTTGCGTCTTCTAAATCATTGACTATAGGTTGGCCTTTGATGTTAAGACTTGTATTTACTAGCATGGGACAGCCACTTACTTTGTTATATTCACTGAGCAACTTATACAAATCAGGATGTTGTTTTTTGTTTACAGTTTGCACTCTACTTGTGCCATCCTCATGTATAATTGCTGGAAACTCCTCTGGTTTTTTACACCTTGCAACAAATTGCATGTAAGGTGCATTGGTTATTCCTCCCGGCATGTCAAAGTATTCATGAACATGCTCTTCTAGTATCATTGGCGCAAACGGTCTAAACTTTTGACGTTTTTTAATTACATTCATTGCGTCTTTGACTTTTGGTCCTCTTGGATCGGAACATAGGCTTCTATTGCCTAATGCTCTAGGACCAAACTCTGCTTTACCATTTGCTATGCCAAATATTTCCCCTTTCTTTAAACTTGCTAATGCTTTCTTGATTGGATATGGACCTTCTATGTTGTGGCCTAAGTAAGGCCCATTCCATTTAACTTTTTCTCCTGTTGTGTTAAACAGTTCTAATGCCGCTCCTCCTAAACTGCTACCTGCGTCACCTGGATTAGGCATAATGTGTATATTCTTATAACCTAATTCAAATAATCTACTGTTAGCAACACAATTAAGTGCAACACCACCCATAAACACTAAGTTTTCACTATTAGTAATATCTCTGGCATATTCGGCATAAGATAATATTCTTTTCTCAACTTGATTCTGAGCCGCAAAAGCAATAGTGAAATCATCATATTCTTTATACATGTTATAATCAATACCACGTTGTAAATTTTTATTCCCCCAAATACTTGCTTTGTTAGATATCCAAGCATGATGAAAAAAGAAAAAATCTTTACCCATCTTTCTACTCAATCTTCTACCCTCTACAGGGTCACCATAAGCGGCCATGCCCATTAAGATATATTCATCCTCCATAGGTTTGAGTCCTACTCTGTGTGTTATTGCACTATAAAAAAGTCCTAAACTGCTAGGGAACCATACACTATGCAACTTCTTCAAGTTATTGTTTTTCCAGTGCCAGATGGTTGCTGTATCAAATTCACCTATTGCATCTATAACCATTACAGCACATTCATCGAACTCGCTAGTTAAGACACCAGCGGCCGCATGTGTTTCATGGTGCCAATATTCTTTTTGTGGTATATCCTTTAACTGAGGATAAAATTTTCTGATCCATTTACTTTGAGATGGTTCTCGCAATGCTCTCCAATTACGACCATAAATATTTCTTAGGCGTTTCGCCCAACATTTCTCATGTAAAATAATTTTATCAGGAGTGCCATGTTCTAATGCCGCTTCAATAAGTTCGTTATTTAAAAATGGATCATTCTTTTCTTTGCTGTATCTTTCTGAATGCCCAGCAAATACAATCTCATCTTCATCTAAAAGTGTAACTGCCGCATCATGAAATCCTGAACTGATTCCTAAGATTTTGCTCATCTATATATAAACGGATCTCTTTTTCTTAGTTCTTTGATTTTTTCTTTAAGTTTTCTTTCTTCTTCATCTGTTAAACTTAAATCTTCTCCGTATCTTCCTCTGTCTCTATTGCCGTCACTGTTTAATTCAGTAAGGTCTTGTTGTTTGTGTTTATAGTTTTTATCTTCTTCAGACATATTTTTCTCTGTAAAATTTAATAAGTTTACTTGCCATCGATCTATGTATATCTGGATCTACTGCATGTTTTGTGTCGCTCCAGCCTGTGCTGAATTCAGACATTGCATCTTCGATTAATGATGTATGATGTAAATAATACTTATCTAAGTTTATAAGATTCCATATATTAGACTGGTATCCTTCAGGAATTTTATTATACATATTACAATACATGTAATCTATTTTATTATTTTCTAAGTATTGTTGTAGCAAAAACATATATAAAATTGTATTTTCTTTACCTATTTCAAAATCACACACATTTAAATCTAAGTATCTATAAAACTTTTCCAAATCTATATCATCAGAATGTTTATCTAGTGTGTAGTCAGCACGTTTACCCCTCCAACTAAATTCAAATCGTTCTTGAGTTGTCCAACCAATTAAAACAAAATCTGGCTTGCCATTTTCTTCAATGTATTCTATTGTTGATCTTAATATCCTATGATTACCACCGCCAGGAGTAGATATATTATCTGTTTCCATATCTACATTAAGTGCAAATAATTCTGCAATATTAGTTTGGCATTCCGATCCTGCCATATGACTACAACCGTTTGCCAGTAATTTTTTCAAAACCAAACTCCTGGTGCTAATCCATCTTCAAACATATCATTTACTATAAGTTTCATTTGTGCTTCTGTTTGAAAGTAATAATTTGTTAATTTTACATTGTAATCAACGCCTTGACTTTTTGTGCTATTTGAACTATCTTCTAAAGTGTAATATGACCATACACCTAATTTTTTACCATAGAAGACTCTAAATTGTTTACCTTGTGCTACTAACTTATACATTTAACTCTTCAAATTTCTTACTTAAAACATCTGCCATAGAAAATTGTCCTGTAGGAGAAAAGTGATTAAAATGATCTTGAAAGGAAGGCATAAGATCTTGATTTTCTCCTCTCACATAATCAGAGTGACTAACTGCAAATTGTTGTAAGCAATTATGTGTTTCGCCATTGTGTTCGAATGCAAAGCAGTTATTATCGAATTCTGCTGTGTGATAAAAACAGTGATATTGTTGCATGTTGCTAATACCAAATTGCTGTAAATAAAATTTATGAGCATCTCTACAAGTGGTGTATTGTCTAAAAAATTCAGGATCACTTTTAATATATAACCAAGTTAGTTCTATTGCTAATCTAACTTTTTCATCAAAGTATTTAGGGTCTTGAATATAAGGAGTATCTGGGCCTGGTAAACTTCTTTCTCCAGGGTGTATTTCATCTTCGAACTTATTTCCTCTGTCTCTTTTATCTCCAACATTTTGCATAATCTGTCTAGTTTGGTCACTCCACAAGAATACAAAATGCGTTTGATTGATGTATTCTTGGCTCTGCTCCTTACACCATTCTCTAAATTCATGAACCATCCAATGAGGCCCGTGTGCTGGTGTTCCTCTTTTTACAATTTCTAAGTTATATCTTTGTGCAAATATATCTAGGTATGTGTTGTCAGGAGGATAAAAAGCAGTTTCCGTTCCTCTGTGATGTTTTCTAGTTACAGTATCAAAACAATAACTGTCACCAAAAAATGCTACTTTATCTATTTGAGGCATACATCAAATTCCATAATTCAGGCAATGCTTCTTGCATTGACTCTTTGCGTTGTTTATCTAACATCTCTGTATATTTTTTAAATGTAATTAATTCTTGCTCCCAATTCTCTTTTCTATTTTCTTTGAGTGCTTTGATTGTTGCTTCTATGCTTTGTTTGTTTTCTGGCCTATTAACAAGTATTTTACTCTTTTTGAGCCATTCTTCTAATCTTCCTGCGGCAACTTCTCGCACTTGATCTGGGCAGTTTCTAAAATCTAAACTAGTTGGATAGTCACAAATTAAAAATGTAACAAACACTTGCCTACCATATTCTTCCTCTAATTCTTCGCAGAAGTCTAAAAGTTTCCCTATAGTTAATACATTGTATATTTGTATAACGGGAGAAAATAATACTGTTCCTATTACATCACTGGCACAATATTTTCGTAAGTTTTCTTCAACCTTACTCCAATGACTTGCTCCTCGTATGTATTCATTCTCATGACCATAGGCGTCAACACTAATACACATTAAAACATTTTTAAACTGTTCTATCAGATCTAAGAAACGTTTTTGTATGTTAGTCATATTGCTATTGAACACTAATTCAATGTCTTTAGCAATTCCCATTTCAACACACTTTTCCATTATCCAATAAACACGTTCTATGATTGTGGGTTCCCCACCAGTGAAATAAAGTTTGTTTACTCCTGGTAACCACTCCTCAACTTGACGTAAAAATTCTGGATCATCTTGCCAAGGTGTTATATTCTCTGCAAAATGTCCCCATGTAAAGTTATCTCTTATAAACTGTCCTGCTTCTGGATCTGCTTTTTCCATCTTTACATATTCTTTGTTAATTTGTGAACTGTTTTGCGGCTGGCACATTCTACACTTCAGGTTACACATGTTGCCTAGCCTAAAATCTAAATACATAGGTGGCTCTTCTACTCTATATCCATTTCTTTTACTTTGCTCAATCCTTTGAACAATCTCTTCACCTCTATCACTGTATTCAAACCAATCTCTGATGTAGTTAGTTCTGTAACTCGGAAATCCCATATCTTCTAGATCATAACAATGTTCGCAACCTTTTACCACTTCGCCATTTAACATTTGCTTTCGGATTTTACGCATGTGATCGTTATTCCAAACAGATTCTATACGATCTCCTTTATTGAGATCAACCATACTACCATCATCGTTTTTAAAATTGTCCCGTGCAACACAACACCAACTAAGTGTTCCAGTTGGTTGTGTCATTACATGTATCCAAGGATACGGACAAAATGTTTTACTGTATTCCATTCCAATACTCTTTTATAAGATTATATAGTTTAGGAAATGTTTGTTCAAAACTTTCTTTTCTATATTCATCTCCAAATTTTGTTGTATGGATAAACTGCTTAAATTTATCCATGTCATACTGTTCATTACTTACAAAATTTAGTGTTCGTGTTACATATTCTGGCTGGTCACCACTATACATATCTATAATTTTATCCTTTACGTCACGTGGCAAACATTTTGCTGACATGTGCTTTGGCTCAAATACCATATTGTAATGAATGTGCATAGGTAAATGTTGTTTAATATAATCTGTTAATTCTGTAAGGCTACATATATTTAGTATGCCTATAGTTTGAAATATTGCAAACTCAAAATTTCCTTCTAGTTTTGTAAACTTTTCTATATTTTTTATAACTTCGCTGAACTTACCAGGATGCCTTATATAATTAAATCTTTCATCTATATCATCTATACTAAAAAATATTTTTACTTTTTTAAAGTGTTTCCATAAATGCACTTTGTCTTGTGGGTAAACACTTCCATTAGTATTATAAGTTATTTCTATATCTTTTGCATATCCTTTTTCTATACATTTTTCTAATATATCAAAATGTCTTTCTATTAGTAATGGTTCTCCTCCAAAGAATTCAAATTTCACAATGCCGCTCAGCATTGCATCTAATTCTTCCCAAAAGTGTTCATTGTTCTTAGGCCACATACCTCTGTGATTGTATGCAAGTATCTGATCTTTCTTAGTAGGATCTATCAATATTTCTTCTTTCGCCCACTGACTACTTGCAAAGGTTGTGCAAATTCTACATTTAGAATTACATATATTTCCTAACTTCAAATCTAGTGTGATTGGATTGGCTGTTGGTGTTGGATTATCAAAATCAAATATATGTTGATAATATACCTGTTCTCTTAATCTCTTACTTTCTATACCTGCTTCTTCTTCATTCCAACAGTTATTACATGCCTGAGGTTTCTCGCCATTCAAAAATGCTTTTCTATAATTTGCAAGCCATTCACCTTTCCAAACTTCTTTGAGTGTTCCTCCTTGTGCTAAGTTTACGCCTGAGTCATCTTGCATAATACAGCAAGGAGCAATAGTTCCATCAGTTCTTGCTTCTAAATTCACAAACGGTAACACACAAAAATTTTTCATAGTTCTGCCAACTCCGGAAATACTTCTGCAAAGTTTTCTTCTCGCAAATGATCAAATTCTGTGTTGAATCTTTTGAACTCATCAAATAGTTCTGTGTGATCATCATCTAAAAATTTTATGGCACTATTATACCCTTCTGTTGCTCTGCCTATGTGATCCAATGGCTCTAGCCATCTCAAATGTTTTTGCCATTTATATTTTATTTGTTCTTTGAATTCTGCAGGTAACACACTCATTCTGAATCTTGGATTGTTTAATAAAACATTCATATACCAGTCGCCTGGTTTGATATATCCTGCTTCTACCCAGTTTCTATGAAAGTCTGTAATATGCCAGGCGTTGTAGGCACTTACTGTAGCACTTACATAAAAGTCTATTTCGGGTGCTTCTGCTCTCAGTCTTCGTATATTGCTTACCACATCAGACCATACAGTTCCTTTACGTTGATACTCGCCTCTGGCACCTTCGGCATCTAAACTTGCACCTACACTAATGTGGCTAAAGTTTTTCCATAAATCTAAAACATCAAACTTTTTATATTTTAATGTTGTGAAATTTGTATTATAGAATATTCTTATATCTGTTTTACCCATTTCAACAAGTTTATTCATTATACCCCAATGCTCGTCCATCATAATAGGCTCACCGCCTGCCCAATATATTTGCTCAATGTGTTCTAACATTGGTTCAAATTCTTCCATAAAGCCATCTACATCTTTACGAATTTGTATAATCTTTTCAGTGGGTGTTATATTAAAACTGCTTTTGACAGCATCTTTGAACCAATTACTGCTTAATTCAGGTCCGCAATATCTACAACGTAAATTGCATACATTACTAAATCGAAAGTCTAAATATACTATGTGGAGGTCATCTAAACTTCCATCTGCATTTGTTTTTTCTACTTTATCCCAATGCTTTGCTAACCAGTCTTTATTACTTCTAGTTCTTAAACTGTCATGTCCATACTTTTCTTTTTCGTAACATCTTACACATTGTTTACACTTTTTACCTTGAAGCATGTTTAGTCTGACTTGTTTCATGTCCTCACTATTCCAAACTTCTTGTAAACTGTTCTTTCTTAAGTCACCAATGTGAGATTCCCATGGCGAGTCACAACAAAGCATTGTTTTTCCATTAGGCCACGGGTGCATATGAATCCAAGGAAGGATACACATTACATCATTGTCGTGGTCATCAATATTTGTGCTGAATTCCATTTGTCTCACATATAGAAATAAGTTCTGGAAATACTTTTCTCCAGCCTTCTTCATGCCCTCTAATTTTATCTAGTTCATCATTATATCTACAGAAGTGTTCCCATTTTGTTTTGTTCCAATCATCGTCGTTGAACATACTTAATAATGTTCCTAGTTCATGTCTATTACCCATTGTATTTCTAAACTTCTCATGTATCTGTTGTCTCACGACAGGTGGTAGCACGGCAGGTGATAGGTAATCTGGATCATAAACAAAATTCATATCAACAGGACAAGGTGCCCATTTTAAAAACTCATCTAAGTAAATATAATTATATGCACTCACAGTCTGTGTTATTCTGACAGTTAAGGCATCTTCTTGTAAAAGCATATCTAAATGTTTTGTAACGTCTTGCCAATCAGTAGGATATCTAATAAAATGATTTCTACTATCTAAGCAGTCTATACTAGGACACACTCTTGCTTCTTTAAATTCTTTCCAAATACTTATAGCATTAGGCGGCAAGTTTGTCATATTGATATTATACCAAAGTATAATATTTTTACTTCTACCGCTTTCAACTAATTTATCTAAAAATTTCCAATGTGCTTTTATTAGTGTAGGCTCACCGCCGTTGATATATAACACTTCCATATTAGGTGCACATTCAAATAGGTCGTTGTAAAACTCTTCATCTTCTGGCCATTGAAAATCGTGCTTGTGATCTAACCAAGCATAGCCATCATTTACAAAATCTAACGAGTCGACAATGTTTTTATAATCTTTGACCCACCTCGAACTACTTGCTGGATTGCAAGTGCGACAGCGGACATTACAAACGTTACCAAGACGCAACTCGACAAAACGAAGATCCAGAGGTATGCTACCGTCCTCACTTGTAAGTCTGGATGCGTAACTGGAGTCAAAGTCCTTATAAACCTTGGACTCGTGTTGTCTTTTGCTCTCAACTCCCTTTCTTTCTTCCTCGTAGCATCTACTACATGCTTTAGGCTCCACATCATTTAACATCTCCAATCTAATCTGTTTAAAATAATCACTGTTCATATGTTTGTCTATGTTGTGATCATTAAGGTTGAAGAACTGATCTCCATCCTCGGAATAGTTTCTGGCTCTGTTTTTACCTTCAGTGTGATCTGAGATACAGCAAGGCGTAACACCACCGTGAGGGTGTGTGCCTAAATGCATCCATGGTAGAGGGCAAAATGTTTTGCTCATATAACTTTTCCTTTTTCTAATGAACCATATGTAGTAGGATTTTGTTTAGCATTTTCTAATTCTTTATTGTAAAGAAAATCAAACTTTAATATTTCCCACAGTTCAGGAAATGCTTCTCTAAAGTTTTCTTTTCTATATAAATCACCGCTTATAATCTGTTGCCTAAACAAATTCCATCTATGTATGATTTCGTTTTCAACTGTGTCAGTAGGTAAGTTACCATATGGCCTTACTGTTTCTGTTCTTGGAGTTAAAACAAATTTAATGATTCCATCAAATTCTTTTCGTAAATTATCATTTACATTTGCTTCTTGTAAAGGTTTAACAATAGCAGGTTTCATCTCTTCTGGGAATACACTAGGATTATACCAAGTAGGAAATCTTGCTATGTTATGATAGATAATAAATGTTGGCCATCTCCTTGCAAAAGTTTTATGAAACTCTGCAAGATACATTACATTTAATGCTGTGATAGTATGACTTATACCTATACTTGCTTGTCCTGTTTCGTTTAGTTTATGAAAATAATCTAAATTTTTACTGACCTTATCCCATTCTGCTCCGTGCCTCAAGTATTCGAATCTTTCCTTTACTGCACCATCTATGCTTACATTAAAACCCACACTTGCAAAATTGTCCGTTAAAGTTTTTAAAAAATCTTTATTTGCAAACGTGCCATTAGTGCAAGTGTTAAGATGAATATTTTTTGCAACTCCTTTATCAACTAAAGTTGTTACAAATTTTCTAAACTCCTTCATATAAAAAGGCTCGCCTCCCATAACTTCTAATTGTGTAATAGAAGGCAACCATTCGTCCATAGTAGTCCAAAACTTTGAGTTTTCAAAATCT
>MDTE01154754.1_pt1 | contig 10636 bp, 9 predicted proteins | sample 811231 | NCBI WGS metagenome assembly MDTE01 (sample SAMN05326651, study PRJNA326480) | marine metagenome | isolation source: seawater | place: Indian Ocean: Red Sea | collected 2010 | reverse complement strand
TAAAACGAGGTGATTGTATATAAAGGTGAGTTTTAGGGAAACAAAACTCGACGATTTGTATTTGAGAGCGTTCAATTGGTACAGGAATGGGGCATAGTTCGAGAAATATTAGGAAAGAGATGGAATTGCACGATACAACATTACATCTTTCTGATACTGATGGTAATTTTCCAGTACACTGGAAGAGTGGATCGCTAAAATATACAGATTTCAAACTTATGACCGAGGGTGGTACGGCTAAATTGTTTACTTGTCGTGATATAAACCTGCATCGAGAGGTTGTTTATAAAACACTTCATTCAGAATTAAGGGAATCCGAAATTGAAATACAACGTTTTCTTAGGGAGGCGCGCGTTACAGCTAAATTGGCCCACCCGGGAACAGTTCCTGTTTATGAAATGGGAAGGGATAGGAACGGTGACATCTATTTCACAATGAAGCGTGTTCGAGGCCGGAATCTAAAGGATATAATTGATGGGTTAAAAAATAAGGATGACAAAATAATGAATTTATTTCCACTCAGCGTGCTTGTCGATTCACTAATACAAGTATGTCAGACTGTTGCTTATGCGCATGATCATGGGGTTATTCATCGTGATCTTAAGCCTGCTAATATTCTTATTGGTGGATTTAGTGAAGTTCTGGTTCTTGATTGGGGTTTAGCAAAAGTATGGGGTGAATCTGACATTGAGCATAAATCTGTTCCTGCTAATGCGGATCCCTCGTTAACTCCGGCTGGGCGACGTTACGGTACTCCTCTTTATATGGCTCCGGAATTAGCTCGAGGGGATTCACATATTGATGGGAGAGTAGATGTATTTAGTCTTGGTAATATTCTTTTTGAAATCTTAACACTTACTCAATTGCTTGATGGTGAGACTGCAGAGGAGGTGGCTGATAATCTTCTTAAAAAAGATTTTCCGAATCCAAGCGAAATTGCATCTCATCTCGATATTCCTGATGCACTTGAGGAAATTTGTTCTCGTGCGCTGGAGAAGGATTCGCGTAATCGTTATCCTTCTGTTCAGGCAATGCTTGATGCGTTAAAAAAATATCAACTTTCTTAGGGGTTTGTCGATTGAGAGGTTGTATTGTTGTATCGCATTATTATTAGGTATCTGGATAATCCAAGATAACATAAATTAAATAGCCCCAGCGTAAATATGATCGTCACATTATTTGCAATATTGGGATTATTAGTAAGCCAGATAAGAGTTAATGCATAAGTTGTGGCAACTAATATCAGCATGGGAATTCCTTTGTATTGTTCTTTCGCTAAAAGAGCTACAACATAAACATTTGCCAAAGCCAAAGGGAGCATTGACCAGACAAAATAAGGGACTAAAGAAGTTATGTTTGTAATGTTTTTTTGTTTTAAAGACAGTATGGGCACTGATTCGGTTATTGAAGGGGTAATCCAAGCGGCAAGTGTGCATCCGGAACAAAATATTATGCTTAGAATAGCAGTTCTTGAAAAAGTATGATTGAGTATGTTTTGTTCTTCATGATCTTTTGAGCGTATTATTTTAGGTAGCATTACTGCGGCTAGTGGAGCAGTGAAAATCACCAATCCTCGTCCAATCATACCCGCTGCACCATAAATTCCTGAGTCATTATCAGGAAGGGTAATTCGTGCAGCAATCATATCTGCGCTTAACATGAATTGCCCTGCTCCAAGACCAAGTGTTAATGGTACTATACGGCGAAGCCAGTAGCTTGGTTGAAATTGTCCTTTTAGAGAGTTATCTTTTGTCCATGCATTTCGCCCATGCCAAGTTGCTAGGGTAAAAGCTGCGACTAAGCCAATAAGCACGCCTGATATTGCCCCGTTTGCTTGCATTCCTAATCCCGCGACCAAGATTCCCACAGTTAAAAATCTTATTAATCCGTTGGTAATAGCTGTACCGCCCAGCCAGCAAAAATTTTGTTGCCCTTGTAATATTCCTAGTAATATTGGAAGGCAAAGTTGAGGTAATCCAATAGCGATAGTTAAGTATATGGGGATTGAATTGTTTATCTTAAGTATTCTGAGAATGGGTGTGTGTAGGAGTAGTAGTAAAAGTGCTGTAAACGACCATATTCCAATACATATTAAAAAAACTTTTCTGATAGAGATTGAAAGATTTGCTAATTCGCTAGGTGTTTTAGCTAATGCGGTTTGCTGTGCAAATACCGTTTGGAGTCCAAGTGCGGGTATCATTGCTAGATTTAAAACCTGAAGTAAGGTCACGAATAGGCCGTACTCGCTGGCTTTCATCCATCCGCCAAAGAAATGGACAGCGAACATTAGTATTCCGCTAGCCATTGTTGCAGTTAGCATCCAACTACCTTGTATGAAGAATGTTTTTTTAGATGCGGTGTCTATCATGGGTGTAATGCTTCCAATTGATTGACGACCTTGTTGCAAATAGTTTTCCAGTTTAGTTCGTTTTCAACACGTTTAGCTAACTTTTCTATTGCATTAAATTGGGGAGGAGAATCAAGCATTTTAAGAACATCTGCCGAGAATTCCTTTCCATCGAACTTTGAGAAGCAAATAGAGGGCTCGTTGGAAAAGAACGTTTTGGTCCCGGAAAGAGGAGTGCTGACAACCGGCAGCCCGACAGCCGCATATTCTACCATTTTTGCAACAAAAGCACAGTGGGAACCGGCTGATTCTTCATAGGGGATAATGCCGACATGCCCTTGGATTAGCTTATTTGATATTGTTTTATATTCTATGAAACCTGTACATGTAATATTAGCTTCAGGTAATTTTTGACGTATTTTTTTTGATAAATTTTTTAATGATTTTGTTTCTTTTCCCACAAAAAGAAATCTAACTTCAGGTCTTGATTTGGCGATTAGGTAAATAGATTTTGTTGCTATTTCTCCAAGGTGATGTGTGTCAAATGAACCGTGCATGACAACGGTCGGGGATGATTTGATTTTTATTTTACTGAGTTTAAATAATTCAGAGTCATAACCGTAATTAATTGTAATAATACGAGATGAATCAAAGCCAGTTTCAATAAAGCGTCTACATAGTTCCTTTGAAACTGTAAGAACTGCATTTGCATTATATCTGCAGGGTAAATTCAATTCGAATTGCATTAAGCGTTTTAGTATGAAACGAGGAATTATCCACCTGGGCCATGTTTCCATAAATCCAGTAAGGTGATCCAAAAAATTCATTGCTACAGGAATGTCTAAGTCAGTTTTAAGTTGCCCTGCTGCAACCGATGAGATCGCATGTTGGGAAAGAATGGCATCGAAGTGAATATTCTTGGCTGTTCTTTTGACTAAACGGCGTAGTGCAAATGGGTATAATAAATATTTAATTAATCGAAAATTTGTATATCGGCTCATTTGCCATATTTTGAATGGGTGGACTTGAATGGAAAACTGTTTTTCGACTTGATTCACATCAGGGAATTTCGGACAAAAAAGATGCACATCGTGATTGTGGCTTGTCAGTTGATTTACTAAATAAATTAACTCGGCTGAACCTCCTCCTGATGGAGGGTAAAATGGCTCATGTGTTAGAATCGCTAATTTCATGATTTAAATTATTAGAAAAATCATGGAAGAGATGAGAGAAAGCGCATCAATATATTTATACCTCGTTCTATTTGAGTTAAAGTGATCCATTCATTCACTGTGTGTGCTTGTGCTATATCACCAGGTCCCCAGACTACTGTTGGGATTCCTGTGGTAGCTATATTTGCGGCATCACAATAATAGTCGACACCGATAGGTTTCGATTGCCTCACCGTGCGCATAAAATTTTGAACCCAAGGCGTTTTATGATCAGTTTCCATTGCGGGACAGGGAAATTTTTTAATATTTGAAATATTTGCCTTTAAATTGTTTTTTTTAAAAAGTTCGTGAATTTCACGCTTTATTGTGTGGAAAGTTTCTCTGGGTAAAGTTCTTCTGTCTAAATCTGCCTCGCAGTAGTCTGGGACGATATTGGGCTGTGATCCGCATTTGATTATGCCTGTGTTAATAGTTGGAGATCCGAGGATAGGGTGGTTTATTTTACGGAGTCTACTTGCGTATTTTGTTTCTATAAGATCTATGCATTTGGCCATTAAATGTGCAGCGTTATTGCCTAGTTCTGGCCGTGCTCCATGAGCTGATTTTCCTTTGGTCTGAATTTTTAACCAAAAATCTCCCTTGTGAGCTGTGACAACTTTGCATCGAGTTGGCTCCCCAACTAGTGCAAGGTCAGCATTCATATTTAAATTTTGGAATGCACGAGAACCTGTTTGATTGCATTCCTCATCCACAAAACCGATAAAAACAATTTCTGTATTACTTGGCCGCCCTCTATTTTTTGAAAGTTTTTCTATTGAGTTGAGCATAACTGCCACACTTCCCTTGGTGTCGCAGGCTCCTCGCCCGTATATTTTATTTCCCTTTTTTTTGGGGTTTAACATGGCTGCGTTATCTACCCCAACTGTATCAAGGTGTGGGCCAAGAATTATCCTGTGTTTTATTTTGCCTTTTGGGGCTAATTTGATAATCAGGTTACTGCGACCGCATTCGGTTTGTTGTTTTTCTGTATCCAGTTTTGCCTTGTTAGCGCGTCCTATAATATAATCTATAATGCGTTCTTCACCAGCCAGTGAATTGTTTTTTGAAAGGAATGCAGTATTGATGCTAGGTAAAGCAATAAGGTCGTGCAGCAGTTTCACTGTCTGACTCATAATTGGCTGTTTTTTATATTTTCCGGTAATTGTTCAAGCGTAAGTTGATACATATCGGCCATGGTATTTCCTCTCTCAATAGCCCAGTATTTGGCCTTAATTAATACTATTACTCTGCTTTGAGATAATAGATCTGGTTTATTTGGAAAAGGCATTTGGCGATAATCAATCATCACGATAGTTCCTCCTGCCAAGGAGTCTCCTAACTTGTAACTTTTAGTTTCTTTTTTGATGGAATTATAAATCATCACTTCCTGTTTGCCTTTCCATTGGCTTAAGGAGACTACTTTGTATGATTCAGGCCCAGGTGGGGGCGGGGTGGTTTTTGTTTTTGGTTGATTGGATGGTGGGGGTGGGGTAGATGCTTTTTTTTCGTAAGGTAGAAATAAAGCTCTTTTGGTTATTCCTGAATATAAATCACGAGCTTCGCTTTTGATTTTGGGCATTTCAGGTGGCGTATTGGTTCCTTTGAAATTACCGTACTTAGTTCCAATAACTAATGAGATAAATTGAAAATTAACTCTTACGTTTGTGCTTCCGCTAATGGGTGATAATGAGATGTTTTCCACTCTTTGAATATGAGGGTCATTTTGTAGTAAAAATAAAAGATCAGTAATTTTTTTTGTTGAGCCTTCTCCGCTTACTGTATAGCCAATCGGTTTAGGGCCGTTTTTAACTATGGCTCTTGGCTCGAATGGGCGCCTTGAAAAAGCCGTTTCAGTTAATCCGCTTTGCTTGATGATTCGCGTGAGATGTTCGCCCATTTTAGCAATAGCTTCAGGGGAATTATCTGCAAATCCTAGAGTGTTTAATTTTGCTAATTTTTTTCGATGTAAATCGGCTTTTCTTTTAATGCTATTAAGATCTTTGATTTGTTTTTTTCGATTAGCTGTAGCTTGTTCTAATAGTCTAACCGGGTCGCTCATCCATGGGATTATAGCTTTATTAATAACAATCACTATTGTTATTAAGCAAATGCTCGAGAGCAGTATTGTCTTCAATTGGGGCTTAGCCATTTGAATCCTCTCTATTTTGCTCAATACTTGAGAGTCCATTTGCATGAATATCGTCATTTATGCGAGCTGGGGGTGTGTTTGTGTTGAGGTAACTCTTTAAGTCATGCTTGAAGTTATCAGGTATCATTAGTTCAAAAGAGGCTCTAAAAGTATAACCGTGACGATCGTTTCCTGGTGTTTGTGGTATGGATTTAAATACGTAGCCTAACTCTCTTAGTCGGCTTTCTACGCTGTGAAGTGTTGAACTGTCTTTTGCTTGTAATTGAAAAGTTATGACACCGTTTTGGCCAACACGACGAGTCCCCAAGTTTTTCAAATATACTTTTTCGCATGATGGTAGGACTGTGCTGAGAAATGCAAAATGTCCAAGCCAATCTTTAGACTCTTTACTCCATGCTGTTACAGCGTCGCCGGTGCGAATAATGATCTTATTTGTTAGTTCATCTTTTTTTAGTTTTGAATAGATTGGGGCAAGTTCATCTAGTGCTGATTGGGCATTAGACTTAAAACGTTTTTGAACTGAAAACATCATAAGTGTACCTGCGATTAGTAGGCACATTCCAAGAAGCCATTTTGTTCGACCTTCGTTTCTTTTAACAACAGGCTTTTTAGGTGAAAGGAAGTTAACAGCAAGGCCGCCTTCATCTAGGAATCCTAGTGCTAGCCCGAGTGATGTTAAGGCGCGCGCAGTATTTTCTTTTATATTCTTTGGCAAACGAAGTCCCGAGGGAGGTGGCATGCTTTGCCACTTGAGGTTAGATTGCGAATCGAGGCATTGGCAGAGTTTTTCTTCTATCCCTGTACCACCTGCAACAAGTAGATGGTCTAGTTTTTGATAAGATTCGGAACCTTCATAGCTGTGTAGACAGCGATATATTTCCTTGGATAGTTGAATTAGATTATTTTGTATATCAGATTCTTGATGGTTTTCAGGGAAATTTAAGTTAGCTGATAATTCACGGCTAAAAACTAACCTTCCATTGACGAGTATATCGACGTCAACTTCATGTCGTCTAATGGAAATAAGGGCAACCGCATTCTTTACTATATCTGGAACACAGGTTTTAAGTACGCGAAATGATGCCATTGGCCGAAGTCCGAGTCCGGCTAAAGTAAATCCTGCTGATTCTGCCATTGTTTTATAGAAATTCAGTGTTTCATTTTTTATGGCAGATACGACTACGTTTGTTTTAGCTTCGTTTGTTTTATTTAAATTGGATGAATCGTTTTTGGTTACTTTGATTTCTCTTTTGTTTGGGGCTTTTGTAACAGTGAAATCTATTGATGCTTGTGATTCCGGAAAAGGAAGGTCACGGCTTGCTCTAACTCTTACCATAGAGGCCATTTCACCGATATCCTTCATTGGAGGGAACTGATATTCCTTTAGGATTGATTCTCCTCTTCTCGCAGCCATTACTGCTACGCCAGGGGTAAGGCGTATTCTTTTTAGTTGTTTTCCAATCCATTCTCCGGTGGCTTTAGGGCTTTTTAGATCTAATCCTTCAGCTGGGAGAGGTATAAGTTCTATGCGACGCACTCGAGATAAGCCTCGAGACATAGTTACGTGAACAATTCGGAGCATCCGCTGATCGATATCGAGTGCGGTAATTTCTCCTCTTCTTTTAAGGCGGTTAGTTATTCTATCTAAGCCTTTTTTAAATATATTGGAATTAATGGGTTTTAATTCACTCATTGTTATTAATATCTGATTCTCGCTGGGCACTAAAATGATATGGAATGCCCAGTTTGGTCAAATCTCTGAGGTAAATAATTCGTGGGGCAGAGCCAATTAAATCAACTACTGATTCGATTAATTTAAATTGTCCCGATGGGAGTCCATACCCAATGACTTGGATATGGAACTGAAAGCTTCGCGCGGTTAGATATGGTTCAAGTTGTTTGAATTGGTCAATTTCTAAGGTGTCAGTCTCCAGGAGCCATGCTAGTGAAGAGCTTTTATCTAGGGCAATGCTGTTTCTGGTCGAAATTATTGTACTGGCCAAATTCTCATCTATTCCAGGGATCTGTTCAAGAATGTTAGCTGGCGCAGTGTTTATATTAACTAGACCGGGTCTAATTTCTCTAGAGTCCGTGGTAAAAATATCCATTAACCCATATAGATCTTCTTTATTAACGCCTGATTCATAATCTCTTGTTATGTTTCCAGATTCGGTGACAGTTATTGTGGCGTCTACAAGATCGACAAGAGAACTTATAGGCTCATTTGATTTTCGTTTTGCTTCTAGAAACTGAACGATTTGAGGTTGAATGCCTAGTGAGCTTAAGTCGATATTGGTATCGTTTATATTGAGGCGTCGCTGGTTTAAGCGGTTCACATTCCAGTCGCGTGAGTTTAGGGTGAAATAACGGTTAAGGCCTCCAGACAGGGCGCCATCTTGATTGTCTGGAGGGAATACAAGATCTTCATCGTTCTCGTTTATATCAAGTTTGTAATTTCGATTTGCATCTTCCCCGTATAGGTGTCCTGCATTGATGCCATTTACCAATAGTAATTCATCTATGAAACTTACAGGCTTATTAGGAATATTGTAAGGGGCGGGTAGTAAGTCGTATACATCTTGTTCTGCTCCGTTATCTCTAGGAATTGAATCGCTATCAGAGAAATCAGCGATGGATTCAGCGGCCGGAAGTGTAATGCCTGGCACGGACATTAGTTGGATTATATTGGTTGGATTTAATGGTAGTTTTGATGCTTCGTCTGTTAGCCCAAATGCAATCTCACCGGATTCTAGATTTCCTTGTCTGAAAACGGAAAAATACCACTTGTTGATTCCGTCATCATAAACTAATTGTTGTTCAAAATCGGTGGGGTTGTTTATCCAGCTCTGTGATGACCTTGAGGGGTCTGTAATCACGGCTATTGATTTATCCAACCCGCTTAATGCGGTGGCCCATGCTTGTTCGTTTGGTAGGGTTGTGGTTGAAGAGGTGACAGATGCCTGAATGCGATACATTAGACTTAATGATATCATGGAAAGTAGTCCAATTAAAATTAGAACACCTATTAATGCGATTCCTGAATTATTCAAAGGCCTATAAATAATTTTAATCATTGACTTATGGATTGATCCTCCAAATCAGGCTCTGTGTTTGTTGATATGGCCAAGTTCTGGCTATATTCAACAGGGATACTGAGAATCCTTCGAAATACATGGTTTGTATATTCTTCAAGCAAATTTGTTGCTGATAAAGGTTCTATCCCAAGGCTAATTTCAATTCCCCTTGGCAAGTCTGGGCCTGACCAGTTATTTACCCATGATCCATTGTTTAGATAGCGAAATTGCATGTATTTTAATTGGTCGGTTATTCGAACTGTCTCGATCTTAACTGGGGATATATTGTTGGTGGATGATTTAGCAGTGAGAAGTCGTCGTTCAGTTCGGTCAATTGCATCACCTTGCTTTATTGTAATTGTATTGTCGGTTGTGTTTTCATCTAGATTAAGGCTTTCGACCATCTTTCGATTTGCGTTATTGTTAAGGGTTTCGTTAATCAAATCCTTCATTGCCAATTCATACCGAATTAATCGATATCCAGTTTCAGGATATGCGGAGGTAATAGTTACAGCAGAGTTTTGCCAACTGCTTTTTGAGGGTATTTCAGCTTTAAGAAATTCGACCCAATTTGATTCGCCTTTAAGGCCTATATTTAGATTCGGATGTGCTAAGGAGCTTCGTAATTCTGAGCTGATTCGATTAATAATCAATCTGGCGCTGGAAATTTTTTCGTTTTCCAGTATCAAATCAGAACGGAATGTGCTGGATTGCTGGTAGAAGTACATTGCAGTGGACAATAAACCGGTTGCAATCACTACAGCTAGTAATGTTTCCAGTAATGTAAATGCAGTATTTGATCGGTTTCGATTATTCATTGGGAATATATTAAGTTTATCCTATTAATTAATCGATTTCAGTTTCTGCTTGTGGTCGCATCATACGAGCAATCCGTGTTTCTCGATTTAACTCTTCATTGCGAATGATTACTTCAACAAGAGTCAAACCTCCACCCATATCAAGATCCTCACTTGGTTCAGTTGTTTCAACCTGCCAAGTCCATTTTTCAAAAGGCGCTTCAAATTCAGTAGGAGGAGTAGTTTCCTTAGCTTTAATTCCGAGTTCTATTTCTGAAAGCGTAGAGATCGCAAGATTTGTGGCATCTAAATCTGCGCGCATACGGTCTACGCTTAGAAGTGATGAACTGAAACTATTAGCAATGATGACAGCTGCAAATGAAAACAAAACCAAAGCTAAAACAACTTCGAATAATACAGCCCCTGTCTTTTTTAGATTGATTTTTTGATTTTGAAAATTCATGGACCGGTGGGGGGGTGATCGTTTTCAATTTCTTCTTTGGTAGTACTTTTGGGCTCTATATTATTGGATTGATCAGGTGATATTTCAATAATTTGGTGACGGACAGTTCCTGTAAAGCCAATTAATTCAACGACAGATTTATTTAGGTTTTCAGGGTTTCGGCTGCTAAGTTGAATCTTTGCGGAATCGCATGAACCGTCTTGGTAGAAATGTAATATAGGAGTTGAATATTCAAATGGTTGAGTTGTTTCGCTATCAGTTTCACCAGATTGTTCATCTAATGGTTTTACAGCTGAAAGGGTTATTTTTTCATCGAGACCAGTAAGTTGAATTGATTCAATAATTACGAGTTGATCAATATCTTGAGAATAGTTTTGGCTATTAGGTAATATTTTATATTGTCCGGGTAGTTTTAATGGATTGGGTTCCCATTCTACTGTAGGGTAATTAACTTTGACCGTATTATCTAGCTGATCAAGGGGTTCATTATTTGCTTTTTCTGGATTGTCAAAGCGAATTCGAATTGTTTTTCCAGTTCTTTGCGCTTCATTACTTGCAAAACGAAATAATGATTTTAATTGGTTAGATCCCTCAT
>MDTE01144650.1_pt1 | contig 10636 bp, 7 predicted proteins | sample 811231 | NCBI WGS metagenome assembly MDTE01 (sample SAMN05326651, study PRJNA326480) | marine metagenome | isolation source: seawater | place: Indian Ocean: Red Sea | collected 2010 | reverse complement strand
TTTAAATAGGAAAGGTTTTGAGAATGAAATATTAACTTACGGAGATGTCAAAAACCTTTGGAGTGTTCACAGAACTAATGGTCCACTACTTATTTTTCTAGGGCATGTCGATGTCGTTCCTTCTGGCCCAGAAGAAAAATGGACACATGATCCATTCTCAGGCTTTGATGACGGGGAATATATTTATGGTAGAGGGACGGGTGATATGAAGGGTGGTATAGCATGCTTTATGTCAGCCTTGGATAAAGTAAATCTTGATGAATTAAATTACTCACTTGGTTTTCTTATTACTTCTGATGAAGAGGGTCCATCTAAAGATGGTACGATTAAAGTTGTTGATGAGCTAATTAATAGAGGAGAGAAAGTTGATTATTGTTTAATTGGGGAGCCATCAACTATCAATGAAGTTGGTGATAATATTCGCATTGGTCGTAGAGGTTCAGTGAATGTTGAATTAGAAATTACAGGTAAGCAAGGTCATGCTGCCTATCCAGAAAAAGTTGATAATCCGATTCATAAAATAAGTGGTTTCTTAAATAAAATCTCAAAGAAGGTCTGGGACGAAGGTAATGATCACTTCCCGCCTACTTCCTTACAGATCACAAATATAAATGCAGGTGTTGGAGCACATAATGTAACTCCTGATAATTTATTAGTTAAATTTAACTTGCGGTATTCTCCTGAATTAAATTTTGAACAGATTAAAAATGAAATAATAGAACTATTAGATTCTGATGAGATAAATTATAAAATTGATTTTGATTCTAATGCTGAACCATATTATTCAAAACTAGGAATTTTTACGGATGTGGTTAAAGAAAGCATAAAGAGTGAATGTGGATTTAATACTACTTTAAGTTGTAGTGGAGGCACATCAGATGGAAGATTTATGAATAAAACTGGAGCTGAGATTGTTGAGCTTGGCCCAAAGTTCGAATCTATACATAAAATTGATGAAAAAGTAGAAAAGGATGAATTGGAACGATTAACTAATATTTACCATCAAATATTAATAAATCTTAATGATGCAACAAAAAGTTAAACTTTTGTTTAGAATAGACACAATTGTAATATGAGCATTAAAAATTTTACATTAACAATATTTGCTTTATTAATTCTTGGAGCTTGCAGTGTTGATCAAGAAGAACTTGAGGAACTGTTTGTTGAACTAGAAACAAGTGCTGAATCTGTTGAATATGGAGAAGGCTTCACTTTAACCTGGAATTCAAATGCTAGCCAATGTTATGCATCGGGAAGTTTTTGGTTTGGAGAGAAACCTCCTAGTGGAAGTGAAGATTTCCTTATCAAGAGAGGTGGAGACGGTACATATATTCTTGAATGTCGAAGAAATAATGAATTTGCTAATCAGGCACTTATAGTTACAGTAAATAAGTCGGTTGCTGATCATTTCTTATACCTACCAGCTGAAGAAGTAAATTTTTCTATAGAATATGCAGCGGATGAAGAAGTTGCTATTACTTCTGTTGCTAGAGGAGATTTTAGTGGAGATCTGATTCCAGATGTTTTAATTGCTGTTCAAATAAGAAAATCATCAGATCATACACTTGTAGATACTATGTTTTTACAATCTATTGGAGGACCATCTCCAATTATCACGGAAATTGAAACTAGCGAATGCTCTGGCGCTAGCATTATGCTGCCGATTGATCTTAATGGTGATGGTCCTGTAGATCTCATCACTGCAACTTCAAATCTTTTAGGTCAAACAGAGCAATCGAATTTATGTCATTTTTCAGGCTCAGCAACTGGTCTAGTTTTTGATAATACATTCATAAACAATGAAACAAATTTGGATTTTGATAATGCCAGAGTTATCACGATGGGTCTTGTTGATAGAGATAATGATTTGAGGCCTGATCTCTACCTATTAACTGAAGAATATGAGTACTGGGTACAAGCTGATGGGGCTCCAGATTACGAAGAATTCTCATATGATGGCACCATAATATCTGATCTAATAGTTACATCAGCTACTGTCATTGATTTTGATTTAGATCAGAACAGTGACATAGTACTAGCCGCTTATGATGATAATAATCATGGTAAGTTCATTACAGTGCCTAGATCAGGAGATGGCACAAATTGGGCAGAGGCACTTTCATATGAAGCTCCACTTGCTAAAACATTGATTAGTTTTGACTATGATCAAGATACTTTCCTAGATATGCTTGTAGTAGGCGACGAATCTCCTTCCAATGACTTCAATGCGAGCAATACATCAACTTTCAAAATTTATGAAGAAGATGAAACTAACATTCTTGATACAGAAAGAGATATTTCTTTCACAAAACAAGGCAGTGCTTCATTAAACCAATACATAATTATTACTGATTATGATCAAGATGGTGATGGCGGTGATTTTTTATTAACATTCAATAAGTTTGGTAATAACACCGCAAATTTTTTGGTTGGTGAAAAACAAATAACTGAGAATGATGATGGCACTACTTCTTACTCAGTTACTACATATGATGATGAAGAATTAGGTGTTGATAATTTACCTTATGATAATGCTTTTACTATATTTTTTGATTACAACATTGATTTTGACCTGGATGCGATCTTTATTGATGATGATGAAACAACCAATACTCTAAATTTCTATATTCAAGAAAACAATTCTAATTAGATTTTAAAAAAGTAGAAATTCTTTTTTCCAGTTTATTTACTTTATCTTGTAGATCGCTATATGAATCAAAAAAAGTAAAGAGGGCTCCTATAGCTATAAGAATAATGCCAAGCAAGACGTAATAATCAATCATGAATTCAAAAACTGGAGAAATACTTTCAAGGCCATCAACAAGAGCATCTCCACCTAGTAAACCTGAAAGTACGCCACCTATTGCTGATGCTAAAAACCATAGACCAAACATTTGGCCAATATATTTTTTTGGCGCATATTTTGAGAATGCTGATAGACCAATTGGTGAAAGAGCTAATTCACCCCAAGTTTGTAACAGATAAGTTATAAGAAGCCATTGGATGCCAACTGTAGTTACTTCCATTGCTAGTTGAACTGCGTAAATCATTACAACAAAACTTAGAGCCATAAAAAATAAACCAATAGCGAATTTTATTGGTAATGAAGGATCTAAATTCATTCTACCTAATTGCATCCACATACCAGCAAAGATAGGAGCAAATATTACAACAAATATTGGGTTAGCGAGTTGTAGCCATCCTATAGGTATTAAGTAGCCAAAAACATTAAGATCAGTGAAGTCTTTCGCGAATAAACTCAATGAACTGCCTGATTGATCAAAACCAGACCAAAAAGCAACTGCTCCAACAAATAATACTAGCAATAAAAACAGATTTCTTTTTTCAACTTTTGTTAAACCTGCAAATACAAATAAGTAAGTAAAATAAACAAAGGCAACAATTGTCAAAAATACAGTGAAATATTCTGCGAAGACTTTAGGTTCAAAACTAATAATTCCAAATAGACCTAAACCTATTACCACAACCATTGCTGCAGCAGTGATTTTAGACCACTTAATATAGGTATTTCTCTGGCTTTCAGGCATTGCATTTGGTTCATTTGCAGCGCCTCCCAACAAACGCCTAAAGTAAATATATTGCATTACTCCAAAAATCATTCCAACACCTGCTGCACCGAATCCCCAATGCCAACCAATTTTTTCACCTAAGTAAGCAACAATTAAAAACCCTAAAGCTGATCCTATATTTATGGACATGTAAAAAATTGTGTAGCCAGCTTGTATTCTTTTGTCTCCTTCTTTATACAATCTTCCAACAATCGTTGAAATGTTTCCTTTTAATAAACCGGTGCCCAGTACTACTAGTATTAATCCTAGAAAAAAGGTTTCTGTTAGAGGTAGAGCTAGCGTAATATGGCCCAATGCAATAATTATCGCGCCTATTAATACCGCTTTCTGATGGCCAAGAATATTATCTGCCAACCAACCTCCTGGTATAACCATAAAGTAGACCATTCCAACATAAATACCATAAATTGCCTGAGCTTCTACTCCTGTCAAACCAAGTCCCGGATTCCAGTTTTCAGCATCAACTACAGTGGATGCTGTCATATACAGAACAAGCAGTGCTCTCATGCCATAATATGACATTCTCTCCCACATTTCTGTGAAAAATAATGTGACCATGCCTTTCGGGTGGCCAAAAAACCATGTATCGTCTGCTGTAAGATTTTTTTGTTTTGCCATAATTGGTAGGATTACATTAGCACAAAATGAAAAATAAATTTATATATCCAGGAATTTTTACACGCTTAATGTCATTTACATATGATATTTTCCTATTAGTTTCAGTTTGGTTTTTATTTGCTGCGTTATTTGTTCTTGTTTACATGGGTGGAAATGCAGGTACTGAGTTAATTAAACCAGATGATAATTTAATTACAGAAATTATTGGGCCAATTCTTTTGGTAAGTGTGACAGTTGGCTACTATTCTTTTTTTTGGTCGAAAGGTAGAACTACATTAGGCATGAGTACATGGAAGCATAAGATTATTACTGAAGAAGGGAGACACTTAAGTTATAGGCTTGCAGTTTTAAGACTTATTCTTTATGTGGTGACAAGTGTTTTAGGTATGATTTGGATAATTTTTGATAAGGAAAATAAATGCTTACCAGATAAAATATTAAAACTTAGAGTAGTCAAGAAAACAGACGCTTCCTAATTAAAAAATAAATAGGAATGAGTAATAGTGGGAAGGCCTGCAATATGTATGATAAGTTAAAGACAGATATTGAATCAGCAACTAAACTTTCTATAAAGCGATAAATCAAACATGTACCAAAGCCATAAAGTAAAATTCTATTTACATTTATTGATCTATTAAAAGAAAGAAGCATCTCAAGACCAATTAAAAAAATTAAAAAATAGGAAATAAAATTCATGCTTCTTCTAAGAATTTCTGTGTTTACCTTAAGAGTGAAGTTCTCAAAATTAGAAGAAGTATTCTCAATGAGCTCAGAAAATGTTAAATACTTGAGATTAGCATTGTAATTAAGATTATTAAATTGATCACTAAACTCATTTTTTACTTCCACATCACCGGTGACGTTAAAAGATAAAGAAATATCTTCAGATATCATTACATAATCTCCAGATTCAATTTTTTTAATCTCAATCATCTTTGGTAATTCAGATGAATCAGCAGAAACTTTATTTTTTCTCTCTTCAAATGCTTGTCTTGTTAAATCGGGTACAACATATTCATAGGAGAGCAACCCAATAATTACTACCGGCATAAAAACCATAATTGAGAACTTGATTTTGCTAAGTCCTGCCTGTCTTAGTGTATTGAAAGCTCTTAAAAAATTTTGATCAATAAAAACTGCTAAAAGCCCTACTACAGTACATAGATATATTGATTCTCTTATTCTGTATGGTTCTGTGGCTAAAATAAAATAAAAGGCATCTTTATAAGTATATTCTTCAGTTATATCTTCTATTTGCGAAAAGAAATTAAATGAAAAATCTAATGCGCAAATAATAAGAAAAACTCCCAGTACTGAGATAAAAGATTTAAAAAAAATGTATCTATAAACCTTCATAACCAAAAAATCTTTTAACTGATTTTGTCATCAGCATTAAACTCAATCCCAAAAATAAAAAATGCATCCAAAAGAAACCCAAAGTCAAAGATAAAGAACTTGCAACTGAAGTGTTAGAAGTAGAAATTGTTAAAAGTAAATAAAAAATATTCAATATCGCTAAGAAAAAGTAAGTTTTTTCTCTCCCAAAAAATGAGCTATAGCTTGAAAAAATCAAAGAAAAAATTATGGAAATTAAACAAAATATTGGCATAGAAAATCTCGTGTAGAGCTCTTTTAAGCTTTCCATATCATTATTATTAAAAAGACTTAATGTAGATATATATTCCGGACTAGAAAAACTTTTTACTGGGATGTTAGCTTCATTAAACTTTGAAATAACATTTCGTTCATTGTCATAAAGAAAGCCATTAGTGAATGCTAAACTGATATTATTATTTTCTCCCTTTATATAAGCTGTTTCAGCGAATACAAATTTATCTATAGACTGAGTATCTACAAAAAATATTAAATCTCTATATTTATCACCGTCTCTTATACCAAAAGCATTAAATGAATCTGGCTGGAGCGGGACTAATCCAGAAGGAGTGCCAATTTTTGACATAACAGAATTATCTTTATCAATTAAATCGTCTGCTTTTGAAGTAAAAAATGGTGCTAAGAATGTACTTAAAAAGATAGAGATTAAAAAGACTCCTATTATTAGCCACTTTTGGCCTAACAACAGTTGTAAACTTCCATAAGATCCAGATTTAAGAACTGTAGAATGACTTTTAAAAATAGGTGTTAGCACAAATCCAGTTGCAAGAAACACACTAATAGGAAAAATTAGATTGATAAGTTCGGGAGTAAATAATAATAGAGCAATAAAAATATTATCTGGAGAAATCTTGCCTACTTCCGCTTGAGATAAAAAAATATTGAATCTAGAAAATAAAACTAATCCAAAAAGGACTAGTGAAACCCAGCAAATGTTTATTATAATTTCTTTACTGATATATCGAGAAATAATCACTTCTTAAGAATATCAAAAAGGAGAAAAAATGGCATTCTATAAAGCACTTGAAAAAATCGAACTAAAAAAATATTCAGAAGCATCTGATGACAACTTTGGGGTAGTCTTCTATTCAAAGGGTTCATTAAAATCAACACAACTATTTGACAAAGAAGTTAAAGGAAAAGTTTCAAACTTTTTTGAGGATGATTCGAAGTCATCTTTGATGGTTTCAAAAGAATTCTCTGGCCTATCTAGAGATATTCTTTTCGTAAAAGATTTTGATAAAAAGAAATCTGAGTACAAAAAAGAACAATGGTTAATGGGAGTCTTTGCTCAACTTGATAAATACAATGTTGTATCAGCAAGCATATTTGCTGACACTTCTATACATATTAAAGATAAGAACTTCGCATTTAATATTGCTAAATACGCTGAAAAATCTGCTTATAGATACACAGACACAAACCCTAATACAAAAAAGGATGCCAAACTTAAAGAATTAGATATCTGTGTTGAAAAAAGTAGTGCTGCATTAGTAAGATCAGTTGAGCTCGGCTACAACGTTGGAAGAGGAGCAAATACTGCAAGAAATCTAGGGAACAGGCCAGCAAATCATGCTACTCCTACCTACATCGCCGACCAAGTCGTCAAGCTAGGTAAGGAAATCGGTGGCTTCAAAGTAGATGTTCTAGAAGAAAAAGACATGAAGAAACTTGGCATGGGTTCATTGCTCTCTGTTTCAGAAGGTAGCGTTGAACCAGCTAAGCTTGTCACCATGCAATACAATGGTGGGAAAAAAGGAGCTAAACCAATTGTACTTGTTGGTAAAGGTGTAACTTTTGATACTGGTGGTATTAGTTTAAAACCTGGCCTAAAAATGGATGAAATGAAATGGGATATGTCTGGTGCAGGTTCGGTTATTGGGACTATGGCTGCAGTAGCTGCCTCCAAATTACCAGTTAATTTAGTTTGTGCTGTTGGTCTCACAGAAAATATGCCTGCTGGCAATGCAACCAAACCTGGGGATGTTGTAACCTCAATGTCAGGACAAACCATCGAAGTCCTTAATACTGATGCTGAGGGTAGATTGGTGCTATGCGATGTTCTAACTTACATAGAAAAATTTAATCCAAAAGTTGTTATCGACACAGCAACCTTAACCGGTGCAGTTATCATTGCTCTTGGAAATGTCGCAGCTGGAGTAATGGGTAATGATCAGAAATTGATTGATAAAATTTTAGAGGCCGGACAAGTTTCAGGTGAAAAAGCTTGGCAGCTACCTTTGTGGGATGAGTATCAAAGTTACTTACATTCAAATTTTGCTGATATTGCCAATATAGCCCCTGGCAGAGCAGCAGGAACAATCGAAGGTGGTTGTTTCCTATCAAGATTTACAGAAGATTATAAGTGGGCGCACGTTGATATTGCCGGTGTTGCTGATATCGGCGATGGCAAAAATAAAGGCTCTACTGGTAAACCAGTTGGTCTTTTATTTGAATATGTAAATAGCAATCGTTAATGGCAGCAACGTTCTTTTCAGGCTTTAAAGACCAACAATCTGCACTTAACTTTCTGTTAGAAAAAATTTATGTGGGCTTTCAAATGCAAAGTTCAATTTGTGTAGTCTTAAAAGATGAGGAACATTGCGCTGATTTTAAAAAGTGTCAGCAAAGAAAGTATTTTGAGAATGCCAAAATAGAATATCTTTATGATGACAATATCTCATTCATAAATGAACAGCCATCAGGTCATTTTGATGAGGTGCATATCTTTAGTGACAAAGTTTTAGAACTACCTTTAAATATCTGTGAAAACATCTTTGTTTACACAACTAGTTCCGATGAGGAGATAAACAAAGCATCTCGTGAACTTTATGCTAATCTGAAGAAAAATAACATTGAGTTAAACCACAAAGCAATCTAATGAACGCACAATACTCCCCAATTCAGATCGAAGAAAAATGGTCAAAAATTTGGGCAGATAGAGAATTAGAAAGACCAGGATCTGAAGATCATTTCTCTCAAATCATACCACCGCCTAATGTCACGGGGACCTTGCATATGGGTCATAGCTTTCAGTACGCCATCATGGATTTCTATACCAGATACCATCATATGAAAGACACTGATTCTTATTGGCAGGTAGGGACAGATCATGCGGGCATAGCTACACAAATGGTAGTAGAGAATAACTTACTCAATGAAGGTAAGTCTAAAGATGACTTAGGACGTGAAAAATTCTTAGAAGAAGTCTGGAAATGGAAGGAATATTCAGAAGGTAAAATTTCTTCCCAAATGAAGAGGCTTGGCATCACAGTTGAGTGGGATAAGTACCGCTTTACTTACGACGATGATTTCTGTGAAGGAGTAAACAAAGCTTTTGTTGAGCTCTACCGCAAAGATAAAATTTATCGAGGTTATCGACTGGTTAATTGGGACCCATCACTTAAGACTGCTGTTTCTGATCTTGAAGTAGTAAGGCAAGAGAAAGATGGTTTACTTTGGCACATTTCCTATCCTCTAGCTGACACAGATGAAGCGCTTATAGTAGCAACCACAAGGCCTGAAACAATGTTCGGCGACATGGCAGTAGCGGTTAACCCCAATGATGCTAGATTTAAACATCATATTGGCAAGTACATTGAATTGCCTTTTGTGGGTAGAAAAATTCCAGTGATTGGTGATGAGTATGTTGATATGGAGTTTGGAACCGGCTGTTTGAAGATTACTCCTGGTCATGACTTTAACGATTATGATATTGGCAAGAAATATGCTTTGCATGAGGTGGATGGTGTAGTACAAACCTCGGATAAACTCGAAGATTTTGCGCCAATCAATATTTTTACCGATGATGCGTTCTCAAATGACATGGTGCCAGCACCATTTAATAACCTTGACCGCTTTAAAGTTAGAAAAGCTGTTTTAGAAGAGCTTCGAAACAAAGAATTATTGGTAAAAGAGGAGAAACATCACGTTAGTGTGCCTAGAGGCGAAAGATCCAACATAGTTATTGAGCCAAAACTTAGTTATCAGTGGTACGTCAAGACAGAAGAGATGGCCAAAAAAGCTAACGAGGCTGTTAATAATGGTGAGGTTGTTTTTCATCCAAGTAATTGGGATAAGACCTACTTTAATTGGATGGATAATATTCAAGACTGGTGTATTAGTAGACAAATTTGGTGGGGTCATAGAATTCCAGCTTGGCACGACGACGAAGGCAATACCTACGTTGGTTTTGATGAAGCCGAAGTTAGAGAATTTTATAGTCTAGATGATAGAGCTTTAAGACAAGAAGAAGATGTACTTGACACTTGGTTCTCAGCTTCATTATGGCCATTTGGCTCCCTGGGCTGGCCAAAGGAAACTGAAGATTTTAAAAAGTTCTTTCCAACAACACTTTTAGTTACAGGTTTTGACATTATCTTTTTCTGGGTCGCTCGTATGATGATGATGAGTTTAGAGTTCACCGGCAAGGTGCCTTTTAAAGATGTCTATGTTACCGGCTTGATAAGAGATGAAAACGGTCAAAAGATGTCTAAATCTAAAGGGAATATTATCGACCCAATAGATTTAATCTATGGTATAGATTTGGAAGATCTGGTCAGCAAAAGAACTGCTAACTTAATGCAAGAAGGCTTGGCTGAAAAGATTGAACGCAAGACCAGAAAACAATTTCCTAATGGTATAGATTCCTATGGTACCGATGCTGTTCGTATGACCTTCTATTCGCTTGCGACACACACTAGAGACATTAGCTTTGAATTAGGTCGCCTGAAAGGCTACCGAAACTTCTGCAACAAAGTTTGGAACGCAGCCAGATTTATTAACAACTATCCAATGGAGTCTAAGGAGTTTATAGCTAAAAACGATGCGGATAAATGGATTGAAGATGAATTCAATAAAGTTGCTGAGCAAATTCACAAAAATATTGCTGAGTACCGACTTGATTTTGCTATGAATGAAGTTTACGAATTTTTCTGGGGTAAATTCTGCGATAAGTACATCGAAGAATGCAAAACTTCAGGTGAGACCGCTAACTTGCATCCAATGCTGAAAAAGATTCTGTTGCTAATGCA
>MDTE01040736.1_pt1 | contig 10636 bp, 8 predicted proteins | sample 811231 | NCBI WGS metagenome assembly MDTE01 (sample SAMN05326651, study PRJNA326480) | marine metagenome | isolation source: seawater | place: Indian Ocean: Red Sea | collected 2010 | reverse complement strand
TATTTTTTTTTACAACAATCTTTATTTCATCATCCTTTTTTTTGTAAAAGAATGAGTGACGGTTCCGTATGTAATAATCCTGTTGCCATACTACTATCTGGTTTCACCCAATGTTCACAAGCATCTCATTTAGCCTATGAATTTTATAAATTCCTTGGTTTTAAAAGTAAAAAGTACAAATTAAACAACCATCATATATGTATTGTTTATTATAAAAATAAATGGCGATATGTTGATATTGATTATTTCAAAGCAGGTATTTATCCAAAAAATGAAAAAGGTGATTGGCTTTCAATTGATGAAGCGCACAAAAAACCAGAAATTTTAGATCACTACCCGGCAATTGGTATGCAAATTTCACCAAAATCATTACAAAGTAAAAATCTTTATGGTGAAACCGTTTTGGGTTATACTGATACCGGATTATCATGGAATAAAAACTTCTATTCTTGTTTTATAAGTAAAAAAAATATTCGTCCACCAAAACCAATCAAACTCAAAATAGAAAGAATAAAAAGAAAAGTATGTATAAATTTTTTAGAAAAACCTGATTCGGTCTTTGTTCAAATATACATTTCAAAAAGAAGTAGGGATTGGAATTATTCAGATTATCCTGATGATAGATTTCTAAAAAAGGGTTATAGTGAAATATATAAAAAAAAAATTATTTCTGATAAACTTTCTAACGAAATTTTAATTGATCTAGATAATCCAAAAGATAAATATTATTTAAACTATGTCACTGGATATACAAACAAAGAAGCATACTATTGGCCGTCTGAAGAAATAGTTATTTAAATTAAACTTTGAGTTAATTTTTAAAAAAAGTTTTTAAGAATTTAAATTTAAAATTCATTATTAAACAATATCGGTAATATAATTTTTAACGTATGAAAAAAATCTAATTGAAATTATTAGTAATGTAGAGCTAAACAACCCATACATAAATAAGAATAAATATTCAGGTTGTTCATTGAAATAAATTATTTTTTGAAAAGGGTATATTACATAAAATAATGGATTTAATTTAGATATCTTTTGCATAATACTAGGCATAGAATCTACCATATAAAACACAGGAGTAAGTAGTAACATTATTTGGATAAAGAATGGTAACATGTATTTTAAATCCCCAAATATAACTCCTATACAAGATATAAAAAAACTAATTGCAGTTATTAATAATATAAAAAAAAAGAAATATAAGATAAGAAACATCAAAGCTATGATATTTAAATTATCTAAATCAAAATTTAAAATTATTAAAAAAATAGAAACTACTAAAAATGGGAATAAAGAAATAACAACTACAACTATAGGGTAAAAATAAAGACTATTATCAAAATTTTTGATTAAATTACGTTTTTTTTCAAATAATGAGGCTGAATTATTCAAAATATCTACTATTGGAAACCATACGATTAAACCAGACAAACAGTAAATTAAATATGAATTATTAGAATTTTCGTTAAGATTGAATTTTATTTGAAAAACATAAGTAAAAATAAATAGATAAATTGATGTTTGAATAACGGGATTAAGTATGATCCAGTACAAACCTATAAAAGAATTGGGAAATTTGGTAGCAATTTCATTTTTTAATGTAAACAGCAGTTTACTTGTTAATTTTCCATTTAGTTTCATAATAAAATATTGAATTATAATGAATATTAGGTGTTTTAGGTAATATTACTTCAATTTTGCGTTCTTGTGTTATTTCATCTAATGTAAATTCTAAAATTACCTCAAAATTACCTTCCCCAAGTTCTCTACTTTTTAATTTAAGTTTAAATAATTTAGGTCCATAAAAATCTTTCTGACTTAGTTCTTTTTTATAAATTAACTTATTATGTATTTTATTATAGAATTTTATGAAGACATTTTTATATAATTTATTTGTATTTGATAGTTTTATATCGAGAATTAAATTGTTTTCAATAAATTTACTTTTGATTACCTCGAAACTATTTTTAATAAATTTGTCTTGTTTAACGTTATGACTCATATAATTGTTAATAACATTATTAGTAACACCATCTTCTTTTATAGTTTTATTATTAATCCAAATAGTTCTACTACAAAATTGTCTAACTTGACTTAAATTGTGTGAGACTATTATTATACTTTTACCAACTTTGATTAATTCCTTTAATTTTTTACTTACATTACTGTTAAACTCTACATCTCCTACACTTAAAGCCTCATCAATTAGATATAATTCAGCATCAAGATTTATAAACAAAGAAAGGGCAAGTCTTGCTCTCATACCGTCTGAAAAAAATTTGATTTTTTTTTTATCTTCCACTAATCCACTAAATTTTTTTACTTTGCTTATAAATCTATTTTTATTTTCTATATAATTTTCATTCATCAAATAAAAATTGTGAATGTTTTGTGTTAAATCTTGATCGGGATTAATACTTATAGATAGATTTAATAGTGAACTTATTTTTGGATTTCCAAAAACATTTCCTGAAGTTTGTTTAATTACTTTTCCAATTATTTTGAGAAGTGTTGATTTTCCAGCTCCATTTGTTCCAATTAATCCTATACATTCAGATTTATAAATATTCAGATTTATATTTTCTAAAACAAACTCATGACCTTTTAAAAATCTTCTAAAAATTGAATAATTATAACTTTTGAAGACATTATTTAATTTAAGAATTAAATTTGAATTATTTTTTTTTTTATACATATATCTTTAAGACATTCGTTTATCTTGATTTTATTTTTTATTTTTAACCTCGAGTTTCTAAATATATATGGATTAATTAGAGCATGGATTTTAGATGGAAATGCTCCTTCATCTTGTGATGTAAAAATAATTGTAAAATCATAAAAATCTTCCGCAAGGTTTGTTGGTTCTATTTCAATACTGATATTAATAATACCTTTAGCTTTCGATATTTTGAATTTCTTATCCAAACTGTATAATGCAAAAATATCTTTTCCTGTTTTAGAAGAAATTATTCCGATTATAAAAGTTAAATTATTAATAACTTCTTTACATTCAAATTTGATATCAATTAATACAGGTTGGGTTGATAGTAATTGTGTTTGTGATGCTTTATTATTTATTTTATAAGACAAAACCTCTATGTTGTTGGTATTCTCATATTGATTTAAATTTAAAAGATATTGATAAATTATATTTTCAGTCATATCAAATTTTTTGATCTTTCCTTTTTCAAGCCAAACAACCTTGTCACACATTTCAAATATAAAGTTCCAATCGTGTGAGGCAATTATTGTGGTTCCTCCTTTTTTACATATTTCTTTTATCCTTTGAGATGATTTATTAGAAAAAAAGATATCTCCAACGTTTAATGCTTCATCTATTAGTAAAATTTCTTTTGATTCAAAAAAGGTTGAAATACAAAATTTTAATCTCATTTTCATACCTTCTGAGTACGTATAAACTTTATTATAAATTTTATTTTCCAGTTCACTAAAATTTTTTACGTAATTTATCATTTTCTGTTTTTCTCTTTTAGATAACATAAAATAGTTATAGCTATTTTGTATGTTCCAGATTCCGGTTTCTTTTTCATTGAAAGTTAAGTTATCGTTAGTTAAGACATGGCAGCTATGATCTAAAAATATTTTACCTTTGGTTGGTAATGTTAAACCCGCAACTAGCTTTATTAAGGTGCTTTTACCAGAACCATTTTTTCCAATGAGGCCAATAATTTCATGCTTTTTGATATTTAAATTAATATTGTCTAGAACGATTTTTTCATTTTTTTTTTTTAAATAACTGTTGAGGGATGAATAGTATGATTTCCTCACATTATGTATCTTTATCATTAGTTATCTAAAAAAGTATACGTTTTTGCAGTTTCATTAAATTCAAGCTGATAATCAGAATGTTTTTCAATATGAATTTTATTATTAGACCAAATATTACAATTTTCACAAATTTTAAATTTATCAAATTTATTTTCTATTAATTCTTCTCTTAATTTATTATACATATATCCTGACCATATTTTATCGAAACTCTGATTTACGAGACTACCGGTAGAAACTATTCCATCCCAACCTGTCTTTCCCATTGATCTACAACATAAAGAAACTTCACCTTTAGGATAAACAACACTTTCATTCCATGGCGCACTACAGGTATATCTATCTTCTTTTTTATACCATTCGTCTATGTTGACAAGTTCACCACTTATAGGATCATGATCCCCAAGTTTATAAAAAGTGACTTTATCAACTCCCATTTTTTTCCATTTCAGGAGAAATTTATCTTGGTCAAAGTGGTTGGCCTTTTGTATAATAAAAGAAACCCATGTCTGAATTTTTTTTTTATTTATTTTTAAAAAGTATTGAATATTTTCTTCAAGCTTTTTGAGGTTTTCTCCTCTAATTTTTTTATATTCACTCTCATTATAAGCATCAATACTAAACATGATAGACGTCAATCCAGATTTAACTAGATTTGGAATATTAGTTCTGTTTAATAAAGTACCATTCGTAGTCATATGCATTCGAACATTATTTCTTTTAGCATAATTTAAATATTCAATTAAATTCTTGTGCATCATGGGTTCTTCAATTTGACCAAATTGTAAATGGGAATTGTTTTTTTTTGCAAAAAAAACAATTTTTTTAAATATATCAAAATTCATTGGGGTATATTTGTCAAAAAAATCACTTTTAAAATGTTTTGTATATTTGCTGCTATAATATGGACACATAACACATTTTAAATTACATTTATTTAGAAGAATAACGTGAATATTCTTCGGAGCAGGATAAAAATTTTTTATTTTAAGAATTAGATCATGTTTTACCTGACCCACGTCAGGTTTCCACTCTAACCATTTTATGGGTAATGAAGTTAGTATATTTGGAAGATCATTTGAGTATTTAATTTTTATATTAAAAAATCTTTTTAGTACTTGGACAATAAAATCAGATGAAAAGAAATTTGTTTTCGTTCTGTAGCCGAGATGGATATCTCCAACTACATATGATTGATTAGGTCTAACTGAATAATAAATATTCTTTTTTTTTTTTTTCGCAACGTTATAGAAAGTTTCAATTGATTTTAAATCACTTAAACTAGAAATTTTATAATTTATAAATAAAATATTATCTTTTATAATTGATTTAAAAAATGAAGCTTTTTTAGTTATTGTTTTGAGATTGTGTTTACAAGCCCATTTTCGCAATATTTTCTTTTCATCATTTTTTATATCAATTGCAATAAAAGTCATCAGATTTCACAATAATTCTTAAATTTTTTCAGAACTAACTTATCATTGTGCCTTTTTTCTATCCATTTATAACATTCTTTCCCAATCTTTTTCAAATCAATATTATTTTTAGATATTTCATCCAGAAATTTTTTAATGTCCTTTTCAGATTTACAATTCAAGAGAGGAGGTGGGTCTTGAGCCATTTGAATGTAATCATTTTTAAAGATATATGTCATAACAGGTTTTCCAAGCATCATTGCTTCCTGCGTTATAGTACCGTAATGTCCCAAATTAAACTGATCGATAACTAAATCTGAAATATAAATTAATTTGTATAATAATTTTTTAGAAACTATTTTATCAAGTACAGAAACATTAGTTTTATTTAAACTTTTTTTTATAGATTCATAATTTTCTCCCCATCCAAAAAATATATAATGACAATTATCATTTCTTTTTCCTTTTATTATGTTTACTAATTTATCCTGTCCCTTAACTTTAAAATCAATTCTACTTGGGACTAAAATCACATATTTTGAATTAACATTTATATTAAGTAATTTTCTCAATTCACTTTTTTTTGATTCATATTTAAAATAGAATTTCCTATTTGGAATTCCAAGATTATTGAATTTTAAATATTTATAGATATAAATATCTTCATCTTTCCTACTGAGTGGAGACAATAATCTAGAGGGGCCATGAGTAAAAATGCTTTTGGATTTTAAATATGATTCTTTTAAAGCTTTTTCTAGCTTTGATGTAAAAATTCTATTAAATATACCTCTTTGAGTTTTTCTTGTGTAACCTAACGCCAATCTGACATCGCTACCGTGAGGCATTATAAAATATGGTTTAATGGAATTGAAAGCTATTAAAGAAGGCACCATTCCACATATCAAATTGACATCATTTGAGTTTAATGCATCAATAACTGCATCTAACTTAAAGTTACTAGGTATCAAACTCCTATGTTTTATGTGTTTAGAGTGTTTCCTACTCTTATTGACTTCTAAATCTAATAATTTAATTCTTGGTACCCACTTTTCTTTCAATTCATAATTATCCCAATCAAGCTTTCCCCAGTTTTTTATTTGAAATAAATCTTTATTTGACAATTTTATTTCATTGTCTTCCCAAATTGGCTGGCTGATTGTAAAGTTATCAAACCTATCACGAATAAAAATAATTTCTTCACCTAATTTATGGAATACTTTGGCAAAAACATACATATTATTGGCCATTCCTCCAAAAAATCCAATCCTCATTTAATTACTCAACCTTTGAATACACTTAATACCAATGCCATCTTTTCCAAAATTATTTCCAGAATAAAGTAAAAAGTAACGATTATTGAACTCAAAATAAAAGGGGTGACTCACACTTGAATTATTCCAATTTTGCTTGCCTACAGAAAGAAAGTTTCTACTTTTAGCTTTCCAACTTATTCCATCATAAGAATATGCAAGACGAATTCTATAACCTCTTCCATAGTCAACTGAATATAGCATAAAATAAATACTATCTTTTAATGTTACAAAGGGATGACCAACATTTAATATTTTTTTGGAGTTATCAATACAAACCTTATTTTCGTTTTTCCAATTTATACCGTCGGGGGATGTGGCATATTTAATATTGTAAATAGATTGCAATCTATTTTTTAATTTTATCCATTTAACAAGATCCCCATACCACATTTTGAAAATACCTTTATCATAAATGATTGAGCATAATAAATTAGTATTATTTTCATTTTTTTGTATTCCTTTTATTTGTGAATTACTTATTTTATCAAAAGTTAAACCCAGATTACTCGATTCAGCCATTCCAATAAATGATTCAAACATTGGATAGGGTGTTTTTTTTTTCCATCCTAGGTAGTACATTTTCAATTTTTTTTTATTTTTTATAATGTGAGTTACAAACACACCATCGGTATCAAAAGAACCATCGTTAGAGTATGTTAAAGACGGTTTCTCTGAGATATTAATAACTTTAAAGTTATCAGATAAGTCTACATCAATCCAAAAAATTGATGACTGATTTTTAATATTTCTGGATGAAAAAAATATTCTTCCAATTTTATCATTTAAAAAGATCATATATGGATGAGTGGTATGACTATACATCAGTCTTGAATTCTTATCTACCGAGAATAATTTCATAAACTAAAAATTAAAATAGAGAAATTCAGTATTTCCATCAACTATAAATTTTAAACAAATTAAAAATATAAAAATTAAATAAAACATTTGATAATTATTATTTTTCCAATTTATTGCATTAAGAATTGAATTGTATGTTAACTTAAATTTATTGAGGAGATATAAATTTAGTATGAAGAAAAAAGCAAATAATATTAAATTAAAGGTTGAAAACCTTGTTAAATTTAAGATTTTGTAAATAATAAAATTTTCATTCATTCCTAATAAATTATTTGGTAAGGCAATTAATAATGCTATAGAAAAAACAACAATTGAGAGCACTAAATAGAAAGTTGGATAAGATGGAAAAAGCTCTTTAAGTGGATTTTTAAACTTTAACTTTTCTTCCTTAAGGTTGATATTATATCTTTTGAAGATTTGAGAAGTGTTTGGGAGAATTAAACAAAAGAGGAATAAAACATATATAAACAGAATTGATTTATATTTAGCAATAAAAATGTTAGATAATCCCTGACCAAAACTACTCATATCAAAAAGTTTTTGTAATATTATGAAAGATTGACTTATATCATTAGATCTAAATATAACCCATGTGCAATTTATAAATATGAGCAAAAGAATCCACCAGAGTATTTTAAAATAAATATTTTTAGTTTTTTTAATTTCAAAAGTCTTCTTTTCTATGATCAACATACAAAAATGTGCAAATCCCCAGAGCAAAAAAGTAAAACCAGCACCATGCCATACTCCACCCAAAATCATTGTAATAAATAAATTTAATATTGGTCTTTTATATTTTCCACCCAGTGGAATATATAAGTATTTTTTTAAAAAATTATGAAGGGAAATATGCCAATTTCTCCAAAACTCAGCTAATGTAATACTTTTATATGGAGAATTAAAATTTATTGGGAGTCTGATCCCAAAAACACGTGCCAACCCTGTGGCCATATCAGAATAACCAGAAAAATCAAAATAAAGTTGAAATGAATAAGAAATTGAAGCAAGCCAAACAAAGGAAGAATCTAAATTATTAATCTCATAATTATTCAATGAATATAATTCATTAACAATAGGGGATAAATTATCAGCAATTACGCATTTTTTGAATAGTCCAACCAAAAATATTGAAAAACCAATATAAAAATTACTGTAATTAAATCTTCTTATATCATTAAATTGATTAATTACTTGATCATACTTAACTATAGGTCCAGCTATAAATTGTGGAAAAAATATTATGAACAAGCAATATTTTTTAAAATCTGTTGGAAAATATTTTCGATAATAATCAATCAAAAAAGCAACTTTTTGAAAAGTATAAAAAGAAATAGCCAATGGGAGGCTTTTTTCTTGGAATGAATAAGAAACTCCAACTAAAAGTGCAACGTTATTGGCTAAAAAAACAAAATACTTAAAAAAGAATAAAGGTGATAAACAAATTATTAAAGCTACTATAAATATTATTTTAGACTTATATTTTTTTAAAATAAGGACAAAGCTATAATCTACTACAAGAGTTAAAAGCAAAAGAAATCCGAAAAATAGACTCCAATAAGAATAAAATATCCAGGAAAAAATTATTAGAATCAAATGTGATAAATAAAATTTATTATATTTTAAACAGAAATAAAAAGAGAGAATGCATAATGGGAAAAAAATAAAAATAAATTCTAGTGAGTTAAATAGCATTTTTATTTTTTAAGAAATTAAATAAATTTTTGGAGAGTATTTCTGAACCTTTTTTATTGACATGCGTGTAATCCCAAAACAGGTCATTGTCTAACTGAATAGGTGCATTATCTAATACGCTTTTTAAATTTTCTTTATAGAACTCAAATGCATACTCACAAAAAGGTGATGGAGTACCATAAATAATGAAATTGATTCCTAACCTCTCATATTTTTTTTTCAAATCAAATAAATAATTTAATTCAAATTTTCTAAAATCTTTACCCCACGTTTTTTTACCCCAATCTATAAAGTATTCTTTTGAATTAATTTTACAATCATCATCAAGAGGTTTTTGAATTGTTAAAAGAAAACCATTTGTCTCCTGTAACTCCTTAATCATATTATTGAAATAATTAGAACTAAAATCGTTATTAGCCCATGGTGTTAAAATTCTTTTGTAAATTCTCGTATAATAATTTTTAATACTTTTAGGATTTTTATATAGATGGGTTAATGTATCCTTAAAACTACCTAACTTCAAAATTGTTAATGTTCTTTCATAAGATTCTGATGTTACAAAATTTACTATTGGATGACCTAAAATTGTATTTAAAACTATGGTTTTAGGTAACTCATTATATTTTAAATAATTATCAAGAAGTAATTCATAACCAATTTTACCATTTCTTCCGTAAGTTGATAAATTATGCATAGTTATGTTTTTTTTTTTAAAATAAAGAGGATTAATGCCCCGTAAACCTGAACTATCACCAATTACTAAAACATTAGCACTTTTATTAAAGACATTTGATTTTTTGTATAATAGAACATCATATTCATAATCGGAATATTTATAAAAAAACTTGAATTTTGGCAAAAAAATTAAAAAAGATTGCGAAAAACAAAAAATAATAAAAATATAAAAGAATTTTTTATTCATTTGGATTTTTTGAAGTTTTAAATTTTTTATTATAAACTTCTTTTCTTTTAAACCTATAATCTTTGTCAAAGAAAACTTTACACATTAATTGAGGTTCTCTTACGAATTCCTTTTTTTGTTTAAAATGTAAAAATGGAAGAAGAGGCGAGTAGTAGTAATCAACGATAAATTCTTTTATTTGATTTTTGTCAGCCACCATATTAGATTTAACAAATAAGAAATCTAATCTGCTTTTATCAAGTGCTTCATCATAACAAATTTCTCTGTCTAAAAAGTGAAACTCTCTTCTAAAACCAAGAGAATTTCCATAGTAAAAACTATCGGATTCTAATAATTCAAGTCTACTTCCATCGTGATCATGAAAGGGAAGAATTTTTTTTTTCCCATTTTTTAGAATCACAGTTATTGTTTGCCATTGTTCATCAAGAGTAATATCGTCAAGATTAAATACATTTACTTGACCATAACCAACAATTTCTGAAGCATGTTTTAAAAAATGAAAATGATGTATATTATTTATTTGCTTTAATAAAGGGAGTTGAGAGAATCTTGGCGAAGAAATAATAAAAACAATAAAAAAAAATATATATAATGTCGTAAACTGGTATAAATAATTTGGATAATTATTTGAAGAATAAACTTTT
>MDTE01125177.1_pt1 | contig 10637 bp, 12 predicted proteins | sample 811231 | NCBI WGS metagenome assembly MDTE01 (sample SAMN05326651, study PRJNA326480) | marine metagenome | isolation source: seawater | place: Indian Ocean: Red Sea | collected 2010 | reverse complement strand
CGTTGAAGATGTGCTACAGGCTGTAAAGCAATTTGTAAACTTTTGATGTTAAGTTTACAATCTTTATAGCCCTGTTTTACAATATTTAAATAACGTTCTGTCGGTGGAACTAATTTTGTTTTTCTGACCATAGTATAAGTCATCACTCTATTCCCTTTATAATTAAAATATATTTTTTTATATAGAGTTGGATATTCCTCGTAAACATCTAATTTCTTTTCTGCGCATTTTGAAATAATATAAAGCGCTCCATAAACTTTCTTTCCCGTTTTTTTTTCTATATCACAAGCCCCATATTTGCTTCTAAAGGTTAATTGGTATCCTTGAAGAATATGTTTTTTAATATAACGACACTTCGGGCATCTTCTTTTCATTTGAGCATGATGCAAATTACTTCCGTATGCAAAATAATACTGCATGTCTACTTATTCCCTTTCATGTTTATTTTTTTCTTTTTAAGAAAATTTACAATTTCTTTATAGCATACGTCAATTTTTTTTTTATCAGAAGATCTGATAACTATTGAAACACCAATCTTCCCAAGTCTAAAAAAAGGATAACTTCCTATATCAACTTCTTTAAATTTACGTTGAGTTTTTTCAAGTGGTTTGGCTATTTCGCTCTCTACTGTATTTATTTTTATTGTTTTGCTCAAAATTATTTTTCCACCTTTAATTTTATTTTTTAGTCCACCTAGCATTGACTTAAGAATTGAAGGGACTCCAGGTAAACAGAATACATTGTCTACAACAAAACCAGGTGCACCACTTGATGGATTTAGAATTAATGAAGCTTTAGTTGGCATCTTAGCCATTTTTTGTCTACCTCGATTAAAATTTTTTGATCCATAATATTTTTCTAATAATTTATAAGCTTCCTTATGTTTTCCATATTTTAATTTAAATGCTTTGGCTATAGATTTTGAAGTAATATCATCATGAGTTGGTCCTATGCCACCTGTAGTAAAAATATATTTAAATCTCTTTCTTAGAAAGTTAACAGTATGCACTATCGCGATTTCATTATCCGGAACTATTCTTACTTCTTCGACTCTTACACCTAGCTGATTAAGCCATTTAGATAAATGCACAACATTTATATCCTGTGTTCTTCCAGATAAAATTTCATTACCTACGATAATTATTGCTGCATTTGTTTTTTTATTAGCTTTTTTCATATTCTGATAATATTTATATACAATGCGATTTAAAGAGAGATTATTACAAGGAACTTTAATTAAAAGATATAAAAGATTCTTTGTTGATGTTAATTTTCAAAGTAAAACAATTACTGCTCATTGCCCAAATTCTGGATCAATGATGGGTTTGTTAAATAAAGGTAATAAAGTATGGTTTTCACAATCTAATGATCCTAAAAGAAAACTAAAATATACTCTTCAAATAATTGAGATAAATAATAAAATGGTAGGTATTAATACACATCTGACTAACAAAATAGTATTGAGATCTTTAGAAGAAAAAAAAATTATACCACTTAAGAAATTTTATAATATTAGAAGAGAAGTAAAGTTTTCTAATAATACAAGATTTGATTTTTTATTATCTAATAATAAGGATAAATGTTTTTTGGAAGTAAAAAATGTAACTTTAATGAGACAAAATGGAATTGCGGAATTTCCTGATGCTGTCACATCTAGAGGAACTAAACATTTAAATGAATTAGTAAATGCAATAAATAAAGGATATCAAAGTTATATATTATACTTGATACAAAGAGATGATTGTGAATCTTTTAAAATTGCGGATGATATAGATCATGAGTATAAAATTTCTTTTGAAAAAGCTAAAAAAAATGGAGTTAAAATACTTTGTTACAATTGTAAATTGAACAATGAAGAGATAATACTTAATAATAAAATTGATTATGAAAAATAATTTTAAAGAAAATTTTGAAAAAATGAGAATTGCCGGTAGATTAGCAGCTGATGCATTGGATGAGGTAACAAAATTTGTAGAACCTGGTGTTACCACAAACAAATTAGATAAAATTTGTTACGAATTTATAAAAGATAATAATGGTTATTCAGCTCCTCTCTACTATAAAGGTTTTCCGAAATCTTGCTGTACCTCAGTTAACCATGTCATTTGTCATGGCATTCCAGCTAATAAATATTTAAATGATGGAGATATAATTAATATAGATGTTACTGCGATCGTAAATGAATGGCACGGGGATACTAGTAGAATGTTTTTTGTAGGAGATGTTTCTGTTAAAGGTAAAAATTTAGTTAATACTACATACGAATCTATGATAAAGGGAATTGAAGTAATAAAAAGCGGAGTACACTTAGGTGATATAGGAGAAGCTATTCAAAATTATGCAGAAAAAAAAGGTTTCTCAGTTGTTAGAGATTTTAGCGGTCATGGGATTGGTAAAATTTTTCATGAATCTCCAAATATTCTTCATTATGGTTTGAAAGGTGAAGGAATGAAACTAAAAGAAGGAATGATATTTACCGTCGAACCAATGATAAACGAAGGCAATTATGATACCAAAATTCTTAAAGATGGCTGGACAGCGGTTACAAAGGACAAATTATTATCAGCACAATTTGAACATACTGTTGGTGTAACAGAAGAAGGATTTGAAATATTTACTAAATCGAGAAAAAAATATGAAAAGCCTCCCTATTTATCATGATTGAAAGATACTCAAGAAAAGAATTAAAAAAAATTTGGGATGAAAAAAATAAGTACCAAATTTGGCTAGATATAGAGATTGCTGCCGCACAAGCAATGGAAAAGTTAAAGATAATCCCCAAAGGAGTTGCTTCAAAAACTAAAAGAAAAGCAAAAATTAATGTTAAAAGAATTCATAAAATTGAAAGCAAGGTGCATCATGATGTCATAGCATTTTTAACTTCAATTAACGAAATTGTTGGTAAAGATGGAAAGTATTTACATAAAGGAATGACTTCTTCAGATATTTTAGATACTTGTTTTAATATTCAGTTAATTCAAGCAGGTAAAATCCTCGATAATGATATAAATGAAATTTTAAAAGTTTTAAGAAAAAAATCTTTAAAATATAAAAACACAATATGTATAGGCAGAAGCCATGGTATTCATGCTGAACCAATGACTTTTGGTCTTAAATTAGCAAGTTTTTATGAGGAATTTAAAAGAAATAAAAATAGATTAAAAATGGCTATTAATGAAATTTCCACTTGCGCTATATCTGGAGCTGTAGGAACTTTTGCAAATGTAGATCCAAGAATTGAAACTTATGTCGCAAAAAAATTTGGCTTAAAGGCTGAACCAATATCAACACAAATTATACCAAGAGACAGACATGCTTTCTATTTTTCTGTTTTGGGTATAATAGCTGGATCTATTGAGAGAGTTGCCACAGAAATAAGAAATTTACAAAAAACTGAACTTCAAGAAGTTGAAGAATTCTTTGATAAGAAACAAAAAGGTTCTTCAGCAATGCCACATAAAAAAAATCCTATCCTCAGTGAAAATTTAACTGGATTAGCTAGAATTGTACGTAGCCATGTTGTACCTGCACTTGAGAATATTTCTTTATGGCACGAAAGAGATATATCTCATTCTAGCGTTGAGAGAAATATTGGACCAGATTCTACTATTACGCTAGATTTTGCTCTGCATAGAATGAAAAATGTTTTAGAAAATATGATTGTTTACCCTAACAGAATGCTCAAAAATCTAAATATATCTAATGGTTTAATATTTTCCCAAAGAGTCATGTTGGAATTAACTAAACATGGATTTACAAGAGAAAAAGCCTATAGAATTGTTCAAAAAAATGCGATGAATTCACATAAAAAAAATATACCATTTTATCAAAGTTTAATGAACGACTCATTGATTAATAAAAAAATTTCTAATAAAGATTTAAAGAAAATGTTTGATCTAAATTACCATACTAAAAGAATAAATGTAATCTACAGAAGAGTCTTTAAAGCAAAAGCATGAATAAAGGGAAAAAATTATACGAAGGAAAGGCTAAAATAATTTATGAAGGGCCTGAAAAAGGAACAGCTATACAGCATTTCAAAGATGATGCTACGGCTTTTAATAACCAAAAAAGATCAACGGTAGAAGGTAAAGGTGTTTTAAATAATAGAATCTCTGAACATATTCTAAACAATTTGAATCAAATAGGAATAAAAACACATCTTATTAAGAGATTGAATATGCGAGAACAGCTTGTGAGGCTTGTTGAAATTTTACCTGTAGAATTTATTGTTAGAAATATCGCTACTGGCTCCCTAACGAAAAGATTGGGAATTCCAGATGGCACAATATTGTCTAAACCATTAATCGAATACAGTTACAAAAATGATGACTTAGGTGACCCTCTTATTGCAAGAGAACATATATTAGAATTCAAATGGGTAAAAAATGAGGAAACTTTAAATTTAATTAATGACTACTGCTTAAGAATTAATGATTTCATGCAAGGAATGTTTAGAGGGGTTGGAATTAAACTCGTGGACTTTAAACTAGAATTTGGAATAGCTAATATTGAAGGAAAAGAAAACATTTTATTAGCAGATGAGATAAGTCCTGATACCTGTAGACTTTGGGATGTGTCTAGTGAAAAAAAATTAGATAAAGATAGATTTAGAAAAGATTTAGGCAATATTATTCAAGGTTATCAAGAAGTTGCTAGGAGACTTGGAATAATACATGAAGAAGCTAATATAAGCGAAGTCAAATTTGGTAAACCTAAAGCAGTCAATATAAAGAAAAAATAAATTGAAAATATCCGCAACAGTAACTTTGAAAAAGGAAGTGCTTGATCCACAAGGTAAAGTCGTAAGTCAAACACTTAAAAATATGGGATATGATAATATTGTTAGTGTTAGGCAAGGAAAATATTTTGATATAGAGATTAATGAAACTGACAAAGAAAAAGCCAAAAAAATTGCAGAAGAAGTTTGCAAAAAATTATTAACAAATATTGTTGTTGAAGATTATACAATTAATTTAAAATAATGAAATCTTCAGTTATTATTTTTCCTGGTTCTAATTGCGATAGAGATATATCTTTTGCTTTAACAAAATTTAAAATTAAAAACCAAATGGTTTGGCATGATGAACCAGAATTACCAAAATCAGATCTTGTGGTTTTGCCAGGTGGTTTTTCTTATGGTGATTATCTTAGAACGGGTTGTATAGCTAGTAAATCAAGAATAATTAAAGATGTGCATAATCATGCCCAAAAAGGTGGTTTAGTATTAGGTATATGTAATGGTTTTCAAATATTGATAGAAACAGGACTACTTCCTGGTGTTCTTCTAAGAAATAAAAAATTAAGGTTTTTATCAAAAAATGTTTTTCTAAAAGTTTTAGATACAAATAATAAATTTTGCATAAATTATAAAAAAAAAAATATTATTAAGTTACCAATAGCCCATAACGAAGGTAATTATTTTGCTAATAATGATCTTCTTAAAAACCTCGAAGATAATAATTTAATAGCATTTAAATATTGCAACAATAAAGGTGAAATTAATAGTAATTCAAATCCTAATGGTTCTTCAAATAATATTGCGGGCTTATTTAATAAGAAAAAAAATATTTTAGGAATGATGCCTCACCCAGAGAGATTAATTGATCCACTCTTATCAGGTATGGATGGTTCTATTATGTTTGAAAGTTTGCTTCAATCACATTAAAAAATGGATATTACAGCCGAAATAATTGATCAGCACGGTATAAAATCTGAAGAGTACGAAAAAATATTAAATCTTATTAAAAAAAAACCAAACTTATTAGAGTTGGGTATATTTTCTGCTATGTGGAATGAGCATTGCTCATATAAATCTTCAAAAAAATTTTTAAAAAATCTGCCTACAAAAAATAAAAATGTAATTCAAGGACCCGGTGAAAATGCAGGAGTTATTGATATAGGAGATAATGATGCTATCGTTTTTAAAATCGAAAGTCATAATCATCCATCCTATATTGAGCCTTACCAAGGTGCTGCAACAGGTGTTGGAGGAATACTAAGGGATGTTTTTACAATGGGGGCTAGACCTATAGCTACACTAAATTCAATTCATTTTGGTGATAGCAAACATCCAAAGACGAAAAATCTCTTAAATGGTGTTGTTTCTGGAATTGGAGGTTATGGAAATTGTATAGGCATTCCTACAGTTGGAGGAGAGGTAAAATTTGATTCTTCCTATAATGAAAATATTTTAGTCAACGCCATGGCTGTTGGATTGGTAAAAAAAAATAAAATATTTTATTCAAAGGCTAAAGGAAGTGGACAACCAGTGATTTATGTTGGATCTAAAACTGGAAGAGATGGAATTCATGGGGCTAGTATGGCGTCAGCAGAGTTTGATGAAGATACTGAAGAAAAAAAACCAACAGTCCAAGTTGGAGATCCTTTTACAGAAAAACTTCTTTTAGAAGCATGTTTAGAACTAATGAAAGATGATTCAATTATTTCAATACAGGATATGGGTGCAGCTGGTTTAACATCTTCTAGTGTTGAAATGGCTTCAAAAGGAGGTTTGGGAATCGAAATAAATTTAGACAAAGTTCCGTGCAGAGAAGAAGGAATGTCACCCTATGAGATAATGCTCTCAGAAAGTCAAGAAAGAATGTTATTAATTCTAAATTCTAAAAAAATTGATAAAGCAAAAAAAATTTTTAATAAATGGAATCTAGACTTTTCAATAATAGGAAAAACTACGGATACTAAAAATTTAATACTAAATTTTAAAAATACAGAGGTAGCCAACTTGCCTCTTAGCGCTTTATCGACTAATGCACCTATTTATGACAGAAAATGGAAAAAAAATATTGTATCTAAAAAAATAAAAATAAAAAAAGATTATGAATTTTTTAAATTATCTGACTCTTTAATAAAAATATTAAAAAGTCCAAATAATTCAGAAAAGAGTTGGGTTTGGGAACAATATGATCAAACAGTTATGGGTGATACTGTTCAAAAACCCGGAGGAGATTCCGCTGTAGTCAGAATACATGGAAAAAATAAAGGAATAGCAATTACTGTTGACTCCTCAGCACATTATTGTTCGGCAGATCCAATTACTGGAGGAAAACAAATAGTATCCGAAGCTTGGAGAAATCTTATATCTGTTGGAGCTAATCCAGTAGCAATTACCAATTGCTTAAATTTTGGTAATCCAGAAAAAGTTAATATTATGGGACAGTTCGTTGAATGTGTTGATGGAATTTCTCAAGCATGTAGATATTTAGATTTTCCTGTCGTTTCAGGAAATGTGTCTTTTTATAATGAAACACAGAATAAAGCGATCTTGCCTACACCTACTATTGGTGGCGTTGGTTTAATAAAGAATTTAAATAATATGATAACAATGGGTCTTAAAGAAGTTGGTAGTCACATAATAGTAGTTGGAAAAACACAAGGTCATCTTTTCCAGAGTGAATTTTTCAGGGAAGTTGTTGGAATAAAAGATGGCCCACCACCTGAAGTTAACTTGTTTAACGAAAAGAATAATGGGTTAATTGTAAAAAATCTTATTCAAAAAAAGCTTTTAAATTCCGTTCATGATATATCTTCAGGAGGTATAATCTTAAGTTTGTCTGAAATGTGTATTTCAGGTAAAATTGGAGCTAAAATTGAAATTCCAAAAAATAATATTAACATTCATGAATTTTTGTTTGGTGAAGATCAAAGTAGATATTTAATTGAAGTCAGTACAAAAAATAAAAATGAAGTGTGTAAAATCTTAGAAAAAAATGGAATATATTTTGACATAATTGGCACAACTCAAAATGAGATTCTTGAATTAAATAAGAATTTTAATATTAAATTAACAGATTTAATTAAATTTAATTCATTTTGGTTTAGAGACTTTTTTGATATAAATTAAGACATAATGAGCTTAAAATTAGAAGAACTGAAAAATTTGATTAAAAAAGCCTTCCCTGATGCTGAAATTAACATTCAAGATCTGGCTGGAGATGAAAATCATTACTCTGCGACAATAAAATCCCAGGTCTTTGCCGGGAAAAGTAAAGTTGAACAGCATAAAATGGTATATAAAGCTTTAGGTGGTAGGATGGGAAATGAATTGCATGCATTAGCTTTAAATACGGTTGAAAAATAGAGATGAAAGAAACTACAAAAAAAAAAATTGAAGAAATAATACAATCAAATGACGTATCCTTATTTATGAAAGGTACCCCAGAAGTCCCTCAATGCGGTTTTTCTTTGGCTGTTTCTAATGTTCTTAAACATTTGAATGTAAACTTTAAAGGAATAAATGTTTTAGATGACAATGAAATTAGAGAAGGTATTAAAGAGTATAGCGACTGGCCTACAATACCTCAATTATATGTGAAGAAAAATTTTGTTGGAGGATGTGATATTGTTAAAGAAATGTTCGAAAATGGAGAATTACAAAAAAAACTTACCGAAGAAAATATTTCCTATAAAAAATAGCTTTTTTATTATCTAGAATAATATTCAATAACCAAGTTAGGTTCCATGATGGTTGGATATGGTATTTCAGAAAAAGCAGGTGTTCTTATTAATTTTGCAGTTTTGTTTTTTTCATCCATTTGAATATAATCTGGAACTTCTCTTTCTTTGCTTACTAAAGAATCAATAATTACAGTAATTTCTTTTGATTTATCTTTAATTTCTATTGTGTCTTTTTCTCTGACTAAATAGCTTGGGATATTTAATTTTTTGTTATTAACTTTTATGTGTCCATGGTTAATAAGTTGTCTTGCAGAAAATACTGTTGAAGCAAATTTTGCCCTATAAATTATTGTATCAAGTCTTCTTTCCAAAAAACCTACTAGGTTCTCGCTTGTATTGCCTTTCTTATTTAATGCTTTACGATAAACATTTCTAAACTGTCTTTCGTTCATGTTGCCATAATAAAATTTCATTTTCTGCTTAGCTTCTAATTGCACTCCATAATCTGATGCTTTTGTTCTCTTTGATTTTCCGTGTTGGCCAGGTGGATAACTTCTTGAATTGAATGGGCTTTTTGGTCTTCCCCATAGATTTGCCTTAAGTCTTCTATCTACTTTATGTTTAGAAGCTAATCGTTTTGTCATAATTTTATATCTCGAGATTTATAAACAATGAAATACATTTGTCAATTCAGCTTTTCTTGTTAAATTCATTCAAAGTTGAGAAAATTCCAAGCAAAATACGTATTTCTTGTTCTGATAAGTTTGATCTATGAAAAATGTTATTAATATTCCTAATCATGCTTTGTCTTTTGTGGTCAGGCTGTAAAAATCCCTTTCTATCTAAACCTTTAATAATAAAATTTAAGAATTTATTCACTTCAGATTTTTTAGCTATTATACTTTTGTAACTATTTTTGTATTCATTTGTTTTTCTTGAAAAATGTTGAAAAAGCTCAAAACAAAAAATTATTGCACAATGAGATAAATTAAGAGAACTGAATCTTTTATTAGTTGGTATCTTAACAAGATAATCAGCACAACTAATTTCATCATTTGATAAACCAGACGATTCTGGACCGAAAAGTATGCCTACTTTATTACCCTTTTTTATTTTTGTTTTTAAGTTCGATACTGGGATAATTTTTTTATTAACTTTTCTTATTCTAGAACTGCTAGCAAAAATTATATCAAGATCTCCAATTGATTCTTCTACTGTCTTATATATTTTTGTAGTTTGTAAAATATCTTTTGCACCAACCGATGTGGCTAAAGCTTTTTGATTTGGCCAACTGCACTTGGGCTTAACTAATCTTAAGTATTTAATATTAAAATTTTTTATGGCTCTAGCTACTGAACCAATATTTTCTCCCATTTGTGGTCTCACTAAAATGAAATAAATATTTTTTAAGCTCATTAATTGTTTGCTGGAGCTTTTTCTTTATAAAGTTTATAGTCTAAGCTATCTATTAAAGCCTTGAATGAAGCTTCAATAATGTTTGGAGATACCCCAATTGTAAACCAACTTTTCCCTTCTCTGTCGGTGCTTTCTATAGAAACTCTTGTTGTCGCATTTGTTCCAGTATTTAAAATTCTAACTTTATAATCTACTAATTTTAAATCTTTTAAATACTTCGAATACTTACCAACCTTATCTACGTTTGATCTTATCGCATTATCCAACGCATTAACTGGACCGTTACCTGATCCTTCGCAAACTATTTCTTTATCATCAACCAGGATATGAGCCTTTGCAAAAGAATTGATTTTCTCTTTTGAATCTTTTTTGACAGAAACATCATATTTTGAAATTGTTAAATATTTTGGTATTTCTCCTAAAAGTCTTCTAGCCAATAATTCAAATGAGGCATCAGCACCATCATATGAATAACCTATAAATTCTCTATCTTTAACTTCGTTTAACAAAGTTTGAACTTTAGGGTCATTTTTATCAATTTTAATTCCATATTTTTCCAATCTAGACATAATATTTGATTTTCCTGCTTGATCAGAAACAATAATATTTCTTGCATTACCAACTAAACTTGGGTCTATGTGCTCATACGTTTTTGGATCCTTTGTAACAGCGGAAACATGTAAGCCTCCTTTATGTGCAAAAGCTGAAGGTCCAACGTAGGCGGCTCTTCTATTTGATTTTTTATTTAATATTTCATCTAATAATCTTGAACATTCTGTTAAAGTTTTAACCTTATTCTTATT
>MDTE01108518.1_pt1 | contig 10637 bp, 10 predicted proteins | sample 811231 | NCBI WGS metagenome assembly MDTE01 (sample SAMN05326651, study PRJNA326480) | marine metagenome | isolation source: seawater | place: Indian Ocean: Red Sea | collected 2010 | reverse complement strand
TTAAAAGGGGCGATTTATTCGCCCCTTTTTTTTTACCTAAATCATGATAGTTTAGAAATATGATACCTACTTGGGCAATAGTTTTAGATTACGTGCTTGGAACTATAATGTGGACTTTGATAGGCCGGGCTTTCATGAATATTTTTCAAAGAGAGGACTCTACCTTTTTTTTCATGAGAATATTCGTAAAAACTACTAACCCAATTATCAATTTATTTAAATATATTACCCCGAGTTTTTTGTTTGGGCCTTTTATTGCTTTATATGTTGCCTGGTTCTTCTATTTATTTAGATTCTACGCAATGCCTTATATATTAGGCTACGATGTTTGGGGAATGCTTGCATTTCCATTAGAAAGTGATTTTTCAAGACAATTATATCAACTGTTTAATTAGCCATAATTTTTGACAAAGTTTCTGATTAAAATATAAATAACTTATGAGTAGTTCAATAAAAATTTCTCCCTCTATTTTATCTGCTGATTTTAGTAAATTAGGACATGAGGTGATTTCATTAGAAGAAGCTGGAGCAGACTATATACACATAGATGTAATGGATGGGCACTTCGTGCCGAACTTAACAATTGGACCTGAGGTGATAAAAAAACTCAGACCACTTACAAGAAAAGTTTTTGATGTTCATTTAATGATTTCTCCAGTAAACAAATTTATAAAAGAGTTTGCTAATGCTGGGGCTGATATAATTACATTTCACCCAGAAGCTACTAATGATACTTTGGAAACAATCAAATTAATAAAAAGTCAAAATAAAAAAGTTGGAGTCTCACTTAAACCTAAGTCTAAAATAGATCTTGTAGAAAAATATTTAGATAAAATAGATTTAGTCTTAATTATGAGTGTAGAGCCAGGATTTGGTGGTCAGAAGTTTATGCCGGAAGTCTTAGAAAAAACAAAAAAACTTAAAGAAATCATTGAGAAAAGAAAATTTAATGTTGATATAGAAATAGATGGAGGAATTAATTTTGAAAATTGCAGTTTAGCAAAAAAAGCTGGGGCTAATATTCTAGTTTCTGGTTCCACCATTTTTAGGGAAAATAATGGTGATTTAAAAAAGAATATAGAAATTTTAAGAAAAAATTAATAAATGTTTGGCTTAAAAGGTGCCTATTTTTATCTAGTTGCTATTCAAATTACTCTTATAAAATTTTTAAAAAACTTTTATTTCTCTACAAATCATTATAATAAAACTCTAAGATCAAAAGTGCCTATTCAAGTCTATTATAATCCTAATTCATTTTTACTCTCAATAATTTCTCCTCTAAAAAAAAAATTATTTAAAATAAGTGAAATTAATCCAAATAATTTTTGGTCAGAAACAAAAGATAGGAAAAAATCAGAACATCATAATTTTTTATGGCTTACTTTAATTGACAGGAAAGTGGATGGAAAAAAAATACAAAAAATAATTTATCTTTGGATATTTAAATATTCAAATTTTAAAAAGAAAATTTGGGCGACTTCGATCTTAGGCAAAAGAATAATTAGTTGGTTGCTTAACATCGATATTATCATTAATAATGGAACTTTTGAATTTAAGAAAAGTTTTTTTCAAAGTATTATTTGCCAATGTAATCACTTAAAAAAAAATATAAGATTTGAAAAAGATCCTTCAATTAAATTAGAGGTTTTAACCGCATTAATACTATCTGGAATAATTTTTAAAGAATATGAGTCTAATTTTAATATTGGCATTAAAGAGTTAGAAAAATTTGTAAAATATTATTTTGATGAGGATGGCTTTCCTTTAACAAGAAGTGCGAATGATTTAATTGTTTTCACTCGCTGTCTTCTACTATGCCATGAAAATATAAAGGATGCTCAAAAATATGTACCTACATTTCTTGATGAAATAATTAAGAAAAACCTTGAGTGTATTAAATTCATTAAAACTCCAAATAGCCAAGTGCCTCTTTTTAATGGTACATCAGAAAATAATCTGGATAATCTGAATAAATATCTGGAAAATTTAAAATCTACTAAGAAAGGGCAAAAAAATACTATAGGTGGAATATTCTATGCTAAATCTAAACAACAAATTCTTTATTTTGACATAGGCAATCCTCCTAGTAAAAGCTTTTCTAAAAATTACCAATCTGGCCCACTTTCTTTCGAATATTTTTTAGATGGAGTAAAAATAATAACCAATAGTGGATTTGGTAAAAATATTTCTTCAAAAGCAGAGCTAATTAGTAGATTAACTGCTAGTCAATCAACGCTTACAATCAACGACACAAGTATAACAAGATTTGAAAGAAATAGACTAATTAATAGAATTTTCGGGAACTCTATCAAAAATACTTTTAGAACAAGTCAGTTAAATATTAGAAATGATAAACAACTAATTGGCTGTTCTATCTTACATAATGGTTACGAGAAGAGTTTTAGTTGTATTCATAAAAGAGAAATATTTCTTGATAGTGAAAATAATAAACTTAAGGGAACCGATCATATATTTAAAAAAAGCGATGGGATACCCATCAGATATGTTTTTAGGTTTCATCTAAACCCAGAACTTACGGCTATCAAGACCATGAGCGGGAATAGCGCATTAATACAAATATCAAAGAATAAATCACTTATTTTTACTATAAAGGATGAAAATCTTGAAGTAGAAAAAAGTATTTATCTTGGTGGAGATAAAATATTAGAAAATGCTTGTATAACTATTTCTGGTAATTTAGTTAATAAAGATAAGTCTTTTAATTGGGAGATTAAAAAAAACTATAAAATGAAAATTAAAATCAAAAATGCTTTGGTTTCTGTTTCAGATAAGGAAAATATTATATCTTTATTAAAAAGTTTTAAAAAGTTTAATATTAATATTATTAGTTCTGGGGGAACCTATAAGCACATTAAAAAACTTGGATATAAATGTACTGAAATATCTAAATACACAGGGTTCAAAGAGATGTTGGATGGAAGAGTAAAAACATTACATCCAAAAATACACGCAGGAATTTTACACGATAGACAGAATAAAACACATAAAACTGAAATGAATGAACAAAAATTTCCATCGATTGATTTAATTGTTGTAAATTTTTATCCGTTCCAGAAAGTTGTTTTAAACTCTAGAACATCAAATAATATTATAGAAAATATTGACATTGGTGGACCTACTCTTGTCCGTGCTGCTGCAAAAAATTTTAAAAATGTAGCAATTATTACTAATAAAAAAGATTATATTTCTTTAATTAAAGAATTAGAAAAGAATAACGGAAAAACGACACTTAGGTACAGAGAACTAATGTCTTCAAAAGCGTTTGGATTAACAGCCTATTATGATGCAATGATAGCAAATTGGTTTAACAGTAAGTTAAAAGTTCAATTTCCAGAGAGAAAAACAATTTTTGGTAGAAAATTAAAAAAACTTAGATACGGAGAAAACCCACATCAAGAGAGCTCTATTTACGTAAATGATTACGACGATAAAAATTTGGGTTTTATTCAAATACATGGCAAAGAATTAAGTTATAATAACTATAATGATATTTATGCTTCATTGAATATTTTAAATACAATAAAAAATAAAGCAGCGACAATAATAATCAAGCATGCAAACCCTTGTGGAATATCTGAACATAAAAATCCAATGCAGTCTTTTAGAAATGCATATGCATGTGATCCGGTTAGTGCATACGGTGGTGTTATTGCGTGTAATTATAAAGTAAATAAAAAAATAGCACTTGAGATAACAAAAAATTTTCTGGAGGTAATTCTGGCTAAAGGTTTTGAAAAAGAAGCTTTTAAGATCTTAAAGAAGAAAAAAAATTTAAGAGTTATTAACATTTCGAATTATAGATCCGAAAATATTTTATCTACTAGGGTGTATGATGGATCATTTATGATACAAAATAAGGATGACATTATTTTTAATAGAAAAAAATTGCGATACGTCACCAAGTTAAAGCCTAACAAAAAAGAGTTAAATGAAATTAAATTTGCTTTTAACATAAGCAAATTTGTTAAATCTAACGCGATAGTAATATGTAAGAATTTTTCTACCTTAGGCATAGGTGCAGGTCAACCAAGTAGGCTAGATAGTTGCAAGATAGCTATTCAAAAGGCTAGACAATTTCAACCAGAGAAAATTGCCAACTCTATTGCTGCATCAGATGCATTTTTTCCTTTTGAAGATGGGCTTAAGACTCTTGTAAAAGCAGGTATAAAAATAATAGTCCAGCCAGGTGGTTCGATTAGGGACAAAGAAGTAATTAAAGCTGCTAACAAAGCTAAGATTAAAATGATTTTTACAGGCGTAAGACATTTTAACCATTAACTAAATTTTATCAATTTTTGCTGCCAGAATAAAATCACTTTCTGCCAAGCCTTTAATCGCATGAGTAAAAATTTTTACTCGACAATAACCCCATCCAAAAGTGAGATCTGGATGGTGGTTTTCTTTCTCGGCTATATCCCCTACCTTGTTAACAAAATTTTGGCTCTCTTTAAAATTTTTAAATATAAATTCTTTCCAAAGAAAAAAACTTTTGTCTTGATTGTTTTTTACCTCCCAACCATCGACTTTTTTCAAATACATGTGAATTTCATTTTTATCAAAAGGAGGGATGTCTCCACTGCAAGCAATACATTTTTTTTTTGCTAAATCGCTCATAATATTGGAGCGGGCAAAGGGACTTGAACCCTCGACCTTCTCGTTGGCAACGAGACGCTCTACCACTGAGCTATGCCCGCAAGCATTAAATAGTATAATATAACGTCTAAGTATCGGTCAATCTAAATAAATTGTCGCTTTCGGTAATTAAAAATTTTTACTATAATGACCTTATGAAATCTTTCCCAAATATAATTCCAGTCTTTCCACTTAGCGGAGTTATCTATTTCCCAAAGACGAACCTGCCATTAAATATTTTTGAACAAAGATATTTAAATCTAGTAAAAGACACCTACAAAAAGGATAAACTTATGGGCATGGTTCAATCTCATAAAAATGGAAATGAAGTATATAAAGTTGGATGTTTAGGAAAAATAAGTGATTTGCAAGAGAATAATGATGGAAGAATTCTAATAAATCTAACTGGAATCACCAGATTTAAAATATTAGAAGAAATTGAAAATAAAAAACTGTATAGAGAATTTAAAGTAGATTATAAAAATTTTAAATCAGATCTAGAGAATTCAAACGAAGAGCAAAATTTAGAGAGTTTAATAGATAAAGCAAAAGTCTTTTTTAAAAAGAATGGTTTATTGTTAAACTGGAAAGAATTTGAAAAATTAGATAAAAATCAAAGAATTAATACTTTATCAATGATATCTCCTGTTACAAATGAAGAAAAACAAAAGCTTTTGGAAGCCTTAACAACTAAAGAAAAAGTTGAAACTTTGGAAAATATAATTGGGTTTTATTTGCACGAAGTAAGTTTTAATAACCAAACTGTTCAATAAAAATTAGTTAGCCGATTTATTCATTGAATCAAAAAAATCTGAATTATTTTTGGTATTTTTCAATTTTGAAATTAGGAATTCAATACCATCCATAGTTCCCATGGGACTTATGATTCTCCTTAATACATTCATTTTTGAAAGTTCATCTTTTGCAAATAATAATTCTTCTCTTCTAGTGCCTGATCTCGTAATATCAAGCGCAGGATAAATTCTCTTGTCCGCAACTTTTCGGTCAAGTATCAACTCGGAGTTTCCTGTTCCTTTAAACTCCTCGAAAATAACTTCATCCATTCTACTTCCCGTGTCAATTAATGCCGTAGAAATAATTGTTAAAGATCCTCCCTCTTCAACATTTCTCGCTGCTCCGAAAAATCTTTTAGGCCTTTGAAGTGCATTAGCATCTACTCCTCCTGTAAGTACTTTTCCTGAGCTTGGTATAACAGCGTTGTAAGCTCTTCCTAATCTTGTAATAGAGTCCAAAAGTATAACTACATCTTTCTTGTGTTCGACTAATCTTTTTGCCTTCTCTATCACCATTTCAGCGACAGCTACGTGCCTCGAAGCCGGCTCATCAAAGGTTGAAGCGACAACTTCGCCCTTAACTGATCTTTGCATATCAGTAACCTCTTCTGGTCTCTCATCGATGAGCAATACCATCAAATAACACTCTGGATGATTGGCTGTTATTGATTGCGCAATATTTTGTAGAATAATTGTTTTTCCTGCTCTTGGCGGCGATACAATTAAAGATCTTTGTCCTTTACCTATAGGGCTAACAAGATCTATTAGCCTAGCCGTGTTATCGGGTTTTTTTTCTATTTTTGTCGTCTCAACTTCTAATTTAATTCTTTCATTAGGGTATAGGGGGGTTAAATTATCAAATGCAATTTTATTTTTTCCTTTTTCAGACTCATCAAAATTAATTTTATTTACTTTTAGAAGAGCAAAATATCTTTCTGCGTCTTTGGGTCCTCTAATTTCTCCTTCAACAGAGTCCCCCGTCCTCAAACCAAATCTTCTTATCTGACTTGGGCTGACGTAGATATCATCTGGACCTGGAAGATAGTTTGACTCTATTGCTCGCAGAAAGCCAAAGCCGTCTTGTAAAACTTCTAAAACACCTGTAGCTGTTATTTGCTCATTTTTTTCAGCTAGTTTTTTAAGTATAGCAAATAATATTTCTTGCTTTCTTAATGTACTTGGATTTTCAATACCTAACTTTTCGGCTTCGTTAATAAGCTCTGCAGGATTTTTTTGCTTTAATTCTTGTAAATTCATGAGATTGTTATTGATTTAAGGAATGTTCTGAAAATATATGACTTTTTTTAAAAAATTCAACCCTTAATTATATTGGCTTGAATATCACTGCAAAAATCAACACAATTAGTAAAATTGTTGGAATTTCGTTATAAATTCTGAAAAATTTAGAAGATTTTCGATTATCATCTATTGCGAAGTCATTGATATATTTGCTGAGGGTAAAATGATAAAAAGTCAAAATAATGACTGCTGCTGACTTAATTTGCATCCATAGTTCGGAAAAAACCTCAAAACCTAAGTTGTGAATTAATAAAATTCCGAATATCCATGATAACAACATTGCTGGCATCATAATATAGTTATACAATTTTCTTTCCATTATTTTGAAAATTCTTTTCTGAGAATCATGGTCGGCTTCTGAGTGATAAACGAATATTCTTGGTAAGTATAGAAGGCCTGCCATCCAGGATATTACTGCTATTAAATGAAGAGATTTAAAGAATAGATATAAATTCATTATCACAAATATTTTCTTATTAGACTTTCAAATAATTTAATATGATCAGCGTTATCATTTAAACAAGGAATTAGATCAAAATTTTTTCCACCTTTTTCCATAAAGCTTTCTCTGCCTTGAATATTTATTTCCTCCAAGGTCTCTACACAGTCAGAGGCAAAGCCTGGACATATCACGAGTAGTTTTTTTATTCCTTTTTTTGGTAGTTCCTCTAAAGTTTTATCTGTATAAGGGGTAAGCCACTCTTGAGGCCCAAATCTTGATTGGAAAGTAGTTTTAATTTCAATCTTATCAAATTTTTCTTTGATAAGTCTTGTAGTTTTGTGACAATAACAGTGATAAGGATCGCCTTTATCAAAATAAGATTTTGGGATTCCGTGGTAAGAAGATATTATTAAGTCTGGTTTCCAGTTTATTTCACTTATTTTTTTTTCAATACTATTTACTAGGGCTTCTATGTACAAAGATTCGCTCTCATAGTGAGGCACAATTTGAAGACTAGGTTGCCATCTCATTTTCATAAGAGATCTATATACCTCATCACAAACTGTCGCTGTAGTAGGTGCTGCGTACTGAGGATATAGTGGCAGGATTATTATATTTTCACATCCTTCTTCTTTTAGTTTGTTTAATCTAGATTTAATACTTGGGTTTCCATATCTCATTGCAAAGTCTACAATAATTTTTTTTCCTCCAATTTTTTTGTTAAGTTTAGTGGCTTGATTTCTTGTAAAGTATAAGAGAGGTGACTCATTACTTTCTTTCATCCATATTTTTTTATAAGCGTGGGCTGTTTTAGAAGGCCTAAAAGTTAAGATAAATAGATTTAATATAAGTTGCCAGACAATTGGGTTTACTTCAATAACTCTCCTATCAGACAGAAATTCTTTTAGATATCTTCGAATGTCCCACCAGCTTGTAGAGTCCGGTGTTCCTAGATTTATTATTAATATACCTGTTTTTCCAAACTTTATTTGGGGGTGATCATTATCCATTAAAATTCCTATAAAATTTTATTAGTTTATTTACTTTATCAGGATCTGTTTCTGGAAGTAACCCGTGACCTAGATTAAAAACATAAGGAATATCTTTAAATGTTCTTATATATTTCGTCGCTCCTTTGAAAATTTCCTCTTCAGATTTTAATAATATATTCGGATCTAGTCCTCCCTGTATAACTACATCTTTCAAGTTTTCTTTAGCCCATTGAGGATCAATAGCAAAATCAATATTAATTCCTTTTGGTTTAACCAAATTATTAAATTCTTTAAATTTTTGCTTTATTCCTTTTGGAAAACATATGCTCGGAATATTGTAGTTGTCACAAAATTCTACAATTTGTCTATTAGGATTAAAACAATATTCTTCAATTTCATCAATCGGAATAAGTCCTGCCCAAGAGTCAAAGATTTGAACTACGTCTGCCCCAGCATTTATCTGATTTTTGATATGAATACATAAAAATTTAATCAGGCCTTTCATTACTTGATTAATTGTAAGTTTATTTTTATAGAATTTATTTAGATCGATTGCTCCTTTATCGTCTTTTAAATTAAACATATAAACTAATAATGTCCAAGGCGCTCCTATAAAAGCTATTAGTGATTTTTCTCTTTGTAAGTTTTCTCTTGAAATTTCTATGGCTTTATAAATAGGGCTTAACTTTTTTGAGAAACTTTTCTCATCTGTGCTATAGAAAGTTTTTAAATCAAATTGTTCTAATTTTGGCCCTAGATCTTTTATAAATTTTACTTTTTGTCCTAAACCATGTGGAACAATTAATATATCTGAAAAAATTATAGCTGAATCAAGATCAAATCTTTTAATTGGTTGAAGAGTGATTTGTGAACTTAGATTACTATTTAAGCAAAGTTTTATAAAATCTTTATTTTCTGACCTAATTTTCCTAAATTCAGGTAAATATCTTCCTGCTTGTCTCATAAACCAGATTGACTTACAAATTTTTTTAGTCTTTAAAATTTTATTAAGATTGCTCATATTAAATTATAGTATTTTTAAAGTTAGAAATGGATTTAGGTCTTGTTTGTTCCTATTATAACTTTTTATACATATTTTATACATCTTTAGTTTAACAAGTTTTAAATAAAATCTTATATTTCTTGACTTTATTAATCTTATAAACACTAGTAAAACAACATTATTAACGTCGAATAAGATGTTTAAATAATGTTAATTAATGTTAACTTTTTTTTCAATTATTTAAATTTAGTGGAAAAGAAATATTTATTATTTATTTATTAACAAAGATATGAACGAAAAATACAATGTATATCTTGTGTCTGACTCAACGGGCGAAACCCTTGATAGAATATTTTTATCTTTAAAATCCCAATTTTCAAACTTTGAATATAACAAGAAAGAATTCGCTTTTGTGAGAACAGAACAACAAATAGATAAAATTATCAAGGAGTGCACTAAGCAAAACAATTCAATAATTTTATACACAATAGTAGAAACAAAACTTGCTAAATATATTTCAAATCAAAGCCAAACAAACGCTGTTCCATGCTTTGGAATCTTAGGGAATCTAATTTTAAGTTTTTCTAAACTATTAAATCAAAAAGCAATTCACAAGCCAAGCGCTCAACATATTATGGACGATGATTATTACAAAAGAATCGAGGCAATCCAATTCACAATGTCTCATGACGACGGAAAAAAAGTGGATGATATAACCAATGCAGATGTAATATTATTAGGTGTAAGCAGGACAAGCAAAACACCGACCTCAATTTATTTAGCAAATAGAGGATTTAAAACTATAAACATCCCTTTAGTTTTAGATCAAAAGATTCCTGCTGGTTTAACTTTAAACAAAAAAGCTTGTATTGTAGGACTTGTAGCTGATCCAGAAAGACTTGCTGATATTCGAAGAAACAGAGTGGCAATTATGAAAGAACATAATCTAAAAGAATATACAGATTTAAATTATATAAAAAAAGAAGTAAATGACTCAAAGAGTCTATTTAAAAAAAACAATTGGCCTGTGATTGATGTAACAAGGAGGTCTGTTGAGGAAACAGCCGCATCTATATTAAAAATAATAGAGATTAAGAAAAATAAATGAAAATAATATTAGCATCTAAAAGCGGAGTTAGAAAAAGAATTCTTGAAAAATACAAAATTAAATGCGACGTAATTGTCTCTAATGTTGATGAGGATGAAGTCAAGATGTCCCTACAATCTGAGGGAGCTGATCCGCTATCTATATCTAAAAATTTAGCAGAATTAAAATCGATTAAAGTAAGCAATAAAAATCCAGACAGGATGGTTCTTGGAGCTGATAGTGTTATTTCTCTTAAAAATGAAATAATAAACAAACCTAAATCAAGAGATGAAGCACTATCAATTCTAAAAAAACTAAATAATTCTAAACACTATTTGATCAGTTCTGTTTGTATTTCAAAAAATGG
>MDTE01063571.1_pt1 | contig 10637 bp, 7 predicted proteins | sample 811231 | NCBI WGS metagenome assembly MDTE01 (sample SAMN05326651, study PRJNA326480) | marine metagenome | isolation source: seawater | place: Indian Ocean: Red Sea | collected 2010 | reverse complement strand
TTTTAATTTTGCACTATCTCTTTCATCTTTTTCTTGATTTACCTTATCTAACTCAATTTGATATAATTTTGACTTTAACATCTTTAAAGCTTTTTCTTTATTTAGTATCTGACTTCTTTCTTGTTGACATTCTATAATGAGTCCTGAGGGATCATGTTTTAATCTTACGGCAGATTCAATTTTATTAACACTTTGTCCTCCGGCTCCACTAGCTCTAAACGTTTCCCATACTATATCAGCTGGATTTATATTTATTTCAATTGTCTCATCAACTTCAGGGTAAGCAAAAACAGATGCAAATGAAGTGTGACGTCTAGCACCAGAATCGAAAGGAGAAATTCTAACTAACCTATGTACACCAATTTCAGATTTTAAATTACCATATGCAAATTCTCCTTCAATACCTAATATTGCGGACTTAATACCTGCAGTATCACCAGGCTGAACATTTACTTTTTTTACAATGAAATTTTGAGATTCAGCCCACATAATATACATTCTCATTAGTATACTTGCCCAGTCCTGGCTTTCTGTACCACCAGCTCCCGGATTTATTTCAATTATAGCACTCATTTGATCTTCTTTATTTGAGAGCATTTTCTTAAACTCAAGGTTTTCGAGAAGCAAATTTGTTTTTTCAAACTCTTTATTAAATTCATCCTCTCCTATTTCACCATCTTTAAAAAACTCAAATAAGGTTTCTAAATCTGATATAGATGATGTTAGCTTATCATAAGCCTCAACCCATAATTTGTTTGATGAAATTTCTTTTAATATTTTTTCAGCCTCCTCCCTATTATTCCAAAAATCAGGATCTAATGAAATTTTTTCTTTAGAACTTATAATTTCTTTTCTACTTTCGTAGTCAAAGATAGCCTCTTAAGTCAGAGGCGCGCTTAACTAGATTATTAATTTGATCTGCATTCATTTTTATAACTTGTTTACCCAATCAAATTTATCATCTATTTTTCCAAACTTTAAATTATTTAGATAATCTAAAATCATTTCTGAAAATGTTAATTTATTATTCTCAGGTAAATTATATTTTTTAGATTGAAAAGCAATTATTTTAATTGGAGCAATTGTAGCAGCTGTACCAGCTCCAAATGCTTCTGTCATTGAACCATTATCTAATGAATCAATAATTTCTTTAACAGAAACTTTTCTAATTTCTATATCTATATCTAATTCTGGACAAACTGAAATTATACTATCTCGAGTAACACCATCAAGAACTGTATCTCCTAAAGGTGGTGTTATTAATTTATTATTTATCACAAAAAAAAGATTCATAGTTCCAGACTCCTCTACAAAATTATGTTCTTTCCCATCCGTCCAAATTAGTTGGTGAAATCCTTCTTTTTGAGCTTGAACTGCAGGATATAAAGCAGCAGCATAATTTGCAGCCGTTTTAGCATATCCAACTCCACCTTTAACTGCTCTAGTATATTCTGTCTCAATTTTAACATTAACTGGCTCTGAATAGTATCCACCTGCAAGCCCACATATTATGATAAAAATATACTTTTCAGCTGGTTTAATTCCAATATATGGATCCATAGCAAACATAAGAGGCCTAATATATAGTGAATTCTCTTCTCCTTTTGGAACCCAATCTTTTTCTATTTTTAATAATTCTTCAATTGAACTAATAAAATATTCTTCGGGAAGAGTAGGCATACACATTCTTTCTGCACTTGAATTAAATCTTTTAGCATTTTTATCTGGTCTAAAAATTAATATTTCATTCTTTTCATTTTTGTATGCTTTAAGGCCCTCGAATATTGTTTGGCCATAATGAAGAGTTGTACAGGCAGGAGATAAATTTAAATCTTTAAATGGAATAATTCTAAAATTTTTCCAATCACTATTTTCATACTCACAAACAAACATATGATCAGTATAATATTTACAAAAACCTAGGTTTGAAAAATCAACCTCAGAAATTTTTGAGTTTTTAACTTTTGATAGTTTGATTTTCATAAATTATTTTTTCTTATCTGATGAAATTAACCCATCTTTAAGCCTAACAATACGTTTTGAATATTTAGCTATATCTTCTTCATGAGTCACCATTATAATGGTATTTCCTTTACCATGCAATAAAGAAAAAAGGTCCATTATGCTATGTGATGTTTTACTATCTAAATTACCTGTAGGCTCATCTGCTAAAATGATACTTGGATCATTTACTAAAGCTCTGGCAATAGCAACTCTTTGTCTTTGACCTCCGGATAATTCATTTGGCTTATGGGTAGCTCTATCTACTAAATCAACATCCTCTAATGCTTTCATTGCCATATCTTTTCTCTCGTTTGAAGAATAACCAGCATATACTAATGGAAGCGATACATTATCTAGCGCAGAAGCTCTTGGTAACAGATTAAACGTTTGAAAAACAAAACCAATTTCTTTATTTCTAATATCTGCGAGTTCATCCTCAGACATATTACTAACATCTTTATTATTTAATTTATAATTACCTCCAGTAGGAGAATCTAGACAGCCAATAATATTCATTAAAGTAGATTTCCCAGAACCTGAAGCACCCATAAATGATACGTATTCATTTTTTTTAATATTAACAGTAATTGAATCTAAAGCTTTGACTACTTGTTGACCTACATAGTAATGTCTAGAAATATCTTTAACTTCAATAATATTTTTCATATTAATCTTTAATTTCGCCTATTAATTAGATGCCAAAGTAAACAAATTTGCTCTTAATATTTAATATATTATAATTTAAATCAAATGGAAATATTTTTTCAATTAGAAACATATATAGCTTTATTTACCCTAACTATTATTGAAATAATCTTAGGGATTGATAATATTATTTTTATATCAATAATTACAAATAAAGTTGAAAAAAAAAGCAGAAATAAAGCAAGAGTATCAGGTCTTCTTCTCGCCTTAATACTAAGAATAATTATGTTGTTTGGTTTAACTTGGTTTATTGGTCTTACAAAGCCAATATTTTATAAGTTTAGTATCAAAGATTTAATTTTATTAGTAGGTGGAGGTTTTCTAATATTGAAAAGTGTTATAGAAATATCTCATAAAATAAATGGAAATTTTGATGAAAAAATAAGTACTAGTAAATCAGTTACTATTAAATCCATTATTTGGCAAATAGTAGCTATAGATTTTGTATTCTCAGTTGATTCAATATTGACAGCTATAGGACTTACAGAAATTTTGCTAATTATGATTATAGCAGTGGTAATTTCAATATTTTTTATGATAATTTATTCATCAAAAATTAGTGATATTATTGATCGATATCCATCACTAGAAATTTTAGCATTGTGTTTTTTAATTCTAATAGGATTTACATTAATATTAGAAGCTGCACATATCGAAATCCCTAAAGGATTTATCTATTTTGCTTTATTCTTCACTTTGGGAGTAGAATTAATAAATATAAAATTCAGAAGAGTCTCTCTAAAAAGGATAAAAATAAAAAAATAAAAAATTATTCTTTAATCAATTTATACATAGATTTTTTATCTCCCTGAACAAGTTGGATAACATAAACACCATCATTACTAGATGAAATATTAATATCATGAGATGACGTTCCATTCATATTATTTAGTAATTTATTATAAATCGGTCTTCCAAAAATATCAATGATTTCTAAATCAATTTCACCAGTCCATGTATCGGAGAAATTAATTTTAAATTCTCCATTACTTGGGTTAGGGTAAATTGATATATTTTCATCTATTTTAGTAAATTCTATACCTTGAACCACTGGGGTTTCTTTCTGAATATATAAATCATCAATTAGCCATCCCCATGAAACAGTTAAATCATCAGAAAATAATCTAAATCTAACTTTTACTGTATCTCCTTCATTAAAATATGGTTTAAAATTAACTTGTCTATCTCTCAAAAGATCTTTGTTACCAAATGTATTAGTATTATAAGCTGATCTCCAAGCAGGATCAGCATCAGAATCATAACCATCTATAAGACCCTTCCAAATAATACCATCTTTTGAAGCTTCTATTATAACATAATCCCAATAATTCCAATCACCATATGATGAGCCTGGTTCACCTGGTTCAACTAATACAACTTCATTAAATCTAATTGAAGGAGTATAATCTGTTACAATAATTGGTATATTAAGCATTGCATGAACACTGTAGCCATCAGTATAACCACCATCAACACCTGACTCATAAGGATGTTCAGTATGTAATTGATTACCTTCAAATCCACCTTGGCCACCTATTCTAAACCTATCCAGATAAAATTCATCACCTACAAGATCACTAAATGTAGTGCTATATTCAGTCCTAGCATCTAAAATTGGGTTAACTGCAATATTTAATATGTTTGATGGGTATGATACTCCATTTACATATGCTATTGCTTGAACCTCAAAATCTCCTTTATCATCTACTTCAAATAAATAATCTTTTACTTCAACAACATCAGTATCAAAAAATGTACCTCTTAATACACCATTAGCATTTATTAACATTGAATCATAAACTGATGTTAAATCAATTTTAGTTGATATTTGATAAATTTCATCATTATCAGTTTGATACCCTTCTAAAATGACTGGAGGTAATGCAGTAGGATTTGGAACAAAATCTTTTAAGTCATCAAGTGTAGCAGTCCAAATACCTCTTCCGTGAGTAGCAAAAACAACCTGACCCTGATCCTTTACTTTCATATCCCAAATTGTAACATTAGGTAAATCCCCTTCAACTTTATGCCATGATTGACCTCTATCAGTAGTCTCAAATAAACCTATTTCAGTACCAGCCCAAATAATATTTGGGTCATGAGGCATAACGAGCAAACTATAAACTACAACATCAGGAAAACCATTTGAAGATTTACCAGAAATATTTAAATGAAAACCAGATAAATCATTCCATGTTTGGCCAAGATCTTTAGTCTCTATAATTTTAGCTTCCCCTGAAACTCCAAATAAAATGTAAGCAGTTGAATCCTCAGTAGGATGTGAATAAAGCCCAGAAATGTTACCTATATTCGCAAATTTTGTAACTGGATCAAATGTTTCTCCCCAATCTTTTGAAATAAAAATATCTGATGAACTATTCATTCTACCACCAGCATATACAAATCTTGGATTTGCTAACGATACTTCTACATCAGCACCACTCCAAAAACTGTTACCCCAAGTACCACCAATTTGTGTAGCAGTCCATGAAACTCCAAAATCTGTTGACTTATCAATTCCCGAAGAATTTACTGTATAAAGTAAGTCTGGATCTTGGTAAGAGGTAGAAACTCTATTTATAAATGGACCTGACCCACTTAACATATTTCCAACATAGGACCAACTTGAACCACCATTATGTGAATAATAAAAGTTATTTCCTTGATAACCACCAAACATTTTATCTGGATCAGTAAAATGAGCAATTACTTCAAATCCATCTCCTCCTATAGGATGAGCATAATTTGTCGTCAAGGATGCAATTTCATCTCTAGGGCCAACAAATGTACCATTATCTTGAGCTCCACCAATATACTGATCAAAACCTACTACTTTGTCTGCACCATAAAATTGGGTAGTATTATAACCACCTCCAGGAGCAAACATAATATCAGATATAACTCCAGCTCTGTGAAAATGATCATCTTTAACTCCAGGATCTTTATCAGAAATTGTATAATAAATCCCTCCGTCAGTAGTTAAGTATATTCTAAAGGTGCTATCAACTTCAGAATCAACTATTGTACCTAGGTTGTGATGATCTACATGAACATTCTCATTAATATCATGTGCACCAGCATTATATGGGTTATCATACTGATTTGTCATGTATTCTTTAGACTTTTTCAGTGTCTGATAATTTGCATCAATAAGTTTAATTGTAATAGATGACTCAGGAATATTTTCAGAGTCCCACGTTATACCATCAGCTAAGAAGGGCCAAAGTAAATATAATGTTTTGTGTAACTGACCATAAACTGATAAAGCATTACCTGGTGAGCCATCTCCAATAATTTCAACTTGACTCATTTTTTCGTCATAAGGTAAATTTTGTGGAAAAATATATTCTCTACTTTCACCTTGATCTTCCTCAAGATTAAATTCACCATCATTTTTATTGTCTCTAAAAGAAACTGTAATCTGTTCTTCTGGGTCCGCACTTATATTCCATACCTCAAATGGAACTGAGACAAATCCTTCATAAGTATAATTATTATGATTTACTCCAGAAGTTGATCCATCGGGAACTGAAAATCTGTATGCATTTTGGGCTTTACCCGGGCCAAATCTTATTTCAATATCTACAAACTCAGGATCATCTGAATTGTTATTCCATTCCGTCTCATTTGGAGAAATCGCAGACCCACCCCAAATATTTACTAAATTCATATGTGATGAAATATTATCTAATATTACAGAAGTAGTAGAACCATTAAATGATACTCCATCGAGAGGTAATATTGTTTCTTTTGATGCATCTCTTCCACCTAAATACACAATACTATCATTAAAAGGGTTTACTGTTATGGTATTATCAAACCATCCTTGAGGCCACAACCACAAGTCATCAGAATTATCTTCATTTTTAAGTAAATTCCATACTACACCACCATCATATGATACTTTTAAATAACTAGCATTATCACCATCAATACCAGCAAAAACTATATCTGGATCTTGGTGAGAAACAGCTAGCTCTAATCTTGCAAAACTTCCACTAGAACTACTAATAATTCCATCTTCATTGTCATATGCTATAGTAGAGCCCAAACCGATACCTCCTGGATTAGTCCATGAAGATCCAGCATCGATTGATCTTAATACACCTTCTCCATTAACTGCTGCATATTGAATATTAAAATCTGAAGGAGCAGAAATAATTTGTTGTATTCTAGAAGTTGACTCAGATACTTTTGACCATGAAGTTCCACCATTTGTAGTCTTAAAAATAAAACTTCTAGGTTCGCCCCATGCTGCATTTGCATCTACAGTACTAATAACAACAATATCTGAATTATTAGGATCTACAAGTAATCTACTTACGTTTGAAAATTTACTATCGACATAACCATCAGAATCTTGAAGTGATATGTTTGACCAACTAGTTCCTCCGTTATTAGACATGTATACACCTGCTCCTGTAATATCTCCAAGAGAACCTATCCAATTTTCCCCAGTTGCAGCATATATAATGTCAGTGTTTGATTTGGATTGTCCTAACCATGAAATAGCAATATTATCCATGTCACTACTTATACTAATCCAAGTAGATCCCCCATCAGAAGTCTTCCATACACCACCGCCTACACTTCCAGCTATCCAAGTATTTCCAGATGAATCACTAGCATCAACAATAAGAGCTCTTGTTCTTCCAGGTGCGTTAAATGGTCCTCTTTCTATAAAGGTTGCATTATCTTTTGCATATGTAGAAAAAGTAGGATTTAAAGAGTTATTAGATCTTGAATATTTTAAGGAATTTAATCTTTTTGTAGCTTTTTCTAATTCTATTCTTTTATAATCAGGTTTATAAGACTTAAATCTAGATGGTTTATTCACATCAATATCACCATGCTTTACAGCAGCATGATAATACATATATTTTTCTGGGCCATCATATTTTGCATCACCAACTTCAATAGATTTTTTCTTTTTGGTAGGTGAGTTTTTTAGGTATAAATGGTTATCATTTTTCTGGCAAGAAACTGATAAAATAAGTGTAAAAAGTAGTAAATAGGTAAATCTCATCAAACAACAATTTTTTTTATAAATAATTACGTAATATAATCCTTGTTGTTTAATAAAAAAAGGGAAGAAATATTAATATATTATATAATTTAGAAAAAAGATGAATTACTTAATTAGCGCAGAATTCCTTAAGTCTTCTATTTTTACCTGGCTCTCTTAATTTCTGCAAAGCTTTTTCTCTGATTTGTCTGACTCTTTCCCTTGTAAGGCCCATAACATCTCCAATTTCCTCTAGTGTATATGGATTATCAAATCCTATTCCAAAACTCATTAAAACAACATCCCTCTCTCTAGGAGTTAATGTAGAAAGAGCACGCATAGTTTCAATTTTTAAAGAGTGGTTAAAAACCAAACCAGTATCAGTTGGACCTTCCGAATCATTTTCAAGCACATCTAATAAAGATCCAGAATCATCTTCACCAAATGGAGCATCCATAGACATTTGTTTAACTTCTGCTCCTAATGTACTTCTAACTTCAGAAGTTTTCATATCAAGAGATTTTGCAATTTCCTCCTCAGTTGGCTCTCTTTCATATTTTTGTTCTAATTCGGCATAAGCTCTCCTTATCTGGTTTATTGCACCTGATTTATTCATAGGCAATCTTACTATTCTAGATTGTTCTGCAAGAGCCTGCATAATTGACTGTCTAATCCACCAAACAGCATATGAAATGAACTTAAATCCCTTTGTTTCATCAAATTTCTTTGCAGCTTTTATTAAACCAAGATTACCTTCATTTATTAAATCATTTAATGGTAAACTTCTATTTTGATATTGCTTTGCAACTGAAACAACAAACCTAAGGTTAGCTCTTACTAATTTATCAAGTGCATCTTGATTACCTTTTTTGATAAGCTTGGCTAATCTCACCTCCTCATCAGGGGTAATCATTGGGACACCACTAACTTCAGTAAAATACTTTTCAAGAGTATGACTTTCTCTTCTATTTGTTATTGATTGTGTTATTTTAAGTTGTCTCATTAGTAATCTTCAGAAAAAAATATCAGCAAATCTATTATATTATTTTGTTTTTTTCAAAGAAATTATACAAAACAGAAGCTTATTCAATTTCAATCTCAACTTCATCTGAAGTTGGGTGAGATTGACAGCATAGTATGTATCCTTCTTCAATTTCTTCATCAGATAAACCATCACTAACATCCATTGAAACTGTCCCTTTTAATAACTTACCTTGACATGCGGTACATACACCACTTTGACATGAATAAGGCAGATCAATATCATTTTCTAATGCAGTATCTAAAATATTCTTAGATGGTGACATATTAAAGTTAAACTCATCACCATCCATATTAATTTTAATTGATGAAGTTTTTGACATTAATATAGATTTAACATAGTAACGTTAAAAATATTTTATCTGTTACAATATTTATTAAATTTGCAGATGAAATCAGAAATAAAAAATATTTTATCGGTATCACCCATTGACGGAAGATACTCATCTAAAACAGAATCTTTTTCTAATTATTTCTCAGAATATGCACTTATAAAATATAGAGTTTATGTTGAAATAGAATATTTTATTGAATTAACTAACATACCATTAAAAAATTTAAAAGATATATCAACTAAAAATAAAGAAGATATCAGAATGATCTATAAAAACTTTTCAATTGAAAATGCTCTTAGGGTTAAAGAAATAGAAAAGAAAATTAATCATGACGTCAAGGCAATAGAGTATTTTATCAAAGAAGAATTTGAAAAAATAAATCTTGATAGTTTTAAAGAATTTATTCATTTTGGTCTTACTTCTCAAGATATTAATAATACAGCAGTACCATTAATGCTAAAAGATAGTTTAAAAGATATTTTAATCCCTAGCTACAATAATTTGATTAATAATTTAGAAGATTTCTCAAATAACACAAAAAATGTTCCCATGGTTGCTAGAACACATGGTCAAGTTGCAACACCAACAACATTCGGTAAAGAAATTCAAGTTTTTCAGAAAAGATTAAATGAACAACTAAATTATTTATCAATAATTCCAAATAATGGAAAATTTGGAGGTGCTTCTGGTAACCTAAATGCTCATTACATTACATTTCCAGAAATAGATTGGAATAATTTTGCTAACAAATTTTTAGATAGAATTAATCTAACAAGGAGTTACCCTACTACACAGATTGAGCATTATGATAATATGGCTGCAATATTTCATAATCTATCAAGAATTAATACTATTCTAATTGATTTCTGTAGAGATATTTGGCATTATATTTCCATCAATTATCTAGTTCAAAAAACAAATAAAAAAGAGGTTGGATCATCAGCTATGCCTCATAAGGTAAATCCTATTGAATTTGAAAATGCAGAAGGAAATCTAATGTTAGCAAACTCTCAATATATTTTTTATGCTGAAAAATTACCAATTTCAAGGCTTCAGAGAGATCTTACGGATTCAACTGTATCAAGAAATATTGGTATTCCAATATCTCACACTAAAATAGCTATAGATTCCATCATTAAAGGAATCTCAAAATTAGATATCAATAAAAATATTATCGAAAAAGACTTGGATGAGAATTGGACTGTAATATCAGAAGCTATTCAAACAATACTTAGAAGAGAGGGAATTTCAAAACCGTACGAGCTTTTAAAAGATTTAACAAGAGGTAATAAAGAAATAAATAAAAAAACATTATTTGATTTTATAGAAAAATTGCCCATTGACAATAAAATTAAAGAGGAGTTAAAATTGATTTCACCTCATAATTACCTAGGAAATTCAATAAAATGATAAAATCTTTTGTAGTATTTGCACTGAGGTTTTTACCAAGACCTTTTCTACAATCTATAAGCAAACCAATATTTAAAGGTATTTCAATTTTTTATTTAGGAAATAAAGTTGAGTGTCCAATTTGCAATTCAAGTTTT
>MDTE01058001.1_pt1 | contig 10637 bp, 6 predicted proteins | sample 811231 | NCBI WGS metagenome assembly MDTE01 (sample SAMN05326651, study PRJNA326480) | marine metagenome | isolation source: seawater | place: Indian Ocean: Red Sea | collected 2010 | reverse complement strand
TCTTCAGCATTAAAAATTGCACTTCCAGCGACCAGAATATCGGCTCCAGCATCCTGGACACTTTTTGCATTTTCAGTTCCAATTCCACCATCAACCTCAATCATTACTTCAGGCTTCATTTCTCTAATTTTTGATATTCTCTCTAGTGCTTCAGGATGAAACTTTTGACCGCAAAACCCAGGTTCTACTGACATTACTAACACCATATCTGCTTCATAATATTCAGGCGTTAAAAATTGCATTACCGATTCTAAAGGAGTTGAAGGCTTTATTGCAATTCCAGATTTTATATTTTTTTCTTTAATCATTCTTATGGCCTTCATCGCTTCATTGGCTTCTACGTGAACTGAAATCATAGCAGCTCCTGCTTCAGTAAACGGCTCTATGAAATTACAAGGGTCTGTAACCATTAAATGAACATCTAATGGTGCTAATCCCTTGAGTGCCGATACTGTGTCAGGCCCCATTGTTAGATTAGGTACGAAATGCCCATCCATCACGTCCATATGCAAATATCCAGATATGGGTGCAACCAACTCGGCCATCTCTCTTAGCCGGCCAAAATCAGCCCCTAGCATTGATGGCGCTACTACTACCATGAAAACTACATTACAGTAGTGTTTATTAATTGCCAGTCTAATCGACCATAGAAAATGGGAGTATGGTGGAACTCGGCAACATTGTGGGCTCCAAACCCGCCGATCTGGGTTCAAATCCCAGTGCTCCCACCATTTTTTTATTGATTTTCAAGCTCTTTCCATATTATTGAAAATCGGTATCCAGCAGAAGCTGTACATATTATTCCAAATCCGTAAGCCATCCATTCCATTATGTATAAATCATAAAACGTTCCATAGACAAAATATTGTATCATAGGTACAAGGGTCAGAATTACTAATCTGTCTGCTCTTCCCAAAACACCTTCGTATACTCTGCTCGCACCTACTGCCTGAGCCTGCGTTCCCATATATGACAATAATAACACCCCTAAGAGTGCAACAACGCCAACCCTCTCCTCTACAATAGGGCCTAGAGATATACCTCCTAAAATCAAAATATCTGCCACCCTATCTAATGTATGATCAATTAAGTCTCCCCTTTTAGATGCAGTCCCTGTCATTCTAGCTACAATGCCATCTAACGCATCGAACACAGCAGCTACAAAGACTAAAATTCCTGCAATCAATAATGAATAGTCTACAGGCCCCGACTCCATTAATTCTGCTTTGTAGAAGAAGAATCCAGCTCCGCACGCACTCAGAAGAGAAATTAAACTTAGGATGGTTGGATTTATCTGCAATCTTTTCGCTATAGGCATCAAAAGACGCGTCCCCACTTCTCGATAATTGTTCGAAACCATTTTAGTACAAATCCATTATACAGTTACTATAGTCTATATTGGGTATAGTATAAATCTTAGAACCTTGTATAATCTCTTCTATTTCTTTTGCTGTTTTTTCAGGTGTTGTGTCTGTAGTGTCTACTTCCCAAGTCTCTATCTCTTCTTCTAAACATTCATTAGTTATTATCCCTAAACATTCAGCTTCTAAGTTTTCCTGTATCTTTTCATCATTGTATTTTCTCTTTTTCAATCTCTTTTTCAATTCAGTGGGATGACATCTTAGGATAATTGCGGTTTTCGATATTCCCAATAAATGAGATAAATGACCTTCTATCATATCATTATCTTCACTTTCGTTCGCAACTATAGTGGCCATTTTTTCCGTATCTATTATCCAAGTCCCATCTTCTTCTCTCCCATCTGCAGACTTTTCATATAAGTCACTCAAATTCATCACATTCTTATTCAGCAAAGCAGATACAGTAGTCTTTCCCGTGCCTGGAACACCAGTTATGGCTATTCTATCCATATCAATCTTTTGTAACTTTATTCTTCATCTGTTTAGATCGTTCCTTTGCGGTATAGCCTGTTATTCCTTCTAAAAATTGATTATTCGCTCTAATTGCAACCGCAGCCTCTTTCATATCTGTACTCATTTCCATCTCATGTTCCACTTCGACCATTCCTTTGTCTAGTATTCTTACAGATAAACGACTCAACAAACCATAACTCGTATGATACCACCCATCATCTTCTGTTACAGGGCTCATTTTATCAAGCAAGGTAACGCCTAGAACTTTTTCGAGTTTACCAAAAAACTCGTTTCTATTTGGTGGATATTTTCCACTCTTTTCTATCTTAGTAATATATTTTTCTTCAATTCCTGATTCTTTAGCAAGTTTTCCTCTTCCTAATCCCTTTTCTTCACGACAATTTTTGATTACGCTTTCATAATCTTTTGCAGGTATTCTAATGTTCTCTATAACTTCTTTAATTCCACCATCTTTTAAATTCTTTAGATGTGTTCTTTTTACTTTGTAGATGCCCATAGTCTCACACTATATTGAAGGAGGGGGATTTTGAATGTTTTTTACTCATTGTAATTTCATATCTCCACTTTCAAATTGCCTCATTAGTTTCTGTTGCATTCTCCTATTACCACCCATTGAACCCATCATTTTCTTCATTTGATTGTAATATTTCAATAGAGATTTAATCTCCAATGGATCCACTCCCGAACCTTTCGATATCCGTTCTATTCTAGATTTTTTTATCTCTTTGGGATTTTCTAATTCATAATTTGTCATTGAATTCATCATTACCTTGTATGTTTCTAATTTCTTTTGAGTTTCTTCTATATTTGCACCTTTTGTCATACTCGACATACCGGGTATCATTTCCATTACTTTTCCTAATGGTCCCATTTTAGTTATCGCTTCCATCTGTTCTCTTAAATCTATTAAATTAAATTTACCAGACATCATTCTTTTCGCTGTATCTTCTGCTTTGTCTGCTTCAATCACTTCTTCTGCTCTTTCTAATAATGATTGTAAATCTCCCATTCCCAGAAGTCTACCGATGAATCTATCTGCATCTAATACTTCCAAATCATCCGGCCCTTCACCTGTTCCAACTAGCATTATCGGTGCATCAGTCACAGCTACTGCAGATATCGCACCACCACCCTTTGCAGTTCCATCCAGTTTCGTAAGTATTACCCCTGTAACGCCCACTGCTTCGTGAAATGCCGATGCCTGAGGTCCTGCTTGTTGTCCTACAGCAGCATCCAATACTAACATCGTTTCATTAGGTTTAACAACTTTTGAAAGATCCTTCATTTCAGATATCAATTCATCATCTAAAGAGTGCCTACCTGCTGTATCTATTATTAGAATTTCGCGTTCAGCCAATTTTTCCATACCATTCTTAACTAATTCGGGTGCGTCTTTAGATTCCTTTTCACCATATACAGGAACATTCAATTTTTCCCCTAGTTGTGATAATTGATCGAAAGCTGCTGGACGATGTACATCTGCAGCTATCAAACCCACAGACATTCCTTTTCTTTGGAAATATTTAGCTAATTTCCCACACGTCGTTGTTTTTCCTTGTCCGTATAAACCTACAAGCATTATTTTCTGAGATTTAAGATTCAAAGCTCTAGGAGTTCCTAATGATTTTACAAGTTCTTGATGCACTATCCTTACTACATGCTCTCGTCCGGTCATCCCTGCAGGCGGTTTATCTTCAAGGGCTCTACGTTCTATCTCTTTGCTTAATTCTAGTGCTAATTTTACATTTACATCTGCTTGTAATAAGGCTCTTTGGATGTCCTTTACCAATTCCTTAATCAATTTAGGAGATATGTGTGATGCACCGGCTATTTTACGTAAAGAATTACGCAACGCCTCTCCTAAACTTTCTAGAACCATGTTTCTTATCTCTAGACTGAGGAAATAAACCTTATCCTATATCAATTCATAGGATAAACGTTGTTTTCCTTTACCTTTATTCTCTCTATTTTTGAATCGCACTTCTCCAATCTCTTTAGTACTTTTTACATGAGTTCCAGCGCAAGGACAGATGTCTAAATTACCAATCGTTATAACTCTAAGAGTTTTCACACTTGGTGGTAAAAGGTTCATATTCACTCTGACTAATGGATTCTCTTCTAAGTCTTCTCTTTCCGCTTCAGTGATGGTTATCTGATGATCCTTTTTCATTTCATTACTAATCTCTGCTTCTAGTTCTGATATTTCGGAATCATTTAGGTGTAAAGGATCAAAGTCTATTCTTGATTTATTATTCCCTATCTGATTACCAACTGTTCTAGCTCCATGTAAATTATCAACAACTGCAGATACTACATGTTGTGCGGTATGCATTTTCATATGTGCATATCTACGAGTCCAATCAATAGTTCCTTCTACACTTTCACCGACTTCCGGTAATTCACCTTCAACCATATGTCTTATCCGATTCTTCTTTCTCACATCATTAACTTCAACACTTCCATCATTCCACTTCAATTCTCCTTTATCGCTCGGTTGACCGCCGCCTAGTGGATAAAATGCAGTTCGGTCTAATTCTACAATGCCTGGAAAAGTAGCTTCCACTTTTGCTTGAAATTCTCGTAAATAAGTCCCTTCATGAGATTTCATATGTATCTGCTCAGTCATAGTTCTCAATGCAATACTCTATATTTATTAATTTTTTTTCGCAATATTCGAAACATATCTTTGAAAATTGGTTTTATATTGCCCTGTAACTAACCAAAAGCTCAAGGGTGCATAATATGTTGACTATACGCGCAAAATCATTTGCCTTAGTGTTGGTACTGCTTTTCAATTTAGCAGCTACCGCTGAAACTGTGACTGAATTCCAGCAAGACGGAATTGCAAAGGAAGAAGTCTCATTAGTTTTCGAAGAATCAGATTCTGATGATTCTGTAAGTTTGGAATATCCAAATGTTGAAGTTCTAGATGCTAGTTTCAAAATTAGAGGCTCTTCTGATGATGAAGGCAATTATCCAGATGGTATCAAAGTTACTGCAGGAAATAGTAAATTATGGGCTTACGGCTCTCACGTTGGCGATGGTTATGGTGCCCTAGGTCAACAGACTACATTTAGTGGTGGCGAAAGCTCAATTTCTGTGAATTTTGAAGACGATACTGTAGGAGTTTTCGATGTATTACTCCCGGCTGATATTTGTGGAAGTATGCCTTCAACTGACGGCTGTTCTATTACCGGTGCAAGTGTCGACATCACAGGTCTGTCTTCACCACCTGATGATTTTGAAGCTGCTATTCACGCATCCGAAGATACTAACGGCGGCTCAGTTTCAGGTCATGATCGTAATGATGACATGACTAGTGGCAGTAACTTTGCAATAGATGATTCAGGCAATATACATGCTATTTGGCTAGATAATGGGGATTTGAACTCAGAAGATAATTTTGCACAGGATGTTTTTTACAGCAATTGGGATGGTAATGACTGGAGTGATATTGTACAACTCTCAAGTGCTGCTGATGATGATTATATCGACACTACTCCACAAATAGCAGTTTCTGGACAGAATGTTTATGCTCTATGGGGTGTAGGGGTCGTAGATTCTGCAGGAGAATTAGATTTCCAAATACATTTCACTTCCTCAATCAGTGGAGATGGCTGGACCACTCCTGTAGACATTAAAGAAGATGGAGATGGCGGATATCTTATGCCTGCTATGGCCGTTCAAACATTTACTACTGGTACAGATATCCATGTAACTTGGAGAGGCATTGATAGCGATACGAACCTAAGTAAAATCATGTATCGCGCTTCGAATGACGGCGGTGTGAACTGGAATACTCCTACTGTCGTTTCCGAAGCTGAAAATGCTGATGCTTACAAGGTATTACCAGACATAGTAGCTACTAGTGGCGAAATCCATATTGTTTGGGTAGATAATTCAACAACAATCGCTGGAGACACTACGGACGGTTCTGGTGATACAGTCTGGACTTCTTGTTCCAATGACTGTGAAGGCGAAGGATGGAGTACACCAGTTTTAGTTTCAACCGGTTCAGATGGTGATACAGATGTTCCTATGATAACGATAGACGATGATGGAGGATTACATGCAGTATGGACTGAATTTTCCGAATCTACTATAGATATAGTTTATCACTACTGCGAATCTCAAAACGGTTGCAGTACTACTTCAGGAGGTGATGAAGATGTTCTCGCAACTTCAACTGCCGATATGACTCCAGTATGGCCAAGTATAATTTGGGATGGTGACGATAATCTATATGTAGCATGGAGTGAACTTGGTGATGATACAGATAGTATTGTACTCAGCACAGGCACTATTTCTAGTTTCGGAGGCTCTACTAGTGTTAGTTTCACTGCATCTTCAACGGTTGATGATGGCACCGAAAGTCGCGGTCGACGTGATGTCGTTCTAGATATTGATAATCAGGATTTCATCTGGGCAGGCTGGATGGATCGAGAACAGAAAGAGACCAATGAAGATTGGGTATGGACTGGGACTGATCAAGATTATTATTTCAAACGCAGCAGTCAACCTTCACAGGCATGGGATGGTAGTTCCTGGGATGAAGGCTTACCTTTAGTTTCTGATAATTTCTATCACGGCGAATCCAGTTCAGTATCTGTAGCTTCAGATTCTGAATACACTTACATGGTTTACTACGATAGCGGTGATTTGATGGGCCCTTCTTCTGAAGGAAACGGTAACGATGCTCATTTAGATGATGGTGATATATTATTCGCTAGATCATCAAACGGCGAAGATTGGGAAGATTTTCAAACCGTTTCAAATAGAGATATGGATGGTTCTGTTTACTTAGTTGATGCATTTGGTGACTCTATGGTTCCAACTATTGCAGCTAGCGGTAATGGATATGTCTACGCAGCTTGGATGGAGATGGGTAGGGATACAACTGCAGATGGCTCTTATTATGTAGCTAAGATTCTTACAAAATATTCAGACGATTACGGATCTCCAGGTAGCTGGAGTGATGTTATCGAACTCGATACTGCACCAGACTCAAGTCTCGGTTGCTGCGTAGATAGTGTTAAGGTTTCAATCTCTGATAATACAGTTCATTGGGTATGGAGATATATCAATGCAGGAACTTACGATTCAGAAGTTCGATACACTTCTTCATCTCTAGGGGGTGCAATCCCTGACCATGATGTTGTAGCAGATCGTTCAATGGATGTTACTACAATGACAGGTTCTATTCTATGGTCTACTATACTTGATACAGATAATTCAAACACTCTCGTAGGATGGTTGGAGGTAGTTGTAGATGCTGGATTTATTGACAGCGGTACTACACAACTCATTATTTCTGAAAATGGTGATGATTGGTCAGGTGTAAAAGAAGTTCCACACAATACTCCAGATGGAGGGACTACTTTCCATATCTATACGCCACCTATTGCTACATTAGATGGTCAAAATATCAACGTTCTTCAGGTTGAAGTAGAGGAAAGTACCTATCTATATGAACTTTATTACAGATCTTCTTCTAATTTAGGTGATCGTTGGGATTCTGTAGTCACAGTTAGTGGTGATTTAGATGGTGATTATATTCATAACCCATTCATGATTAATGAAAACGGCGTGTCTTATGCTACATTTAACTATTATGATTATGCTGCAGGGTCTTTTTCAGAATATTATTATATCTTTTCAACAGACGGCTCTGATTGGAGCGACCCTCTATTAGTTTCTGATTCAAACACTCTTGCAGAACTATCCTTTGCAGGTCTAACTTATTCTGAAAGTCTAGTAGTCGCTTGGGCAGAAATAGTGGAAGAAGATGATGGCACACTTCATTTCAATGTGATGTCTCGTTTAGCTGATGGTTCAGGCTATCCAAATGATCCAAAACTACGCGTAGGGGGTATCGAAGTTTGGGAATATTTCGGTGAATATAGTGAAACTCAAACACTCGAAGGTACTGAGTTTGAACAAGCTTTAGAACAGGCGATTATGGAAGGTACTGCTGTAGAAGATGAGTATGGAACTCCAATGGTCCTTGTAACTTTCGTTGTTGACGTTTCTCAATTTGGCGGTAGTTTACTATTTTCGAACTTAAAGATTACATATGAAGCAGAGTTGACTGTGAATAACAGTTTATCAGATAAGTTAAATTCTCAAAACTCTGAAGAAGATCCAGCAAATGTTCCATTACTTTTTCAAGCATCCAGTGGAATTTTGATAGTAAACGGCTTAGAAATTGAAACAGTCGATGCGGATTTGAAATTTTCGCATATTGAGTTAGATACTTATCCACTCTATGAAGCTAATGACTTGGGAATCAGCATCACGATAGAAAACTCAGAAACTGGAGATGCTTCTACCAATGTTCAAGTATGGTATGAAGATAACGATGCTGTAATCTCAATCACTGAGAAGAACGTAACAGTTCCAGCTAGAGATTCAGATGGCAATCCAGGCGAAACAACATTCACTGTCTATTGGTCTGATATGCCGGAAGGGGAATTCGATTTAATTATCGAGATTGGAGATTCTTCTCCAACAGATATAAGTGAAGATAGTGGTGACTGTATGGATGAAGATGCAGAAGCATTGGCGGATTCAGATAATGATGAAGTAACTGCCGAGGACGGTTGTGATATAATCAAGATATCAGTTGAAATTCTCAAGAGTTATCCTATCTTTGAAGTCGATGAATTCGGTCTTGATGGTGTAGCTATTGAAGGTGAAAATGTAGATGTAGAGGTAGATGTGACCAACATAGGAACTAGAAATGCAAATGTAGATGTTTGTGTTTATGAAAATTCAGGAGGAAACGGTAATTCAATATTGGATAATTGTGAAGATAAATCGATTCCACGAGATGCAGATTATGAAGATGAAGATTCTTGGACAGTCAATCCAAATGTAGAAAGTTTATGGTTACGTATTGTAGATAGTGAAAATGGTACTGTTTATCTTAATCAACCTCTCGATATTGTTGTGAAATATTTACCCGATTTCGAAGTGATTAATGTAGTTTGGACTGATTTGTTTAATAATGATGTAATGACTACATACGTTACCGATGGTACTTCTGTAAATGGACAAGTATTTATTCAGAATACAGGATCATTTGATGTTATTACTGATTTCGAAGTAATGCTCTGCTACCCAGCAGGAGTGGACGGTAAGGACGATTGTGATGGATTCATCTATCCTGACGGTTCAACTTTCTTTTCTAATCAAGAGGTAGATAGTGGAGAAACTATAACTTTAGATATAGATTTCGATATAGATTCTAACGGTAGAGAGAATACAGATTGGTCTATGTTATTGATAGCTAAGAATATAGATCGTCAAAATGATGAACATTGTGGACTAAGTCCACAGGACGATCAGGAATGTAGTAGTGTAGTCAGTGGCGTCGGTGAAGTAATTGATACCAGTTACGTCATAGAGGTTGCAGGACCTCCTGATGTACGTATTACCAATGTACAAGTGAGCGATGACAATCCAGGAGCAGGCGATACGATTCAATTCACCGTTGAACTTTCAAATTCAGCCGGTGATTCTGGTGCTTCTGGAGATATAGGTCTGTATCTAGAAGGTTCCTTCTCTTCAATAGGTAACGGCACGTTCGAGATAGAACGTTACGATTCTTCTGAAATTTATACAGTAGAATGGGCAGTTCCTATGAGTTACAAAGGAGCATATAATTTCGAAGTGCGTTTGGAAAATATTTATCCAGAAGAAGGAGATTTCTCCGATGGAGATAATTCTGGTTCAGTTTCTATCGATGTAACTGCATTAGTTATACCAGATGAAGGTGGTAGTTTAGATATCACTCTTATCGCTGCAGCAGGCGTTGGTTTACTAGCATTAGGACTCGTAGCGGCTTTTGTCATGTCTAGAAGGAATAAAGGTGGAGATGGCTTAGATGAACTTCAACAACAAGCACCACCTATTATGAATGATATAGCTCCACCAAGTAGCCCAGCATTCACTCCTGAAGTGCCTGCAGGCGTAACAGTGGCTTGTCCAACATGCCAAACACAACTAAAAGTTACAGATCCTACAAGACCTATAACAGTAGCTTGTCCGGGTTGTCAAACGCAATTAAGATTAGATTCATAGATTAAACATCTATCTTATATACACCACCCGAAAATGGCGAACGTTCTTTGGTCTTCGGATTGAGGGACTTTGGTGTCTATCAAACACCAATCCGGCAGCAATTTTCGGCCCGTCTCTGATGTGATGATGAGACCATTCCATTGTTGCCAACAGCATGGAGATGGGAATAACTCTAGTAGCTTCCATCTGACGTTTGCAAAATATACTTGGTGAAATCAGTGCAGTTCTTTCCCAAACTAAATATAGTTTGAGTTTATATTCCCATACACTAAAAATTAGTGTGCTAAATTTCGGTTGATCCTGCCGAAGGATACTGCTATTGGATTACGATTAAGCCATGCGAGTCTAAAGGTCCTCGGACCTTGGCAAACTGCTCAGTAACACGTGGATAATCTACCCTCAAGTAAGGAATAATCCCGGGAAACTGGGGCTAATACCTTATAGGAACAGGTTGCTGGAATGCTCCTGATCTGAAAGCTCCGGCGCTTGAGGATGAGTCTGCGACCTATCAGGTTGTAGTCAGGGTAATGGCCTGACTAGCCAGTGACGGGTACGGGGTGTGAGAGCACTCGCCCGGAGATGGTTTCTGAGACACGAAACCAGGCCCTACGGGGCGCAGCAGGCGCGAAAACTTCGCAATGCGGGAAACCGTGACGAGGG